>Ga0163154_10007571_pt1 | contig 12897 bp, 13 predicted proteins | sample OliLakLV19MP9P1_FD_148649 | JGI IMG/M metagenome (GOLD analysis project Ga0163154, IMG submission 148649) | Freshwater microbial mat bacterial communities from Lake Vanda, McMurdo Dry Valleys, Antarctica - Oligotrophic Lake LV.19.MP9.P1 | ecosystem: Environmental > Aquatic > Freshwater > Lake >... | reverse complement strand
ATTGGTCAAAAAATCTTTCTCTATTAAAATATTTTGGAGCGTCTTTATATCTGAATTACCGACCCCAATATTTCCACTAATAGATTTTATTAGATTAATAATTTTCTTGATTTCCTCCCATTCTGCTTTTAAATTCTGGTTATTATTACCTATAGCTGTGTCAATTGAGCTTACGTCTGTACCTAACTTCGTCTTTTGTTCTTCAGTCAGAGGAAATGTTGTATCAAGATTATCGGATAGTTGTTTTAGGAAAGATGATAAGCGAGTCTTAACATCAACCTTCTTTTGATCACTAGCCTGAGCTATTTGGATTACCTGTAGTTGTGGGGAGGCGATCGCTGGTTCGGGTAAACTAACAACATAGCTACTCAATAGACTAAGGATACAAACAAATATCGAAACTCTTTTAAAATTAACTATTACCATTTTTTATTTGCCCAATCACGACTAAGTACAAGCAGTAATGCTTTTAATCCTAAAATAAAAGGCGGCTCTAGCCTCACTTCAGAGGTATGTCCTCGCATTTTGAGTAACAGAGCATTGAGTTCTTTCTTTGTATCTCTCCAGAGTTTTTCATTGTCCTCAAGGTTATCACTAATCTTGTATCCGCTAAATGGTTTGATCTGTGGCTGAATTTGTAAATCTCGAAGAGCCTTATGAAAGTCATTAAAAAACTTTCGCAACTGCACCAACTCTGAAACTTTAATTTCGAGATTTTCAGCCTCAAAATCAGGTTCTAAGCGTGAGTCATACTTTACTAATTTTTCATTCAGCAGGCAATCCTCTCCCGGTATCAGAAACTCTGGAGTTGTTCTATCTAATCCCTTAAGCTTAGTAGCTTCCGCAAGGTGAGATAAGACCAGACCGCAGGCGACTTCATCTTTTGCTGTTTTACTCAATGATGTATGTTCTTGAATATCTTTAAAACCAGAGCCAGCGCTTAACATTCGGCTTAACAACCTATCAGCGGCACAGTCATCTCTAAAATCTCCATCATCTGCAAGCCACTTAAGAAAGCGTGAGCCGTTACCGCCTAAATAAACAGGTGTAATATTTTGACTCGAGTATTTCCCCTCCTTGTGTAGCACTTTTAAAATTGTACCAACGTAGTAATATAGCCCAGCCACTCCAAGGGACATAAGTTGGATCAATCCTTGGAATTCTGGTTTCTTAATAGCTTCATCACGTTTACGTTTTAGCCATACTTCACTTTCTCTTCTCATCAGTAGATCCAATTTGGCATAAAATGCAAAGCCTGATAGATAATTTGAATCAGGATTATCTTTGTTTGTACGCCAGTCAGATAAATCTTCGGTAAAGAAACGTTCTAAAAACTTGGGATTCATCTCTATAAACTGAGAGAACAACTTACTTCCTGCAAATTGCACTGAACATTGATGTTTAAGATCGTTATCTTCCCAAATCGAGATATCGGAGCTACCCCCACCTATATCAATGCAGACACTGTTGGTTAAATTTAATTTTGCTCTATCAGAGAAATACTGGGCAACCGCCAAACTCTCTGTACGATACTCACTGTCATTAGTATTTCTTGGGCAGTTATGAATTATCCCAGTAGACTCTCGTAAGTTTTTAGTTAATCTCTCCCACTCCCCAATGTAGCCAGAGGTTTCATCTCTAGAAAAGGATGAAGGATAGGAAATAGACCATTGAATAGTTTTTACATTATTTTTGACAGCAGTGGCGGTTATTTGTAATAAAAATTGCTTTAGAAATAGTCGGGCATAGAGTTTGTCTTCCCATTTAATGCCTGTTTTAATATGAGTGCTTCCAGCCCTAAATGAGACGCTATCTTCAGGTATATACACACGACCATCAAAAATTGGTTTATCTGTACCTGTAGCTCCCTGGGTTGTTAATACGCTAGAAAGAGGAATTTCCATATTCTCCTCTGGAATAAAGTAATCCAAGAGCGATCGCTCTCTAACTTCATCATTACTTGCTGTAACTTTAAGATGCAGTGGCTCAAGTTTTAACTTATCAATTGAATTACTCTTGCTAACATAAACATTGGTAAAAGAAGTACCAAAGTCAATGCCAATTTTCCAATTATTAGGATTATTCACGCCAACTACTGGGGGACTTTTGATTAAGATCATCCCTAGAACTACATTTGATTTTTGGCAGCTAATAAACTGGGGGAAATTATCGACCTTAGTAATTTGGTACTTACCTTCATCTTCAATTTCGTGGAAATTCTCTGGCTTGGTGTTAGGTAGTCGAATTTGAAAATTTCCATCTTTTCCACTGCCATAATAAAATAAATAGTATTCTGTCCATCCCGCAGCTTTAAAGTTGGGATATAACTCTAAAACAGGTACCTTGTTAAAGGAATTCTCTTTTTTGAGTGCATATTCTTTGGTCAAACGATAGTTTCTACTATTTCCTCCCTGTCCAGATAGTAGTAAATCGAGGGTGATACGAATTTGTGAACCTCTAAGCTCAAAGCATACTTTACTGATTAAATCTTCAGGAGTAAGGCAATCTAACAGACGTTGATTTAGGGGCAGTATGGGCGTTATATCTTGTTTTTCATATTTAAGAGAATCTATCCCAACAGGTAATAGGCAGCCCGGCAGAGCATTTTTTTGAATGATAAAGTATAGCTCTGGGAGAAATACCTCACTCTCTTTTAAATGACTGACGTTTAGATTTCGTAGGTTGCTTTCATTTAGACTAGCTAGATTGATATTTTGGTAAATCCAGATATTTTGCTCTGGCTGCGCCCATTGAGTCTTAATATTATCGCGTTCTGGAATCAAGATTACTTCCTGACTCTTACCTGCGCTCAAAATCACACTAACATTAGACTCTTGATGGGGTAATTGAATTGGAATATTTAATGCTGTTAAGACCCCTCTATTAATTGCTACATCAAAAAACTGTTGATTGGTACTGAGGTGTAAAGTCTGCTGTCTTGGATTTACTTTTAGAGTAGTCTTAAAATTTTCCAATAGTGACAAAATTATATTGATTGAACCTTTGGTTTCTGGTATCGTTTGGTTACTTATCACATTTTGTATGTTATTAAGCCATAGATAAAGCTGAATTTTCTCTTCAGAATTCAAATAACTAATTGGTGATTGTAGGCGATTGTCTTTCCACCAAGGCAAACCTTCCCAGACACCCTCTTCTGACGGACAGACTAAAGTACTAGGGGTGGTCATGCCTACGGGTTTGTCTTCCCAGAGAAGTACATATATGTCTTGCCAAGGATTGTCATTGCTTCTTGTGTTAAAATCTGAGGCTTCACGTTTATATAAAACATGGGCAGCAGATGGTAGAAGCTCAAAAAGAGATTTAGCAAACGCATCCCTATCTCTTAGCTTTCCTATTTCTAATAGTTCTGCTCTTATCTTAAAATTTCTCACTTCCGCCAAAGCGATCGCTGCCAACATTCCCTGCCATTGCTCGATCATTTGCGATCGGATCGGATACTTTTCGTTATAAAGTGACATTTCCATAGACAAAGGACGTGCCCACATATCGGGTATAGAGCTAACACTCTTAATATCCCGTTGAGCGGTCATTACCTCTAGGCTGGAGGCAACATCTTGAAAAGCTTTAGATGATTGTAAACTCCATTCACCAATTGAACCCGCCACAACGTCAACACCCTCAGTTTTTAGCTTTGGGAGTAACAAAGATTGTGAATCATTAATTTGATTAGAATTCATTAGATTTCCTGATAGCTTATGAAGTTGATTGTTTTAACTTGAATTGAGCAGATTTAGAGCTTACAGCTAAGGTATGCAGATTTAGCAAGTCCAGTCATACCAGCTGAATCATCACTTTTAGCATCTATTGGCGATAGCTTATTCTTCAAATTTTGCATAGTATCTTGCTGATATTGTTGTGTTGTCCGTTGATCGAATATTAGGCTAGAAAACTTTTCTACATTTTTCTCAAGCTCTAACTTGTCATTAGAGGAACGCTTTGCAAAGTTACTAACCCTAAACAAATTAACATTGCTCACTGAAAAGTGGATATTTGCTAACCAATATAAATAGCTTTCACACCATTCATTAATCACTCTAACCGTTCGTTGATTTGCTGCTTCCCCAAACTCAGGTAATTTCTTGTTAGCAAACACGGATTTTGGGCGGAAAAATTTAGTTAAAAATGGTGGAAGCTGACCACTTTCCTTACGAGCAGCATCAAATTCAACTTGAAAATCTGTAAGCCACATGAATGCAAATCTTGTCGCTGTCGAAAGTGCGGACTTCACTTCAACTGAATCAGGAATATCTTTCCAATTGACCTCATTAGATTTACCTCGACTAATCAGTACCACTGGTTGAGTTTCTGGCGTAAGAAAAAAGTGACGCGCTGCCAAAGCTCCGTATAGTTCGACAAAGTGAGGGGTATTTTTTTGCGTATCTTTACCTGTACTAAACTTCCCCACAGGAGCAAGGTTTTGATCGCCAAGGAGATAAACAGCATCAAATCTTTCTCGAGCTTGGGTTACATAGTAACGTAAGGCAGCTTCAGTATTAAGGAGAAATTGCTCAGGTTTGGCGCATATTCGCTTATAGTCTGAAGGAACTTCAAATTGGAAGTATGGCAGCATAAGCAAGCCGCCTAATTTTACGCGATCCCGCCCTTCAATGTTTTCTAACCTATTTGCAATTAAACGTCCAATAGTAGGAAATCCAGAAGCACCTGTACCACCAAAAATAGAACCACAAAGAAAGATTTTGGGAAATCCACCAAGTCTTAAATCAGTTTCTACTTGCCTTATCAACGTAGACCAAGGTTCTTGCGTCGAACTATCCATACTAACTTGGCTCATAACAGCTGCCCCTATGGCTGGTCGTCCTCTAAAGCCTTCATCCAATTGCTCATCACGCTCATCTTTTGTGTAGAGAACGTCAAAAAAATTCCCTAAAGCCTTAGTTTCGGGACTTCTCTGAAGATTCGCATAGTTAAAAATAGAACTTAAGCTCTTATCGCTTCCTATAGGAGACCATATACCAGTATCTCCAATAAAACTAATTTCAGTTTTCAACCAAGGACAAGAGCTAGTTCCCTTAATTAATTCATAGCAATTTGAATAAGTGTTAATACACTGTTTGCTACTCGCTAGGTTTCCATTAGACTCATCAGGATCGATGAACAAAACTCTTATGGGTTCTTTTGTAAATAAACCCGTGGATGCAAGATGTACTATGGACTCTACACACTTTGCTCCCGAACCACCAATCGCAATAATATAAAAAGACATTTATTCAATTTCCTAGTAGGAGTCTAAGAGACGAGCCAGGTGCAACATACATGAGTGCGCCCGGTGTATTTAAAGCAGTCGTTAGCCAAAAGCAGATAAGGGCGTTAAGTATATAAAAACCTGTCAACGATAGTAGAGCATCATTACTACCATTGAAAAAGTAAAGAGCTACACAGATACTGATTATGGGTAAAAGTAAAAACAGCCACCACATCAATCTCCAGAAGGAGCGATCTTCTGGTCTAGCTACCTTGGCTTTAGAAGTTAAAACATACCAGAGTAATGTTGAGATTATGCATACTGAAAAAACAATAGCAACCCCGACAGTGTAGCGATCGCCTACCCATACCTCTGGATCGACATCGGTTAGAGGAATGATACCGCTTCTGTAAAGCCAAGGCTGGAGCAGGAATGCAAAGATAGCACCCACTAAGCTGATGACAATAATACGGACAATTTCTATTATCATTAGTGGATTAATTTTTTAATACTACAACCCTAGAGAATTGGTCAAAGTCACCTTTAGTGTAAAACTAAAAAACTTAAATCATTCAATATGTATATCTTTTTTTTGATTGTTGCATAAAAACCTGTTAGAGTCTAGAAATTATTCTCGGTTGTCTCCTACTAACCGTCTACCTAAATTAAAGCTAAACCAAGTGAAAGCTAGCATGAACAAAGTTTATTTATTAGTGTTAGCTTCCTGTTTAATGGCACTTCTCACAGCCTGCTCTCCTGCTACTGTTGAAGTTGAATGTCCTCCTGCTAGTCCAGCACAGCAAGTCTCAACAGCCGAAACAAAGAGGGATTCTATGACAGTTAATATTTATATTGACGGCACCCCCTCCATGCAAGGATTTGTTAGTACCAATGCAAATACTAAGTATATGGAAGCTATACGCATTCTTGATAGTTCCGCTTCAACTGGGTGGGTAAAGGCTAAAAAAACAAACATCAATTATTTTAGGTTTGGCACCAAAAGTGAACCAGTTTCAAGGGATATTTACCTTAGTTCGTTAAAAGCTGAATTTTATGACCCTAGCAATCCCATCTCAGCTGTTAGTCAAATTGATAAAGCCATTACTTCTGCTAAGAAAGATAATATCTCCATAATCGTCACTGATTTATATCAGAAAGGTACAGATGTAACATTAGTTAGAAATGCGCTTAGAGAACAATATCTACGCCAAGGTTATGCTGTGGGAGTTTTAGGAATTAAAAGTGAGTTTAATGGAACTATATATGATGTTGGAACTCAAAATACCAGTTTTGACTATAATACTCAGGGTAAAAACTCATCTAAATTTCATCCATTCTATGTAATTATTTTAGGCAGCTATAATGATGTTACTCATTACTATGAAAAGCTAAAAATAGGCGGTGGAGAAAAAATTGTTAATGATGATAATTTCATTATCTTTTATCCAAAATTAATAAGTACCATATCAACGTTAAATACTGAACAAACTAAACCTTCACTTTCAAAAGGCATTAAGAGAGTAGCAACCATTAATAACGGAGATGTTAAAGTAAAAACCAAGAACAAAAAATTAGTTGATTTACTTACTGTAGAAAATATTAATTCTGAGGCTACTATTAGCTATGAAGTCGATTACCAGCCTCTCCCTTACACACTTGAATTAGATGGGGAGTCGATAAATCCTGTGATTAGTACTAAGACATTTGATAAAAAAAATAATACTTTCTTAGTTCGAGATAATTCTGGTTTAAATGAAGGTATAAAACTCGGACAATGGTCATTCAATAAAAAGAAAATTGAATTTTCAGCTAACATTAACACTAAAGATATTCCTTCAGGTGTACATTTCATCACAATTGATGCCTTGCCAATATCCACCAAAAACTATAAATGGTGGCAAGACTGGAATTCAAAGGAAGGTAGCCTAGATGGCTCAAAAACGGATAACCTTTTACTCTTTTTGAGAGAACTACAGTCGATTACTGTTGATTTAGTAAAGAATCAAAATTATATCATCGGTCGTTTTTGCTATGTAATTCAAAAGAAATAAGTGAACCTCTTATGAAAGCAGAAGAACTACTTAAAGAATATAAAGCTGGTAAAACAGACTTTATAGAAGCAGACTTATCTAATCAGAACTTATCTAACTGTACTTTAATTAGAGTAGACCTAAGTAATGCTAACTTATCAGGCGCAGATCTAAGGAAAACCGTATTAGAGAGAGTTCGACTAAACGGAGCAAACTTAACTTTTGCAAAGCTAAATCCTGCTGATTTAAGTGGCTGCGATCTTCGGGGAGCAAACTTGCAGGGAGCAAAACTCGACTCAAAAAGAACGAAGCTATTAGATGCTATTTACGATCAAGATACACAGTTTCCTGAAGATTTTGATCCCATCGGAGCATTGTATAGAGGGGTTGTTAGTGAAAATATTGTTTCATTGGCTAATGAATTAGATAAAAATTCAATTCAAATAATTGAGAAGTCTGACGATACGTGGATAGAGAATTCACTACCAGCACTGCCTCCACCAATTGTAAACACATCTATAAAAAATGACAATTCTGTTGAACAATCACTACTTCGCCCCATTGATGAATTAGATACTCAGGTGATACAAGAATTTCCTAAATCCGTTAACTTGGAACCATCATCATCCCTTTTAAGTGATACTCAATTACCAAAAGAAAGTTTAATAACTTATAGGAATCTATTCTTTATAGGTGCAGGAATTGGAGTTGTATTATTAATTCCTACAATATTATTCTTAAAATTTACAGAGACTTCTAGGATTTCTAATTCTAATTCTGTCACTGCCACTCAAGAGATAAGAAATAGCACTGCCATAAAACCTATTACAAAATCAAAGCCTGTTATTCCTACTAGAAATCCTTCCGAGCCAAAGGCTGTAACCAATTCAGCAACTGTTATTACACCACCCATTACACTACCCTCAACTAATAATCAATCTGTGGTTTCGCCTACTCTGAGAGTCGATAATACTGTCACGAACTCCACAGTGGTCGGTGATCCTGTGAGCAAAAATATCCGTACTGGACCTGGAACAGAATATGGAGTGATCGCTAAAGTAAATATTGGCGATCGCTTATTAGTCAAGGGAGAAGGTCAAGAGAGTAATGGATTTATTTGGTATAAAGTCTACGATCCAAAATCAGGAGCAGAAGGTTGGATTGGTAATCATCTGCTGAGTGTAGACAATACAACAGTTACTTCTAATTCCACATCTAATACCTCTAATAACTCCAATACCGCATCAAATGCTAAATCTAATGCCACAATCGTAGGGGAACCTGGTAGTAAAAATATTCGCTCGGGACCTGGAACTCAATATTCAGTCTTATATGCTGCTTCTCCTGGCGATCGCGTACAAATTATGGATAAGTCAACTGACATTGGTGGATATATTTGGTACAAAGTTTATTCTCCAGATTCAAGCGCATCAGGCTGGATAGCTGCACAACTTATTAATCTCGACTAATGAAATTCCCCCAAATAAAACTAATTTGCACTTTTGTTTTGTTAGTTGCTTTGATAGCTTTTACTATTATTCAGATAAGTGAATCTCTTGTGCGCTCAAACACTCCTCAAGTTTCTACACAAGTAGTTCCAGTGGCGATCGCACAGGAATCATCTAAAGTCTACGCTTTCTCTCCCCCATTTGTTGATGCTGTCAAACCTAACGTAAACTCAAATACCCCAATACCTCCTCAGCCCAATTTTAAAAAATACATACCCCCACTTCAACCGATTATATTACCTCCTAAACCTTCGCAATACGGACACCTACCCTACTCAGAGGCATCACCCGAAACACTCAAAGATGTTGGAAAGTATTACGATCGATTTGAAAGACTTCACAGCGAAGCAACGAAAGTATTCAAAGAAATGCAAGCTAAAGCTAGGTCGGACGGAATTGGGTTAATTCCGATATCAGGATTTAGAACTATCGCCGATCAAGAATTGCTATTTTCTCGCCAGATTAAGCGACAAGGTAGTCGTGAGGCTGCTGCCAGTCTCAGTGCTCCTCCTGGTTTCAGTGAGCATCATACGGGCTATGCCATTGATATTGGTGAGGAAAGTAACCCTGCTACCGATCTGAAATTTGATTTTGAGTATACTCAAGCCTACAGATGGTTAAATAAAAATGCACGTGCTTACGGATTCAGGCTATCTTTTCCCCGCAATAACTCTCAAGGAGTTAGGTTTGAGCCATGGCACTGGCGATATGTTGCTTCACCTTCAGCCTCTAAAATTTTTACAAGAGCCCAGAAAATGTCAGGCTAACTATTGTTTGGATTAAGGTTATGGCTGGATTAAAGAAATTGACACACATATTAATAACTGCAAGTAACTGTAAAATAAAAATTTTTGACCAGAGCTACCCAACTAGCTTAAATCCAAAGCATCAAGGCAATTTAGCCAATTTGGTAAATTCCCCTATGAGCTTATAGCGATCGCCCAGAGTTACCATTAACAAAGTGTATAAATATACTTAATGCCACAGATTTATATAATCGGAGGTGCAAATGGCTCAGGGAAGACTACAACTGCCCTAAACTTGCTACCAAATGTTTTAGGAATATATGAGTTCATTAATGCGGATGCGATCGCTGTTGGACTTTCCCCGCTCAACCCCGAATCAATGTCTATGCAAGCAGGGCGAATCATGATTCAAAGACTACAAACATTAGCTAATGCCAAGTTAGACTTTGCTTTTGAGTCAACCTTAGCTGCCAGAACCTATGCAAAATTCATTCAGAAATGTAGGGCGAAAGGCTACATAATAAACTTAATTTACTTTTAGCTTCACAGCCCCGAACTTGCCGTTGAACGGGTTGCCAAGAGGGTAGCAAGTGGTGGTCATTCCATCCCTGAAGAAGTTATCCGCCGCCGATACGATCGCAGCATTAAAAACCTAATCAAGCTTTATATCCCTCTCTGTGATGATTGGATGGTATTTGATAATTCCACCTCTCATTATAAGTCTATTGCTAAGGGCATTTCAGAAGAGTCAATCTTTATTTATAATCAACATATATGGTCTGAAATCAATAGGACTTACGCGCTCAAAGTTATAGAAACTTAGTGTGAGAGAGTTTGAGGGCGAAGCCCTCAATTGGGGCTGTGCCCCAAACCCACTTTAGATATAGGTTTTCTTTTTACGCTGCGTAAGTCCTAATCAATAGAAAAGCAAATGACTAAAGAAGAACGGGAGCTAAGACATCAAAAAATATGTGATGGGATCGGAGTAGCGATCGCCAAAGCCTTAGATCGTCATCGCAGGTTAGGTGAATCCATTGCAGTATGGCAAGACGGTAAAGTTGTGATTTTGTCAGCAGATCAGATACCTATTCCAGATAATCAAAATACCCAAAAAATTTAGTTGCGCTTATCTTAATAAAATATTGGTAATTTAGACCCTCGCAAAAGTGGGATGCTCCTGAACGTAATGCTTATTTTATCTTGCGAGAACAAAGCCCGCTTGAACGAAATGACGATCAAAGGCTAAAGCTATTGAGATTTGTTGGTTTTCCATCACTACAAAAGAAAGGCAATCAACTAAACCCCAAGTTTTATCTTGATGGATTTCATACATTTCTATTGCAGAGTTTAGGAGGTCGGGAGTTAAGGGTATTACAGTAGCTTCAGTAGCAGTTTGGAAGTAATGAATAATAGTCGCCGCTTCTTGGCGAGCATTTCGAGATAGGGCATTACCAATTTCTAAAAGAATTGCATCAGTTGTAAAAACTGGGTAGCCCTCATATTTCTGGGATAATTCTAATGCTTCTTGATGATGCTGGTCGGCTGAGTTAATAAGGGCAATGATATAGCCAGTATCAATAAACAGGAAATCAGACACTTTTCTCCCCATTTAGATATGCATCTATGTTTTCAGAGAAGTCAGCAGGAGCAGATATTTTAATTTCCCTAAGCCGAGAGAACAAAGAACTGGTATTAGGGTTTGGTATATCCGTATTTTCAGAGTTTTGATTTTCTAGGACAATGACACGGATGATTTTACCTTCCCATTCAGAACTATATTTAGGTGGAAGTGTAACAATGCCATTATGGATAGTGGTTTTAAATTCAATAGCTTGCATAGGTTGCTTGAGTGTGGGCTACATATTCTACCGAGAGACTAAAAATAGTATCAGCAATTTTTTGATCTTTTTTGTATAAACATTTTGTGTTGTACTACGTATCTCTATGATCTGCCAAATATTTTCGATAGCTAAGATGAGTTAGATAGTTAGTTTCCAAAAATTCGCTTTAAAATATCTTGAGAACCTGTACCAATATTAGAAAGCTGTGTAGGAAGTTGATCTCTAACTAGCTCTATAGTTACATTTTCTTGACCTTGAAGTTCATGCTGTACTCTTTGCCAAAAGTCAAAGCCAATTTGCCACCCTTCAAAATCATCATCAACTGATATATTCTTCTCCACGATATTTAATTCTGACGTACATATTTTTCTTCATTTTAACGAAGGTAATTTAAAATCAGCAAGTACAAGTAAGTTAATTCATGTATTTATAGTGCCTAACGGTTGAGTTAAGCAGCAGAAATAACTTTCGCTCTCAACTAAGATATCACATCTGTCCGCTCCAATAATTTGTTATGCCTCATTCGCTTCTCAATTATTAACTTTTGCGATCGCCCATCACCTCTCCGAACTCAACTATTTTTGCTTGCCTAATCTCAGATGAAGACAGAGATAACTTAAACATAGCGATCGCAAAAACCTTAGATCGTCATCGCAGATTAGGTGAATCCATAGCAGTATGGCAAGACGGTAAGGTTGTAATTTTGTCAGCAGATCAGATACCTATTCCAGGTCAAGAAACGACCCAAAAAATTTAGAAGCGATCGCCCGATACTATAATTAAAGTAACCCTAACTTAAAACTGTAATGACTATCAAAGAATTGCTGGTAAAGGAGATTGAAACCACCCCAAGCGAAATATTAGAAGATATATTTAGCTTTTTAAAGTTAGTCAAAACCACCCCAATGCAAAATTTATCAACTTACAAAGAACTTTTAGAACGTATTGACTACTTAGAAGCGATCGTAGGAATTAGAAAGGGACTAGAAGAATACGATCGCGGTGAAGGCATCCCAGCCAACCAAGCCCTAGCGACACTACAGCATAAACTTGGCATTCCACTTCGTCCATGAGCTACCAAGTTCTAATTCAACCTACTGCATTTCAAAAAATTGAAACGAACTATCGGTGACAATGCGATAACTTGAGCGCAGAAATAGCTAACAATTGGTACTACGAACTTCAAGATGCGATCGCTTCCCTTGAAAATTTCCCTAATCGGTGTAGCAAGGCTCCAGAAGCTTCGGTGATTGAACGTGAAATTAGACAACTCTGGGTAGGAAAACGCAGGAAATATCGAGTTCTATTTGTTGTTGAGGATAACATTGTAGCAATTCTCCATATTCGCCACAGCCAACAATTATCAGGCATTACATTTAGGGGTCACTGCCCCGCTTATTCTACGTACGGCGGTATCAGCAGCGGTATCAGCGGCACCGAAAGAAACTAAGCTACCAGATTCAGAAGCCTAATCTTATTTTTTAAGATTGCGCATATTCTTTGTTGGAACTTGGAAAACTGCTTCTAGCTGCGATTAGCGATTAATGA
>Ga0163154_10007570_pt1 | contig 12897 bp, 14 predicted proteins | sample OliLakLV19MP9P1_FD_148649 | JGI IMG/M metagenome (GOLD analysis project Ga0163154, IMG submission 148649) | Freshwater microbial mat bacterial communities from Lake Vanda, McMurdo Dry Valleys, Antarctica - Oligotrophic Lake LV.19.MP9.P1 | ecosystem: Environmental > Aquatic > Freshwater > Lake >... | reverse complement strand
GTGGCGGCGGCGGCTTGATGTCGGCACTCGGCAAAGCAAACGCCCTCTCACAGAACGCGGTGTATTATAATGATCCGGGACGTATCAACACCCAACTTTCGCGCCTCGAAACCGTCACTGCCGCCGACGTGAAGCGCGTCGCCGCCACATACCTGAACAAAGACAATCGCGTCGTGCTGATCGCCGAACCGGCGACTGCCGAGACCAATTCCCAGAAGGAGAACCGCTAAATGTCAACCCTCAAAACTGCGTGGTTTGGAATGGCGATCAGTGCGCTGACCGCGCTCGGTCTGAATCCGGTTCAGGCTCAAGAAACCGGCGGCGTGGCGGCTCCTTCCGAGGGAACCGTCATCAAGGGCAAGGCTCCCGTTGCCAAAGAACTTCTCAAGATCAAATTTCCGCAGCCCAAAATGTTCAGGCTGTCCAATGGCGTCACGGTTTATGTTTTGGAAGACAAGCGGGTTCCTGCCGTGCGCTTCAATCTCATTGTTCGCGCCGGTGATCTGTTCGAGTCGAAGCCGGGCGTCGCTGAGATGACCGCCTCTATGCTCACCGAAGGCACGCAATCGCGCTCCTATCGCCAAATCGCCGCTGAGATCGAAGGCATGGGCGCAACATTGGGCGCAAATTCCGGCACAGAGAACGCAACCCTCAGCGTGGCGGGACTGTCCGAAACCACCGACGCCCTGATCGCTCTGATGGCGGACGCACTTCTGCACCCAATTTTCCCTAATGACCGTATGGATCGCCTCAAATTCCAGCAAACGGCGGCATTGCGCCAACGCCGTACCAATCCCGCCGCCCTGATCGCCGATGTCTCGACCCGCGTGTTTTATGGCGGCACGCCTTATTCGCATCCGACGCCAACGGCAGAACAGGTCAATGCGATCCAAGTCGCCGATCTCGCCGCGTTCCACGCCGCTTATTATCGTCCCAATGGCGCGATTTTAGGCGTAACCGGCGATGTCGATCCCAAAACGCTCAAAGCAAAATTAGAGACCGCATTTGCCGAGTGGAAGCCTGCCGCGCAGACAACTGAATTTCCCGAAGCCGAATTCAAGCCGAAGGAAAAGAGCCGCGTCTATCTCATTGATCGTCCGGGTTCCGCGCAAACCGTGCTGCAATTCGGCAATCTCTCGGTGCGGCGCGGCAATCCCGATTATATCCCGTTGGTTGTCGCCAATCGCATTTTGGGCGGCGGTTCGTCAGGGCGATTGTTCCAAAATATCCGCGAGAAAAAGGGATACACCTATGGTGCGTATTCAAGCCTCAGCGCGGGACTTTATCCGGGAACATGGGGGGCGAGTGCCAGCGTGCGAACGCCAGTTACGGAGCCGGCGATCCGCGAATTCTTCAACGAGTTCAACCGACTTCAAGAAGAACCCGTCTCCCAAATGGAATTGGAACGCGCCAAACGCTCCCTAATCGGCAGTTTTGCCTTGACTTTGGAGAATCCACAGGGCATTTTGGGGCGCACGCTCGAACTGGTGCAGAACGGTCTGCCGCTGGATTATTGGGAAACCTATCCGGCGAAAGTGCAAGCCGTCACTCCCGCCGATATTCAGCGCGTAGCACGGCAGTATCTCGGCAAAGACCGCATTCAGTTGATCGCGGTTGGCGAGCGCAAAGAGATCGAAGCGGGCTTGAAGCAGTTCGGCGAGATCGAAATTGTGGACGCCGTCAAGCCGACGATCAACGGCGGCAGTCGCTAAATGCAACTCTGTACAGTGGATAAGAGGCGTCCGGGTACAGAAACGTACCCGGCAAAAGTACAGACGTCCTGCGGACGAACCGACTGACACGTTCACGCTCTATGATTGGAACGTGTCAGGCAAATTTTGCCTTTCAAGACGAGCCAACCTGCAATATAAACTGCCGACTCACAACTGCACCGTCCGCAGGACGTCTGTACTTTTGCCAGGTACGTTTCTGTACCCGGTCAAGAGCAGACGATCTTCAAGTGAAAAGAGTTTTTCAAGCGGGTACGTGATCTCTACCCGGTTTGTTTTTGTGAGAGTTTCAAGGCAGGACTTATACCTGCCTCTGCCGAACTAACCTCTACCCCAGACTTGAAGGAGTGGTTATGATGGACGAGAAAAAAATTGGTGTCGCCCTGCTGTCGTTTGCCCATGTTCATGCACGCGGCTACGCCGATCAAATACGAGAGCATCCCGATTGTCTCACGGTTGCGATATGGGACGAGGACGCAGAGCGCGGACAAACCGAAGCGGAAAAGCGCGGCGTTCCATTTTATGAGCATCTCCATGACATCTTGGCGTTGTCGGAAGTGGAAGCGGTTGTAATCAATGCGCCTACTGTCCGGCACAAAGAGATTATCATCGCGGCGGCAGAGGTGGGCAAACATATCTTCACCGAGAAATCGCTGACGATTACGCTTTCCGACGCAACCGAAGTCATGGCGGCAGTGCAGACTGCCGGAGTCAAATTCATGATCTCGCTGCCGTCACGCACCCGCCCTGAGATCCTTTTTGCCAAGAAAATGATTGACGACGGAATGCTCGGCGAAATCACACTGGTTCGCGCTCGTATCGCGCACATGGCGGCACTGGATCGCTGGTTTTCGGGCGGCTCGGAATGGTTCGGCGACGAGGAACAGGCAGGAGGCGGGGCGTTTTTCGATCTCGGCTGTCATCGCGTGGATATTCTGCGCTGGTTCTTGGGAGAGCCGGTTTCGGTTGTCGCGCAGATGCAAAACTTCTCCAACGCCTACGAGATTGATGACAATATGGTCGCGACGGTCAGTTTTGCTAACCGCGCCATCGGTATTTTGGATGTCTCTTGGGTGCATCGCTACGGACCGAATCCGCTCGAAATCTACGGCACAGACGGCTATCTCGGCATTGACGCCGCCCCAAACGGTCCGCGAGTCCAGATCATCAGCAGTCGCATAACGATGGGCGATTTACAGGGCTATGTTGTGCCGTCGTCACTGCCCGCCGCACTCCCTTCGCCGCTTCACCAGTGGGTCGATTCCATCCAAAATGGCACGCCGTCAACCATTTCCATTGACGACGGCTGGAACTTGGTGCAACTCCTCGAAGGCTGCTATACCGCAGGGCGGCAGGGGCATGAAGTGACATTCTGACCCAAAACGATACGAAGCAAACACGATAGGAATTGAACGTGTCGTATCGTGTTTGAGACCCAATGATCCGTCAGAAGTTGTGCGGCGGAACACAACTTCTGGCAATTATGATAGAACTCCGATCAAAACATCTGCATTGTGAGTGTGAAGCACCGCACGCGCACGCAGTCGGCTATCGGCAGAGTTCGTGCCACAGACCGCGATAACATTGCAGAAACGCTATGCCGCTATCCACCGCAATAGGTTTGCCGACTTCGCAGAGCATAAAGCGATCATAGCCTGATTCGGTGAGAAGATGAAACAGTTCGCGATAAGGATAAGCGTCGTTCCAGAGATCGTTGATATGGCAGGATTTGATGTCTTTTTTGAGCAAATCGAAGTAGGTTTTGACGGAGCCATCCAAAATATCCTGCTTGTTGGAGTTCCAACACGCGCCGACGCTTGAATGTCCGCAAACGTCGAAAATCGTGCGAATGTGCGGCGGATGACTGGTTCCGCTGCCATGGACTTCAACCCAAATCTCCACGCCGTGTGCGTCTGCCGTTTTGCCACACTCCTGCAGTGCCTTGCCGATCTGCTCCAATGTCGGCAGGGGATTTTCGGGCTTCGGCAGTCCGTTCGGGCGCACTTTGACGCCCTTCGCGCCGACATCGTGCGCCAACTCACACCACTGTTTGCACTCCTCGACATTTTTGCGGACAACGGCGGTATCTTCCGCGTGAAACTCGCACGTCGTTCCCAAGCCCCAGAGCGTCACGCCCGAATCAGCAAATTTTTGCTTGACTTCTTTGCGTTTGGCTTTGTCCAAAGCGATTTCGACGCCGTGCTTGTGCGTGGTTCGCAGTTCGAAACCCTCAAGCCCGCTCGCCTTGCAGTGGTTAATAAGTGTCTCCAAGTCCCAATCTTTGGCGACGTTATACGTGACGGTTCCGAGACGAAATTTGGGCATCGGTGCGGCATTTGCGGCAACGGAGAATTCTGGCAAAGTCATCATGCCTCCAAGGATCAGCAGTTCGCGGCGTGAAATAGAGAGTGGATTCGTTTTCATGCAAAGTCCCTTCGCGAACCCAATGCCCTATTCCTGCCCTAATTGCATTAGAGGGTGCGAATCAAATTTAGGGCATCGTCAGTAGACCTCTTGCAAGAGGTCTAATAGCCTTTGTCTCGAAAACTCTTGTACCGCATCCGTGCGGCATTGCGGGCAAAATAGTTAGGGACTCTCACGAAAATAATTGTTCCATCATGTCTGAGCGAAGGAGTTCGCTGCCACAAGGATATGCAGCCTACCTTTGCTGACTGGAAGAGTTATTTTCTTGCGAGTCCCTAACCTTTAGGCTAACGGACTACTAATAGATTATGAAAGCGTATGACCTGTAATACGCTGAAAGGCGGCGCGATATTTCTCCGCAGTTTGAGTGACGACTTCGGGCGGAAGCATCGGCGCAGGAGGTTCTTTGTTCCAACCCGACGATTCCAACCAATCGCGCACAAACTGTTTATCATACGACGGCTGGCTTTTGCCGGGAGTGTAAATGTCGGCGTCCCAAAATCGTGAGGAATCGGGCGAGAGAGCTTCATCAATGAGAGTAATCGCCCCTGCGTGGATACCGAACTCGAATTTCGTGTCCGCGATAATGATTCCGGTGGCGGCGGCGCGATCTTGTGCGGCTTGATAAAGCCTGAGACTGATTTCCGAGAGTTGAGCCGCAGTTTCTACGCCGATAATGCGCCCCGCTTCTTCCAGACTGATGTTTGCGTCGTGTCCCGTTTCGGCTTTGGTGGCGGGCGTAAAAATCGGTTGCGGCAGTAGTTCCGACTCCCGCAATCCTGCCGGAAATGCGATGCCGTGCAGAGTGACTGCCCGATTCTCTCCCCCCGATTGACGATATTCTTTCCAAAGCGAACCCGCCAAATAGCCGCGTACAACGCATTCGACAGGAAACGCTTGTGCCTTGATTCCGAGCATGGCGCGTCCGTCTAATAGGACGCAAAGTTCCGGCGTGACCGTCCCGCCTTTTTCGGCGATACGCTGTAGGATAAATTCCGTATTGCAAGTGACATAATGCGTGGGAACAATCGGGCGCAGACACCGGAACCAAAAGCGCGACATCTGCGTGAGGACGCGCCCTTTGTCGGGAATTCCATTGGGCATAATGACATCGAATGCGGAGATGCGATCCGTCGCAACGAGAAGCAAGCAATCGTCCAAATCGTAGACATCGCGCACTTTGCCAGTGGCGAAGCGTTTTAATCCGGGAATATCCGTGGAGAGTACGGGCAGAGACATAAAGATTCCTTTGCTGAGAATTTCATAGGATGCAATTTGATAAATAGCGATACGGTGACCGTGAATACGACACTGCACGGCAACGATGCCAATGACAAGAATGTTAGGAACTCACCTCTCGCACCGGGGGTTTTAAACCCTCGTCTGGAAAAAACAAGCGTCTTTCAGACGCACCAACTCGAATTGACTCCCCTCTCCTCCGAACTTGTTCGGGTATCAGGAGAGGGGTTGGGGGTGAGGTAAAGACGCTTGTACTTTCTTGCCGGGGGTTTAAAACCCCCGGTGCGAGAGGTGAGTTAGGAATATTTTCGATCTACTGATTCTGATTGCCAACGATAACCAAACGGGCGACCCGTAAATTCAGAGGGCGTTGGGTGATTGGGGCGTTAGGTCATTGGGCAATGCAGAAATGGGACAGCAACAAGGAATTTTCCAGAACTTATGGTGTCAGAACGATTTTCATGGTTGCACCGGGATCTGTGGTGAGGCGATCAAAGGCGGCTTGTCCCTCTTCTAATGGGAGCGTTTGCGTCCATTCCGACAGATCGATTTCGTCTGCTTCAATAATCCGCAACGCCTCTGCAAAGTTTTTGGTGTTGTAGGCGAACGAACCTTGCAAGCGGATTTCATTGCGGACAATCGCGGTAAAGTCGAGCGTTGTCTGTACCTCATGCAAGCCCAATAACAAAACTTCGCCGCCTTTTTTGACCGCCTTTACACTTGCCTCTCGCACGCTCTGACTGCCATGCGCGTCTATCACCGTATCTGCACCTTCATTCCATCGCTCGCGAATTTGTGTCACCGGATCGCCCTCTCGCGCATTGATGAGAGTTGTCGCACCCAATGTTTGCGCGACGGCGAGACGTTCCGCGTTGATGTCCACAACAGCGATTTCCTGACAGCCATATCGCGCCGCCAACGCCGTCAGCAGACACCCCTGCGTTCCTGCACCGAAAATGACCAACTGCGCCGGATTCGGAACCCGCATCAGCGTAAAAAGATGCACGCCGTTTGTCAGCGGTTCGACCATGATCGCTTTATGGGGCGGCAGACGATCCGAGACGGGATACAGATGGTTTGCGGGGGCAAGCACATAATCGGCGAACGCCCCTTCCGTTTGATCCATGCCGAGCAATTTCCAATCCACGCACAAATTGATACTGCCCGCCTTGCAAGCCGTACACACTCCACACGGAAAAAACGGATTGACGGTGACTCGCTGACCGACTGCAAACGGCAAGTTCGCGCCTTCCGGCAGAGTCTCGATTGTCCCGACAACCTCATGCCCCAAGATCAGCGGCGGCTTGCGGCGCGGACTATGCCCCAGAAACCCTGCCATATCGGAACCGCAAATTCCCGTCGCCTCGACTTTGAGCAGAACCTGCCCCACACTTGGAACAGGAACCGTTCGCTCCTGCATCGTCACTTTCCGCACATCGCTGTAGACTAACGCTTTCATTGCTGTCATTGTCGCACTCCTTGCTCTCTCGTATGGCAAAGGTTATTCGCGCTCGTACCTTCAATTCCCTGCAAAGAAAAATCCCCATCGCTTCACGAGCAACAGGGATTTTCATTAAAAATCTGTTTGGGAACCATCAGGAGAGAAAATTTCATCCCTCATCCCTGCCTCTTCATCCTTATTTCAGGCGTGTTCCATCTCCATCTCGATCTTATCCAACAGCCGCAGAATGAAAAGCAGATGTTGGCGGACAGTGTCGTACTCCGAAATAGTCTCTGCCTCGTGAACTGCCTCAATGCGATCTTCGACCTCGAACCACAGCTCTTCAGTGCGCTCCGTCGGTGTCCTCATGGGTTTACCAACCGCCTCGAAACACTCTTCACACGCTTCGACTGCTTGCCGCAGTCGTTCCGCTTTGCCTGTCAATTGTTGCCTCTCCTTCTTGCTCAGTCCTGTTTTTATTGTCGGAGGAGCGAACGGCATTCTCTACCCATCGACGGCAAAGGCAAAAAGAAAATCCCCCGTCTCTATTTCGAGAAGCGGGAGAGTAAAAAGCGGTCGGATTTCTGGGCTAAGAGACATAGCGTTCCTTGTCCATCAAACGGAGAAAAGCGACCACGATTACCGCACCAACAAACGCCATCACGAGATTGATAGAGTTGTAATCGCGCTGAATCGTTTGCACAAAAATTTGCTGCCCAATCCAACCGCCTACCAACGCTCCCGCGATTCCCATAGCGATTGTTGCGCCCAAACGATAGGGTTGACCCTTTGTGTTAGAGAGCGCGAGCCGAGCAAACAGCCCCGCCGCTATTCCGATTCCCATCCACGCCAGTATTAACATAAACATATTGCTTGCACCTATTGACAATTATTTCGTTCCAAGATATGACGGGAGGACAGCAAAGATGGTTCCCGAAATTAGGGAACAGGGAGCAGGGAACAGAACACTGCACTCTGAATCCACGAAAGAACACGAAATCAACACAAAAACGCATTCACGAACAACACAGAAGCAAAGGACAGACAAAGAAAAGCACAGAGATTCTCAGTTGAGTTTCTCTGTGCTTTTCTTTGTGTCCTTGTGGTTATGATAAACTCAGTTCTGTTCCCTGTTCCCTCTATCTGTCGCGCTGCACGACGTAATCGGTGAGGGCGGCGAAACAGTCGCGGGCGATAGAAGACGGAAGCTGCTCAAGGGCGCGGGCGGTTTGCTCGACGTGATTTTGGGCGATGGCGCGGGTGCGATCAAAGGCGTCGTATCGGGCAAGAATGGTGTTGACATTCAGAACTTGGGCGTCGTCGGTATCGGGATCACCAAAGGCTTGGAGCAGTGTTTTACGCTCATTGGGCGTCGTGGATTCCATGCCAAGCAGAAACGGGAGCGTGGCGCGTCCGTCGCGCAGGTCGCTGCCGCGTGGCTTGCCCGTAATGCAGGGATCGCCGGTATAGTCGAGGAGGTCGTCGGCAATTTGGAACGCCATGCCGAGACGATACCCATAATCGGCAAGAGCGGCTTCTGTCGCTTCGTCAGCGAACGTAATCACGGCTCCGCACCGGCAGCAACCTTCGACGAACGAGGCGGTTTTCTTGTTGAGAATTTGCAGATACTCGTCCATCGGCAGGTCGGGGCGTCCAGTGGCGGCGATCTCCATGACTTCGCCCTCGCTCATCTGAATCGTGATCTCCGAAACAAGGCGAATCAGACGCAGGTCGGCGTCTTCCGCCAACAGGCGCATGGAACGCGCCAGCACATAATCCCCGCTGAGAACCGCGATTCCGTTTCCAAAAACAGCGTTTGCAGTCGGTTTGCCGCGCCGCAGTGTCGTATTGTCTACCACATCGTCATGGATCAGGGTTGCCATGTGGACAAATTCGAGGGCGGCTCCCACCGTGGCGATTCGACTGCGATCCGTATCGGGATTGACGGCGCGGGCAGAAAGGGCGACCATGGCGGGGCGCAGACGCTTGCCACCCGCCTTGATCACATGACGCGAGACATCATAGATGATTTTTACGTCTTCGCCGATCAGCGTGTTCATTCGGGCTTCAACAGCATCGAGATCGGGGCGCACATAGTCGAGGAACGCGGCGGCTTGCACGGGTGAAGTCACGCGCTCGGTGCGGCTCGGAAATGCCTCGTTTTTTGGGGCGACGAGATAGGTTGCGGTACTCATAGGTGCGACTCCTTCGGCTTTGTGCCGAGGTGAATGCAAACGGTTCCAAAATTCAGATCGCGAATCACAATGTTTGTTAAGCCCGCCTGCTCCATAAGGGAGGTCAGGGTTTCGCGGGAGACGAAGTGTTTCATAGATTCGGGCAGATAGGTATAAGCCTCACGGCGGCTGAGCATTCCACCGATACGCGGCAGAACCTTAAACAGATAAAAATCAACTAAAGATTTGTACCACGACGTTGGACGCGGGCGATTGAACTCCAAAATGACGACGCGCCCGCCGGGTTTCGCCACTCGTGCCATTTCGTGGATCGCTTTATCGAGATGCGCGACGTTGCGGACGCCGAAGCCCACGGTCACCACGTCGAAATGAGTATCGGGATACGGCAACTGTTCGGCGTCGGCGACCATCATCGAAATCGCGCCGCCTTTGGCTTTCGCCACTTTGTCCATGCCGTTGCGGATCATCGGCTCACAGAAATCGGAGGCGACGACTTTGCCGGAAGTGCCGACTGTTCGCGCCAAATCAATGGCGAAATCTCCGGTTCCCGTGCAGACATCGAGGCAGGTATCGCCGGATTGCGGGTTTGCCATTTTGACCGCAAGCCGCCGCCAGCTCTTGTGCATCGAAAAACTGAGAATGGCGTTCAATCGATCATACTGTGGAGCAACTTCGGCGAACATTTGGCGCACATAGACCGCCTTGTCGCCGGTGTAGTGTGTCGGTTCCGAGAGATGCGGGGACTTAGCCTGATTATCGGTGACCGCTTGCGCCATAATGCAAAAACCTGATTTCGGGAAGATAACTCACTTTCCATTATCGGGAAAGTTTGTTGACTTTTTCACAAACTTTTTATTGAGTATACCTTGCGGGTTTCGCCTGAGTCAATGCGAATACTCCTGCTCATATCTACGTCGAATGATGTATGCAGAGTTCACAAAGACTCGAAAAACAAGCAACTTTGTGGAAAATTTCACAAATCCACGGAACGATTCGCGTAACCGTAACGCCGAAATGTCCGTAATGAAGAAGAGAGACCGAAATTTAGGGATTGGGACGAGAGGAGTGTTTTTATGTTTGGTTCACAGAAACAGCAATTTTTCGGATTAGCGGGCTTGACCCTGCTTTCTGCGATAGGAATTTCGGGCTGCCAGCCGCGAGAATCGGCGACTGCTCAACCGACAGCGACAACCGTTACTCCCGCGCAAAGTGCGATAGAGCGCACGGTAGAGACGATTCCGGTGATGCTCGATGCTTCTCCCAACGCGCAACCGGGACCTATTTCGGAAGCAACAGCACGCATCGAACCTGCTGTTGTAACGATTGATACGGAATATCGTCTGGTGCGGCGATATGGCGATCTGAACGGGATGATGGAAGAGGAGCAGGGGGCGCGGCGCGGCACAGGCAGCGGTGTCATCATCAATTCGGACGGCTATATCGTCACCAATAATCACGTCATTCGCGGGGCATCGAAAATTTTGGTGACGACACAGGACAAGCGGCGTCTGGAAGGCAGAGTCATCGGGGCAGATGCGGCGAGCGACTTGGCGGTCGTCAAAGTCGAGCAGAAGAATTTGCCCGCCGCGACCCTTGCCGATTCCGACAAAGTCAAAGTCGGAGAATGGGTGATCGCTGTCGGCAACCCGCTCGGTGTTGGAACAACGGTGACAGCGGGAATCGTGAGTGCCATACGCCAATTTCCCGATGGCAGTCAATATAAATCCGTCATTCAGACGGATGCGGCGATCAATCGCGGCAACTCCGGCGGGGCGTTGGCGGACATCAAGGGGCGATTGATCGGAATCAACTCGTTTATTTTGTCCCCTTCGGGCGGCAATATCGGACTGGGTTTCGCCATTCCCTCGAACACGATGCGAACTGTCATCAGTGAATTGATCTCCAAAGGACGTATTGCGCGTCCCTATCTCGGTGTGGCATTCGGCAATCTCGACGATACCGCCAAAGATTACTTCCAAATTCCCAATGACATCAGCGGTGCGCTCGTCAGCCAAGTTTTGGAAAACAGCCCCGCATCAACGGCAGGATTACAGCGGTTCGATATTATTCGGAAGGTAAACGGCAAAACTGTTGCCAAAGCCGAAGACCTTTCCAGTACGATCCAAAGCCTCAAGATCGGCGACAAGTTGGAAATGGTGGTTTGGCGCGAAGGGCGCGAGGGCAAAGCCACGGCGCGTTTGCAAGAGCGACCAGCCATGCCGGAACAACCCTAAATTCAGGGCGAACGCATCTAAATGAGACGTTGACATAAATGAAAATGCCATAAAATGGCATTTTCATCTTGAATAGAGTCGAATCTCTTCCCCTGTTAGGCATAGCACCTGATTGCCTCGCAATTGGGGGATTTGGCAAAGGCACATCCCGGACTGCGCGTTCCCGGCACACTCAACGGCTTCGAGATGGCGGTTCGCGCCATATTGGGGCAGCAGATCAGCGTGCAAGCGGCGACAACACTTTCAGGTCGGTTCGCGGCTGTCTTTGGCGATTCCATCGAAACGCCCTTTCCAACACTGACACGCCTGACACCGACACCGGAACGGGTTGCACAGGCGGAACCGGAAGAGTTGATCGCACTCGGCATTATCCGCGCACGGGCAAAGACAATTCTGGCACTGTCCCAAGCCGTCGCAAACGGCGAAATTGTTTTGGAACCCGGCGGCGATGTCGAACAGACAATGTTAGCCCTCAAAACACTGCCCGGTATCGGTGAATGGACAGCGCAGTATATCGCTATGAGAGCATTGTCATACCCCGATGCTTTCCCGCATACCGATCTCGGACTCTACAAAGCCCTTAATGAACATAACCCCAAGCGAGTACTGGAGATTGCCGAACGGTGGCGTCCATGGCGAGCCTACGTTGCTATGCACCTTTGGAAATCGCTGGAAATCAAACCGATACAGGAGACAACGCTCCCATGACCACCTATTACACCACCCTCGACACTCCGCTCAAAACTCTGACCCTCCTTTCCGACGGCACGGCACTAACGGGCATCTACCTGAGCGAACACAAGGACGCACCGCCGAGAGGTACAGATTGGCAGAACCGTGACGCCGCCACTCCCTTTGCCGAGGCGAAGCGACAACTTCAGGAGTATTTCGATGGCACACGAACCACCTTCGACTTGCCTTTGAATCCGTCAGGAACCGATTTTCAGCGGCGCGTCTGGCAGAAGTTACAAGCCATTCCCTTCGGCGTCACGATCTCGTATGGCGAATTGGCGCGGCGGATCGGCGATCCCAATGCCTCGCGTGCCGTCGGTCTCGCCAATGGACGCAATCCGCTTTCGATTGTTATTCCCTGTCATCGAGTGATCGGCGCGAACGGCAAACTGACCGGCTATGCGGGAGGAATCGAGCGCAAACAGTGGCTGCTCAAATTCGAGGCGGCGCGAACAGGGTGCGAGTGAAACAAGTCCGGGTATAAGAACGTACCCGCCTGAAAAACAGACGTCCTACGGACGAACCACTTGGGAGATTTGCGTCCCCTTGAAAGTCTCTGCCGACAGTTCGTGTTACTTTAGTTTCCGGTAAATTGCGTCACCTTTGAGCCTTTGAGAGTGACAGGTGTCAGACATTTGCCCTTCATATGGCAGTGAAACCGTTCTTTATTTACTCTTTGCCTGATGATCAGGGCAACTTGGAGAAATTCTCCAATCTCAAATGAGATTGAGAGAGTGTCAAAGTGTCTGACACGGTTTCAGGCAGACAAATGTCAACAGGATTTTACCGGAAACTAAAGTGTTATGGGAAAGCGATAATCTTCCAATTTGTGCGTCCGTAGGACGTCTGTTTTTTAGACGGGTACGTTCTTGTACCCGGACTTGCCCAGACTTGCCCAGACT
>Ga0163154_10007567_pt1 | contig 12898 bp, 12 predicted proteins | sample OliLakLV19MP9P1_FD_148649 | JGI IMG/M metagenome (GOLD analysis project Ga0163154, IMG submission 148649) | Freshwater microbial mat bacterial communities from Lake Vanda, McMurdo Dry Valleys, Antarctica - Oligotrophic Lake LV.19.MP9.P1 | ecosystem: Environmental > Aquatic > Freshwater > Lake >... | reverse complement strand
GGGGAGCCGGATTGAAGTCCCTCTCCCCTCTTGGGCTACCGTGTACACACAAGTCTTCTGATGCAGCCTCAACTGGGTTTGATCCCCCCTAAACCCCCTTAAAAAAGGGGGAACCGGATTCAAAGTCCCCCTTTTTTAAGGGGGATTTAGGGGGATCTCGCAGTACGTTGATACCTTGTCCAAGATGTGTGTACACGGTAGCCCCTCTTGGGAGAGGACTTAAAGCCTTCGGCATACATGAAAAGGGTGAGGGCAAATGCTGACGATACAATGCGGGTTCCCAGCACTTTCATAAAAACTGTCCACAGCATTGAATTAACCAAGCTCACATTAATTAATGGATCAGGTCTTCAATCTGACCTAGAAGCTTCATCAGCCGCGCCCGTTTTTTAGCATCTTCTAAGACACCAGCCCTTTTTAACCGCTGTGGCAGCCCTTTAACTTGCGTTAACAGAGCCTGATGGGAAGCGGTGCCGCTATCGTCAGCATCCTGCCGTAAAGCTCTCACCTGAACTTGAATGGCATCTACAGACAATTCTTGGGCGATCGCCGCTTCCAACAGCAGACGTTGCTGCTCTGCGTCTTTAACTCGGAGCACCTCGTTAACCTTGGTATAGTGCAGCTTGCCCTCTTTCAAAACTGCCTGGATATGGGAAGGCAACTTCAAAAGCGGTAGTCGATGTTTACGGAAACTTTCAGGCGTTAATCGTCCTGCTACTGCAAATACTTCCTGAACTACCTCAAGATCCTCATTACGGACAACGTTGGACGTAAGTCCCCGTTTTTGATTGGCCATCTGATTTAGGATGCTCACCACCTCCTCTGGTTCTACCCCTAAATGACGACAAAGCATATTCATGATCGCGCTAGTTTCTTCCCATTTGCTCAAATCGCTGCGCTGAAGGTTACTGATCGATTTGATGTCAGCAGCAGTATTATCATCAATCTCAAAAATCCTAACCGGAACGACCTCCAACCCGGCCAGTTCGGCGGCACGGTGCCGTTTTTCCCCCGCCAATAGGTCAAATTCATCGCGTTGGCCTGGATATACCCGTACGGAAAGTGGATCGATTACGCCAACTTTTTTAATCGATGCGGCCATGTTCTCCAGCTCAGTTGGATCAAAATAACGCCGATCTTGATCAGGATCTCGGTGGATTTTGTGGAGCTGAACTGTGATTGGCACGGGCTGTGCGGTACTGGGGAGAGAAATAACGGACTCATCTACAGATGCCGCTGAGTCTTCAGTCCCTGAGTCTTCAGTTTCTGGGGCTTCAGTCCCTGAGTCTTCGGTCCCTGGAGCTAGTGAATCGGAAGCTGCCAGATCTATGGGTGCCGTTACTGCTTCTACGACAGAAACATCTTGCCGAATCACTTGCATCAACCCTTTAAACCGATTTGTCTTTTCGACTCTACTCATCCCACAATCTCCTTACCAATCGCACAATATTCTTGCCAAGCCAGTCCAGCGCGGCGATCGCTCACATCTTTGACCATGACACCTTCGTTTGCCGCTTTTTGAAATGCCACCGCTTCTCGAATTTTGCCCTTAAACAAGGGGAATCCGGCCTCTGTCAAAAACTCACGCGCCTCCTCACCTTCCTTGCGAGGATTAGGAGGCACTCTAGTTAACAAAATTCGATATTTATCTGTTCCCAAAGCCTGCAATAGCTCCACCGTTTGAATTAAGGCGTCGATCGACAAAGTATCAGGCGTAGTCGGCAATACGAGCAGATCGCACCCGTCCACAATTTCCTTTAGGTCATCCTCTTCAGCCCTGGCCTCAGTATCGATGATAAAATGCTCAATCCCTGTGCTGTATCGTGCCGCTTGATTGACGCCAACTACCTTGAACGATAGACCACCCTGCTGAGAACCTCGTTCTGCCCATCGAGTTGCCGAACGGTTGGGGTCACCATCAATCAACAATGTCTTGCCCTTGGTTTGGAAAAACGCCGCAAGGTGAATAGCTGTGGTGGTTTTTGCGACACCCCCCTTAAACGAAGCAGTCGTAATAATCATTCGCTATGCTGTCCGTAATTTGATTAATTTAATTCTATTACGGACTCTCTGCTATAGCTCAATTTTTAGCTCAGTAGGCTTTAGCTCAATAGCCGTCTGGCACGATACGCGAATGTTAGCAGGGCGATAAAATTCTTCCTCAGTCTCCCAACGATGCTCCCACTGATAGCCAGTTCCTAGCAATAGCCCTAGCCAAACGCGCACTGGAGAAAGGTGAACGTTTTGGAAAACCGTCCCCATGTCCACGGGCTGCGGCTGCACTTGCAGCCACTCACGCACGGTTCTAGACCAATCGGAGATCGATTCTTCGTAGGCTGTCTCTAGCGCCGACTGTTTTACGCTGATCTGATCAAGCATTTCTAATAGGGCGTCTTTATCGATCGCTTCTGCTAGTGAATCGTCTGGATGCGATCGCCCACTCCGCTGCTGTGGCTCTAACAATTCCAAAATCTCATCCAAATTTAAACTCATCGTATGGCGGAGCACCCCCGCCAGCATATCGTCCGTTAAAACTGGCTCGCCAATCGCCTCAGACGGGGCTGGATTATATTTGCTTTGCCAACCGTCGAGTAACCAGGTAGCTCGCGCTGCGCAGACTGTAGCCAGTTGGGCGATCGCCTCTCCCGCAACATGCAGGCGCTCATTCTGCGGCAACTGTTCTAGAATCGGCACCAACAGCTCCCAAAATACCTGAAACTCCGCAGTAGATGGATGGGCGATCGCCTGCTGCACCAACCCATCAAATTCTGGAGAGATCGGCATATGAGTATTGTCGGCTCCAGCGGTTCCCATGGTGGCGGACCTTTAAACTATGAACGGACTAGTAGTCTGAGGCATAAATCTGCCTACTGTTCGTAGTGCAGGCTTCCAGCCTGCGCGGGCAAGATGCCCGCCCTACGGTAGCTAAACTTGCGCCGTCTTCTACTAGGCGCAGCTCCGTAAAGCCTGCGGTATCCCAGAAACGCGCAGCTTCTGTGGGATACCGCCTACCCTGTAAATCATATCGAAGTTGATCGATTGACAAATAAATATCTATTCCAACTATAGCCAAAGGCTCTGGCTAACGCTAAACTTACGCTAAGTTAACTCCTCGTTTTACTTCTATGGCTCGACCCGTCAACCGCAAGTGCCAACACTGCGCTACTTTGCCAGCAGAAGAGGCGATCGCCCTGCATGGATCTGATGGATTTGATGGAGACAACTGTTGGAATCCAGCGGACTGTCGCAAATTAGGCTATGACTGTCACCGCCGCCGCAATCACTACCGCCACCGCCAAGACGACAATCAGACACGTAGACGGATGCGGAAACTGCAAAAACAGGCGATTCAGCCAGATCAAAATCAGCTGGCTCAAAATCAGCTTCAGCAGATTCAGCACAACCCAGCTGCACTAGACCCGATCGAATTTAGCCCACCCTCCTTACCGTTCCCCTATGCTGCCGTTCTAGTGCTCTATCGTCAGGGAAAAGATGCCCCGGTTCATGCGATTGCTGCTGAAATTTGGCAAGGCGATCGCAAAGTGAATCAAATCAATGCGAAGCACTGTATGGGGATGAGAGGCAACGAGGTCACCGCTTATATTCGGGAGATATTGGAACAACTGCATCAACAGGTTGGCGTGTCCCGATTTGAGGATGTGATCAAAGCAGTACCTGTAGAGCAATGCCCGATATTAGGTTGCCCAGTTAGCCAACACGTTCAGCATATTTGAATACAATCCTCAGTAAAAAATCATTTAATTTCGGGTTTCAATCGGCAGAATCTTTAGGACGTTGATCGCTAGCAGAACAGAGGTAAACACTACAAGCTACCATCTGGCTTCCCTCTGAGGATGGTTGTTTTTTAGAGAGCACCTGTTCTAATACCATAGTTGTGCTGGTATAGTTCTGCTCTAGATCTCGTTTTCTATCCATGAAGGCCAACCATGACCCGTCCAATTTTTACATCCTCAGTCTCTAAGGTTCTGCCTCTATTGGAGCAGTATCAACAGGTGCGACAGCTCAGCGATCGCATTTGTGAACCGTTAGTAATCGAAGATTATGGCGTTCAGAGTATGCCAGATGTTAGCCCGCCTAAGTGGCATTTGGCGCATACTAGCTGGTTTTTTGAAACATTTTTGCTCATTCCCTATCTGCCAGACTATGACGTATTTCATCCTACGTTTGGCTACCTGTTCAACTCTTACTACGAAGCCGTTGGCAAGCGCCATCCGCGTCCAGAGCGCGGTCTACTGTCACGTCCTACGGTAGAGCAAGTTTATCGCTATCGAGCCTATGTAGACCAAGCCATGCAGGGTCTGCTGCAAAATCTGGAACAGAGCCAAGCTAGCCCTGCCGCCCTGACTGATTTGGTCACCCTAGGACTGCATCATGAACAACAGCACCAAGAACTGCTGCTCACCGATATTAAACATATTTTAGCGCTCAATCCCTCGCGTCCGGCCTATCGAGCCGATTTGCCAGCAGTAGGGCGTGGTGACGTTGCATCTAAAGAACAATGGCTCGATTATCCAGGTGGTCTCTACACCGTCGGATATAAAGGTGACGACTTTGCCTTCGATAATGAAAGTCCGCTGCACTCGGTCTATTTGCCAGATTATTACCTTGCCTCTCACTTAATCACCAACGGGGAGTATTTAGAATTCATGCAAGCAGGCGGATATGGCAAGCCCGACTATTGGCTGTCTGAAGGTTGGGCCACCGCCCAGATGAACCAGTGGGATGCACCCTTGTACTGGGAAGAAATTGACGGACACTGGTGGACGATGACCCTAGGGGGGCTGCGGCAGGTAAATGAACATGAACCCGTTTGCCATGTCAGTTTTTATGAAGCGGATGCCTATGCCCGCTGGGCTGGGAAACGCTTACCCACTGAAGCAGAATGGGAAGTGGCCGCTGATGCAGTTCCTGTGCAGGGTAATTTTTTGGCAAACGGGCGGCTTCACCCAGCTCCAGCCATGGGTCTAACTCGGCCTGATCAACTGTTTGGCGATGTTTGGGAATGGACGCAGAGCGCGTATTTGCCCTATCCCGGCTTTAAAGCGGCTGCGGGAGCCGTTGGAGAATACAACGGCAAATTTATGTGTAACCAAATAGTTTTGCGGGGAGGCTCTTGCGTCACCCCACCTGATCACACTCGTCCTAGCTACCGCAATTTTTTCCCGCCTGCTACCCGCTGGCAGTTTAGCGGCATTCGGCTGGCTCAGTAACGCTAATCTGCTCCGACATCTTAGTTGATCCAGCCAGCAAATCCCTGGAGGAGCATGGCATGCCCTCAGGTGCTTTCCTGCAAGCAGGCAATCGTGATCAGAGTTCTGTTTCAAACCAATATTTTTTAAGCTCCAATCCTTTATTCCCGATTCTTATGTCTTCAACACTTCATTCCAAACCCAACATTCAACTCTATGACTTGCATCCACCCTTAGAAGATTTCCTGAGTGATGTCCTATCTGGACTCAGCCAACGGCATAAAACAATTTCGCCTAAGTTCCTGTATGACAAACAGGGTGCAGAGCTATTTGATGCCATTTGCACTCTCGATGAGTACTATCTGACACGCACAGAAATGGGAATTCTGCAAACCTATGCTCCAGCGATCGCCACCTTAATTGGAGATAGCGCCCTCATTGAGTTTGGCAGTGGCAGTAGTCAAAAAGTGCGGATTTTGTTAGATGCAATGCCCCAGTTGACTACCTATGTGGGGCTAGATATTTCAAAGCAGCACTTGCAATCATCTTGCTTGCAGCTAGTGGATGATTATCCAGGATTGGAGGCGATCGCCATCTGTGCCGACTATACGCAACCGCTGCAGCTGCCAAATATTCCGATGCTTGCGGGTAAACGCCGTGTGGGGTTTTTCCCTGGATCTTCTCTAGGCAACTTGGAACCCGCTGAAGCCATTGAGTTTTTACGAAATGTAGCCACATTACTGGGTGGCGAAGGGAGTTTGCTGATTGGCATTGACCTAAAAAAGAGTAACGCTATTTTAGAGCCTGCCTACGATGATGCAAAAGGAATCTCTGCTGCATTTGCGTTAAATTTGCTGACGCGGATCAATCGCGAACTAGGTGCCGATTTTGAGGTGAATAATTTTGAGTATCGGGCGTTTTACAATGCACCTAAAGGTCGAATTGAAATGTATATTGTCAGCCGCAAAGCCCAAATTGTACATCTAAAGAGTAGAGAGTTCTCCTTTGTTGCAGGAGAGCTGTTGCGGACAGAGTATTCTTACAAATACAGTATTCCTGAATTTCAAACATTGGCATTACAGGCAGGCTTCCAATCGCAGCAGGTATGGACTGACGCTCAGCGGTTGTTTAGCTTGCATTATCTACAATCCACCCAGCCTGATTGAGCGGAGATAGTTTGCATAGGAGGTGTTGAACTCGGTGAGCCTGAGCTATTTTTGCTTTCTGAACAACTTAAATCGTGAGCTAGACGAAAATGGCTCTGGTGAATGTTGCGACTCATTTGTTCGCAGCGAGGGCAGATTACTCAGTCCTTATCCGCTTCCACTTCTAAAACAAGTTACTCTCCTCATTTAATGCAGTTTTCTAAGATATCCAACGCTACCGCCTCTGCCGTTTTCACCCCGTCAATCCCTGCCGACAGAATTCCCCCGGCGTAGCCTGCGCCTTCTCCAGCGGGGTAGAGACCTTTGATATTAATGCTTTGATTCATGTTCTGGCCATCGGCGTTGCGTTTGATCCGAATGGGTGACGATGTGCGCGTTTCAACGCCAGTGAGCGTGGCGTCGGGCATGGCAAAACCGTGAATCTGTCTCTCAAAGGCGGGCAGGGCCTCTCGAATAGCGGCGATCGCATAGTCAGGCAGGCTTTGGCTGAGATCGCCCAAATGCACACCGGGCGCATAGGACGGGGTGACGCTGCCCCACGACTGGGAGGGGCGATCGGCTAGGAAATCTCCCACCAGTTGCCCTGGCGCATCATAGGTACCGCCGCCGAGTTCAAAGGCGGTGGCTTCTAAGCGACGCTGCAATGCAATGCCAGCCAGGGGATGACCGGGATAATCATCGGGTGTGATACCGACCACAATGGCACTATTGGCATTGCGTTCATTGCGTGAATATTGGCTCATCCCATTGGTCACTACTCGCCCTGGCTCAGACGCCGCCGCCACGACCAGCCCACCGGGGCACATGCAGAAACTATAGACCGAGCGGCCATTTTTGCAGTGATGCACTAGCTTATAGTCGGCGGCTCCCAGCAGTCGATGTCCGGCGTAGGCACCGAAGCGACTGCGATCGATTAACGGCTGTGGATGTTCGATCCGAAAGCCAATCGAAAATGGTTTTGGCTCAATATAAACGCCGCGCTCAAACAGCATTTCAAACGTATCGCGAGCGCTATGACCCACCGCCAGCACCACATGATCGCTGCGGAGTTGTTCACCGCTGGCCAGCGTTACCCCGCGCACCTGTCCTTGCTCAATCTCCAAATCCACCACCCGACTTTGAAACCGGATTTCACCACCCAGAGATTCAATTCGGGCGCGCATTTTCTCCACAATACCCACCAGTTTGAAGGTGCCAATATGCGGCTTGTTAATATATAGAATCTCGGGCGACGCCCCCGCCTCGACCAACTCAGTTAATACCTTTCGGCCATAGTGATTAGAATCGCGCACTTGGCTGTAGAGCTTGCCATCGGAAAAGGTGCCCGCTCCTCCTTCACCAAATTGCGCATTCGATTCGGGATTTAGTTCGTTTTTCTTGCGCCAAAACCCAAACGTATCGGCGGTGCGATCGCGTACCGTCTTACCTCGCTCTAGCAAAATCGGACAAAATCCCATCTGCGCCAGCATTAGTCCCGCAAACAGCCCACATGGCCCAGTGCCAATTACAATTGGGCGCATTGCCAAACCGGGAGGAGCTTTTGCCACCAGGCGATAGCTCATGTCTGGCGTTACCATCAGATGCGGATCGGCTTTCAGGCGCTGTAACAGCAGCTGGCCTTGAGGCGTTTCGACATCCACCTCAACATCCACAATGTAAACCAGGACAATATCGTCTCGCTTGCGGGCATCATAGCTGCGCTTAAAGACGGAATAGCTGAGCAGCATTTCGGGGGCAATTTGCAGCTTTTTAAGAATAGCCGCCTTGATCTGCTCAGGGGGATGATCAAGCGGGAGTTTAATTTCAGTTATTCGCAGCATAGTAATACAGATCAGCTTCACCCAATCTCAACCCGTTGGAGTCTCAAGCCTAAAAGCTCTAGATCTCAATGGATAGAATCAGGATGCTTCTGGTCATTGAGGTCTGGCTCCTACTGGGCAACGGTCTGGCTTCATTCTACCAAATGTGAAGGTAACCGGTTAACGGATAGGCTAATTTGACAAGTTTGACAAGATTGAAAGGACTGAGGCCATAGTTTTTTGCCTGAGCAACGGGTACAACCGCAAGGATTGTCAATAAAATTGATACACTGGTGGTGATTAAACGTTTCATCGTTTAGCTCTCCTAAAAATTATGGAGAAATGTTTCCGTGAAGCCTTAACAAACATGAAACTGTTTAGTATCTGTAGATGAATACTCTGTAGATGAATATTGTTGACGTCTGATTACCTTCTGTCATGAAGGTTGTTTCTGAGCGGACACTGAATGCGAGCTGAATTACAGTTAAAGATTGAATGAACATGATGAAGTCGCTTGAAAGGGAAGGCAGATTCAATTATGATTTAGCCACTGGTGCCATGCATCCTGATCCTGATAGAGCATCAGGCTATGCAGATCAAGACTGCACTATCATCCATCAAAGTGCAATTGTAAGCTAAGGTTCATTTTCAGATCAATGGCTCACGTCTTTAAGCGTCCTTGTTTAAGGTTTACTGCCTGATGCATCCCCTGAGAAACGCAATCACTCATTTGTTTGGCAAACGAATTTCTCCAACGTCGCTTCAGTTTCGTCTGACCTTGGAGCTGATTTTGCTCTCACTATTAGGGATGGGGAGTGTCACGATTTGGGCAAGTTGGCGGATGGAGAAAACTTTAGTATCTGCTCATAAACAATCATTAGAATATATCGCAACCCATTTTCCAGAGCAGGTGGAACTGTATCGTCAGATGGGTTCCGTTGAATCTGGCGTAGAGCGAACAATTGATAAACTTTCTACGCCAGGATTATTGATTTGGGTCAGAAATGTGGATGGACAGCTGATGTCTCGATCCTCTGGGGTGAACATTCCCTCTCCCGACTTGATCACTGCTGTGACACAAATCAATGTTCCAGCCCAACCAACCGTTTTCCAGCTGGGCGATCGCTATGTTGTGCTGTGTGGAAATCCTCTGACTGTTAACGGCAATCCTCTCGGTCAGGTCTACTTATTAAAAGATATTACTGACGACCAGATGCGGCTGAATTCAGGCATACACGGTTTGGTCTGGGTCAGTATTGTGACCATGGCGCTACTAATGATTGCGATCGCTAAACGAATTCGCAGCGCCCTCCAACCTTTAGAACAGATGAGTCAGGTTGCTAGCGCTGTTTCTGCCGATGATCTGAGTGCGGCAAAACTGCAACTGCACCAGGCACCGGATGAGATTTTGGGACTAGCGCAGGCATTCAATGAAATGTTAGTGCGGCTATCGGGTTCGTGGGAGCAGCAGCGACAGTTTGTGGGCAATGTTTCCCATGAACTTCGCACCCCTTTGACGGTAATTTCCGGATATCTTCAAAGTCTGCTGCGGCGCGGCGATAATTTAAGTACACATCAGCAGCAAGCGGTTGCCACTGCTTCTGCTGAAGCCGAACGCACCATCCGCATGTTGCAAGATTTGCTCGATCTAGCGCGAGCCGATAGCGGTAATCTGCATTTCCGGCTTGCCCCCGTGATGTTGAATACGCTGGTGACGGAGACAGCACAGATGAGTCAAAAAGTTGGCAATCGACAGGTTCATGTTTTAGCGACCGCTGATGATGTGATTGCCTGTGCCGATCAAGATCGCCTACAGCAAGTGTTGATTAACTTAGTGGATAATGCTATCAAGTACTCTGCGTCGGATCAGGTGGTTGAGTTGGTGGTAGAGAAGACGGAACAGCGGGCGATGATTCATGTGCGCGATCGCGGCGTCGGCATTCCTCTGGCGCACCAAACCCGAATTTTTGAGCGGTTTTATCGAGTGGATGGGTCTATGACCCGATCGCGAGACGGTACCGGGCTGGGGCTAGCGATCGCCAAAAGCTTGATTGAAGGGATGAACGGGCGGATTTGCCTCCGGTCTAAACCGGGCGAGGGCAGTCTGTTTACCATTACGTTACCGCTGTGGACATCACTATCATGACTGCTCATATTCTCCTGGTTGAAGATGACCCGAGATTGGCTGAGTTTATGGAAACAGAACTCAGTTTAGAAGGGTATCGTGTGACGGTAGCCGCCAACGGGATGGATGGTCTGAGTCTGGCGCGTGAGGCTGAAGCCGACCTGTTGATCTTAGACTGGATGCTACCCGGCATGTCTGGATTGGATATTTGTTTGAGATTGCGCTCAACGGGTGTACAGGTTCCCATCATCATCTTGACGGCAAAAGATGAGATTCCCGATCGCGTGGCTGGGTTAAACGCAGGAGCAGATGATTATGTGGCCAAGCCCTTTAGCATCGAAGAACTGCTGGCCAGGGTGAAGGCTCATTTGCGTCGGGTGCATCCGGAAAGTTCTAATATTTTAGAATTTGAAGATTTGATCTTAAACTGCATTACCCGTGAAGTTTATCGCGATCGCCAGTTGATTCACCTGACCGCTAAAGAGTTTGACCTGCTTGAGTTCATGATGCGGCATTCTCGCCAGGTGATGACCCGTGATCAAATTTTGGAAAAGGTTTGGGGGTATGATTTTATGGGTGAATCAAATATTATTGAAGTCTATGTCCGAGCATTGCGGATTAAGCTAGAGGCCGATAAACCAAAACGCCTGATTCATACTATACGTAGCGTGGGCTATGTGCTGCGCGGCAATCTCTAGCTCCTTTGCCGCAGGTCGCTCATAGCAAACAGCAGCGAACCTACCAACAGTGCGACCTTTAAGCTAGTTGGGGCAAATTTGGGATGAACTAAACTAGCGCCATATGCTCTAAGGCTTGATTTCAAAGAGTCTCTGAATCAGAATATGTATTAGTCTTTATAAATCAAATCAGCATCCGTGTGGCTGAACTGATCGGTCGGCAGATCCAGCACTAATTTGCCCGCTTGCATCCCCAGGATGCGATCGCTATACTGTTTGGCTAGCTCAACTTGATGCAGGTTACAAACAATCGTGATCCCATCTTGTTCACAAAGCGATCGCAATAGCCGTAGCACCACATGGGCGGTTTCAGGATCGAGGCTAGCAACGGGTTCATCGGCCAGAATGAGTTGAGCCTTTTGGGTGAGGGCACGGGCGATCGCCACTCGCTGCTGCTGCCCGCCTGAAAGCTGATCGGCTCGTTGAAATGCCACGTCTAACAGCTGCACCCGCTCTAATGCTGCTAGACCTTGTTGCAGTAAACGGTGCGGAAATTGGTTGGTTAAACAGCGCCACAGCGGCAGTTCTGGCAATCGCCCGCCTAAACAATTTTCTAGAGCTGTGCGCCGTCGCACCAGGTTAAATTGTTGCGCTACCATCGCCATTTGAGTCCGGGCTTGTCGTAACTCTAGAGCCGAACAGGTAGTTAAATTCCGTTCTTGAAACCAAACCTGTCCGGCATCAGCTCGAGTCAGTTGCAGCAGGCAGCGCATCAATGTTGTCTTCCCAGCTCCACTAGAACCCAGGATGGCTGTGAAGGTATGAGGGACGATCTTGAAGCTCAGGTTTTGCAGCGTGACCTGCCCGCGCTGGTAAGATTTGGTCAAGTTTTCAACGGTAAGCATATTATCTGAGGCGCTGACGCAGGTGAGCACTGAGGGCATCAATTAAACTAACCATGGCCAGAATTAGCAGCAAAATGGTGCAGAGCCTAGGAAAGTCAAGCAGCTTCAAACTAACTAACAGTTCATAGCCAATCCCGCCTGCTCCAACAATACCTAAAATTACAGATGAACGGACGTTAAATTCCCACAGGTACAAGCTAATCCCAACGAGGCCAGGTAAGGCTTCGGGTAGCACCGCAAATGCAATGGTGCGCAGGCGATCGCTCCCTGTCGCTTCAATCGCTTCGATCGGTTCGTGGGGCAATGACTCTAGCACCTCGGCATAGAGCTTAGCCATTGACCCGGTGGTATGAAACGCTACCCCTAGCGCTCCAGCAAAGGGTCCTAAGCCCACAATTGAGACAAAAAACAGGGCGAAAATGGCGGTATCAATCCCGCGTAGTAGATTGAGCAATCCTCGCAAGGGAGTCGCTAACCACTGCACCGGGCTAATGTTTCGAGCCACCAGCAGCGCTAGCGGCACGGCAGCCACAATGGCACAGCCCGTCCCGATCAAGGCGATCGCCAGGGTTTCCCAAATTGCGGCTAGAAAGCTGGGTAGCTCTGAAAAATCGGGCGGAAATAGGCGTGACAGCCACTCTGTAACGGTGGGAATGCGCCGCCAAAACTGGGGCAAATCAACGTTTGCAGTTCTGGCGCTGACGGTTAATAGGGCGATCGCCAACACTCCCCAAAAGCCCTGACGCAGCAGTTTCCAGATGCCTCCCTGTCGCCGCTGTTCAGCCGCCAGCAGCACATCTAAGTGGGCAGCATGGTTAGCTGAATTTGCCTTAGGCTCACTCACTGGAATCATTTCAGCTTGCCAACCGATATCCCTGCCTGCTCAATTGGAGCATAGTTGCTGCCGTCGGACAAAACAAAGCCCGTGTAGTTTTTGGGCAACAGCGTTGTGGTTTGCTCTGGCGTCAAGTTGAGCAATGTTTCTTGCAGGCTAGCCCTAATTTCTGCTGGAAAAT
>Ga0163154_10007560_pt1 | contig 12906 bp, 17 predicted proteins | sample OliLakLV19MP9P1_FD_148649 | JGI IMG/M metagenome (GOLD analysis project Ga0163154, IMG submission 148649) | Freshwater microbial mat bacterial communities from Lake Vanda, McMurdo Dry Valleys, Antarctica - Oligotrophic Lake LV.19.MP9.P1 | ecosystem: Environmental > Aquatic > Freshwater > Lake >... | reverse complement strand
GGGGTCGATACACAACATCCCGACCGAGTCATACTCGCCCTGCGGGTCGCGCACCAGCACCCAACGAATGGGCAAAGGGGGTTTGCCAGCGTGAAACCAGACTGCACAGTCCGAGGTGATCTGCATCGCGCGCTGTTGTCCGTCGTACCAAGGGAGCGAAATTGTGGTCCATACCGTGTTGGGGTCATACAAAACCTGAGCCAGAGTGGGCAACCGTTGTCCTTTCTTGCGTGGACGCCCTCTGCCGCTGTAGGGCGGCGCAGGGTCATAGAGCGCGGCATCCCATATGCACCAACTTAAGCCCCTGCATCTCATCTAAAGATGAGATGCAGGGTGAAGAAAAGATATGGTGAGGGAAGCCAACAGTCTGTCCAAGGATGGACTCCAGATTAAACCGACAAAGAGAATGACTCTTCAAAATCATACCACTGCTGAAAAGCGAGAGGCACCTTTTTTCGCCGGGAATGGCGCGGGGCATGTGTTAACGCATTCTGCAGGGCATAAAGGATCTCTTCAAAGAGATTTTTACAGAAGGGGCGAAACAATGCCTGACGTAAAGACAAGGCATAATCTCGGATAATGTGCAGAGCATCGACCGGACTTAAACGGTCATGGTTCCAACCTGCGGTCAAGAGGGTCCAGTGCGCGACGAGAACCCCGATTAATTTGGCATAGCCCTCACATTGTTGACGGATCGGGTCAGCCGAGCGAGAAATAATGATTTTACCGTGTGATTTCCAAAGTTTGAACAACAATTCAATTTGCCAACGGACACGGGCAAGGGTAAAAGCTTGTTCAAACGTCAAATTAGGAATATTGGTCAGATAAATGGTCCATTCTTGTAAATCGACTTGCGCTTGAGAAAGGGGATGTTGATCTAAACGGACTTGCTCTTTTAGGCGCGCTAGTCGTTTCACGAGGACTTCGGGAGATAAGCGGGAAGCGATTAGAAATGCCGCTATAGGATTGCGAGCACCCACTTGAACTGGCAGTCTGACCTCATCTTTTCCCTTTAATAGGGACCTTAAATCGATCTTTTCTCCGGTTTGGGTCATCAGGGTTGTACCGATTTTGAAACGTGTCAGCCAATACACATCTTCTTGGCTCCATTTGCGAAAACGGTCGAGCTTAAAGAAGCCCAGATCCCCCAAATGCAATGACTTTGGGGGTAAGGGGCGGTCAATAACCTCTGTTTTTTGGTCATTACAGTGAATATCCGTCAATTGAGCTTGTAACGACCCGCGATTTATTTCTAACCGGACGGCAATTTTCACACCCACCTGCGTCCAGCGCACTTGCGTACAATCCGTGATGTAAACGCCATTGAATTGTGGAAATAACCCGCGCCCTTCCCCTTCTAGTACGCTTGTCATCGCTTCTTCTAGTAACGCTTTCAGGAAATGAACCGCTTTGACCGTAAAACGTCGGTCTAATCCGGGTAGGCTAATCTTGATCCCTGCCTCGACGGCGCTCTGATGCACTTGTTTGCGACTCGCTTCTGGTTGTGTTAACCCTCCGAAAACCAGCGCCTGAGCGAAGTTGGCACCACTTATTTGGCGGTGTCTTCGAACAAATTCTGTTTTCTTTGCCAGTTCATTGGCTTTACACGTAAACAGGTCATAGAGAACTTGATTCAATTCTGGTATTGTTATCATGAAAAGTGGGTCCCTTTGGTTGCCTCGGAAACTCCAAAGATACCCTCTTTTCTCCTTTTACGTGAATTGTTGCCTTATTTCTCATCTTCAGATGAGTTTGTATCCCTTAAGTTGGTGCATATGGGACGGCACCCATGCCGCCCACACGCTCGGCGGGTGCAAAGCACCGCCGAACCGGTGCTGCTGCCGCAAGGCGCTGCACCGAAGCCCTGCGGCGATTGAGCAGCCAGCGATTTAGCTTGCGCCCGACCCCGCCGATGATTCAGCACCGCTGAACACACCGTCGCAAGCCCACAATGCCCCCGTCTACGACGGCTGCATTGCGGCGGGGTTGGTCGGCTTCCGCTTCGCGGAAGCGGCGCTGCTGCAAGGCAGCGCCAGTAGTGTTCGCCCACATTACAGGTATCCAAAGGCGTAAAGATTACGTCCTAAATGAAATCATAAATATTGAGGCGCTGACGATACTCACGCCATGGGGGGAGAACCTGATCAAGCAGTGCGAAAAACGCGGGTTTGTGATTCAATTCGCGCAAATGACACAGCTCATGCAGGATCACGTAGTCGATTAGCTCGGTAGGTGCCTGAATGAGTTTGCGATTCAGCGTCAATGTGCCTTTCGGCGTCAGGCTGCCCCACCGAGCTTTCATCGCGCGCACGGACAACGCCGGCATCGGCAGTCCCCAATGGGCGACACGGGCATAACAGACTTTCAGGCGTTCGGCGAACACGCGCTCGGCTTGTGCCGTGAACCAATCTTCGATTTGACGCCCCACCGATAGGCGTTGCGCGGGCGAACGAGTCTCGACGGTGAGGGTGCCGCGCGAGCGGGTGATCCGTTCTACAGACGATTCGACGACCTTCAACCGCATTTGCCGACCCAGAAAACGATAGGCTTCGCCACTGACATATTCACGAGGCGGCGATACCGGACGGTCTAGCGCCTCAAAAGTACGCCGCTGCTTCAAAATCCAGCCAGCGCGCCGCTGTACTGTCTCTTCAATGTGCGCAAACGGTGCGCCTTCCGGTGCTTTCACCATGACAGCGCGATCCGGGAACACGGAGATCGCCAGCGTCTTACGGGCTGAATACACCACCTCAAACTCGATGGACGTGGTGCCATAGCGGATGTGATGAAACCCGCCGGGGACGAGTCGCTTCATGGTGCCACCTTACCTTGCATCGCGCTTGCGGGCAACCATGATGAGGCGCTCAATCAAAGCCTTCAATTGCTCATCGGTCAAAGTGATCCCCCCGTCGCGCAACGCCTCATAGAGTCCATCATCGAGCGCCCGCATCATCCGTTTTTCGACATCGAGATTGCCCACCCAATCGCGGATTTTTTGTTTGTTGATGATTGTTTCGACCGCCAGCGCTGCCGTTGCCATCCAGTCCGCTTCTGTCGCCAATGTCATCGTGAGGATGCCATAATACGCGGCGGCGTCCTTATGCCCTACCAACGGACTGGGCAACGAATCCCCTTCCCCTGTGCGAAGCTGTTCGCGGATCGCGTCGGCTTGCTGCGAGAATTCGAGTTCGCTGATGCGCCCCTCGCGGTAGGACTGGATCGTCTCATCGATCAACTGCGACAGCCGACGGTAGAACGCCGGATTTTCATCCATCTTTTCGGTGATCGTCTTTTCGGCGTGCGATAAGATGGTGTCGGCTTTGGCGCGTGGCTCGATGAGCGCTTCGACGGCGGCATCAAACGCCTCGGTATCAAAGATATTCAATTCGGCGACGATCACGGTGACACTGGTTGCCTTGATATGATCATTCAGCAATTCCCGGAGGCGCGCTTCATATTCGCCAAATTCTATCGCTTCGGCATAGCGCAACTTGACCGCCGTCCGCAGTTTGTGGAAGAAGGCGAGATCGTTCTTATAGGTGGCAAGCTGGCGCGGCGGGGTTTGTTCGATAAAGTCGAGCGTGGATAACCCTACCTTCAGCACACGGGTATAGGCAGTGAGGGCATCATAAAAGGCGTGACGGTGATCCATCGGTTCGAGGTAACGCTCCATTGATTCCACGTTATCGCGGTCAGGCAGCGTCTTAAAAACCGCCCACAGTGTAGAATGCACGGCGGGCAAGGTATCTATAACGACGCTGGTATCGGTCAACACCTCGGCAACATCCTCGGCGTCGTAGCCTTCGAGCGCGCTATAACTTTGCATCGCCTCGTTGAGTTCGCCCAAGACCCCACGATAATCGACGATATAGCCATAGGTCTTGTTCTCAAACAAGCGATTGACGCGGGCGATGGCTTGCAGCAGCCCATGATCCCGCAGCGACTTATCGACATACAAAATGGTATTGCGCGGCTCGTCGAAGCCCACCAGCAACTTATCGACCACGATCAGGATTTCAATACCGTCCGGCTCGTTGAATGAGCGGAGTGTCTCGCGCAGATATGCCTTTTCATCATGACGATAGCGCGCCAGCGTCCGCTGCCAATAGTCCGCCACCGCATCGGGAGCGCCGTCCGTTTCCTCTGTCCCTTCGCGGGTATCGGGCGCAGACATCACGACTGTGCAGCGAATACCTTCCTTTGTCAAAAGTGACTCGTACTGCACCGCCAGCGCCTTGCTGGGGGTCGCGAATTGCGCCTTGAAACCGCTGCCCCGCCAGTTGGTTTTGTAATGGATGGCAATGTCGCGGGCGACCCGCTTGAGCCGTAAACGCACCCCAAACACGACTTCGCCCCGGCTCATCTTCGATTTGAGATCGCGTTTTTCGGCGTCGTTCAAGTCGTCGGTCAACTCATCAAAATCGGCATCAATGATATCGCGGTCTTGATCCAGTTCGACGACCCGCCCCTCGTACAACAACGGCACCACCGCGCCATCGGCGACCGCTTGGCGCATGGTGTACTTGTGGATGAAGCCGCCGAACGTCGCCGCCGTCGTTTTCTCCCCCTTGAGCAAGGGGGTTCCCGTGAAGCCGATATAACAGCCGCTCGTGAAAACCGCTTTCATCATTTGATGATTTAAGCCGAAGGTGCTGCCGCGTCCATGCCCGCGATGGCTCTCATCGACCAGCACGAAGACATCGCGCCCATCGTCACGCACCGCCCGCTTTTGCGCCGTCTCGAATTTATCGATCACGGTGGTGATGATGTCGGCGTTATCGTCGTTGACCAGTTCGATCAGGTGCGCGCCGCTCGTCGCCTGCGTGACCGACTTGCCGCAGTTTTTGAACGTTTTCCAGATTTGTTCATCCAGATCGACGCGATCCGTGACAATGACCACACGCGGGTTCGGGATCGCCGGATGCAGTGCCAGCGCCTTCGCGAGCATGACCATCGTCAGTGATTTGCCGCTCCCAGTGGTGTGCCAGATCACGCCGCCCGCCCGTGCGCCCGCGTCAAGGTGGGTCACGCGCTCCATCGTCGCCTTGATGGCGAAATACTGCTGATAACGGGCGATCTTCTTCACCCCACTATCGAACACGATGAAGCCATACGCCAGATCGAGCAGGCGCGCGCGGCGCAGCAGCGCATAGAGTCCCCGATCCTGCTCGGTCGGCGTCCAAGTGTGCGTATCAGCGAAATGCTGACGGATGCGGTAGGCATCATCGCGCCAGTCGTACAGGCGCTGCGCTTCGTCGTCGCTCAACGGGTGATTAACCAGCGGCGACAGGATCGCATCATCGATCCCATCCTCACGCCATGCCGACCAGTACGGTTTCGCCGCGCCAGTGGCGGCATACAGCGCATCGTGCGGGCTGACCGCCATGAGGATCTGCGCATAAGCGAACAAACGCGGAACTTCGTCCTGTCCCTGATTGCGCAACATTTGCTCGACCGCCTGAAAAACCGCGCGCTCGCCTTTCGTGGTCGTCATGTCTGAACGTTTGCACTCGACCACCGCCAGCGGAATGCCGTTGACGAACAGCACAATATCGGGGCGGCGCGTCTGCGCGTTGATCTCGCGCTCGACCTCATATTCATCGGTGACGTGATAAACATTGTTTTCGGGATGCGCCCAATCGATATAGCGCAGATCAAACGAGCGTTTGTCCCCGTCAATCGTTTGCTCCAAGCTGACGGGCAGCGTGATCAGGTCATACGCCGCCATGCTGGACGGGATCAAGCCGCGCACGGTTTCGACGGCGCGCAGTTTATTGATCGCCAGCGTGATATTGGCATCGCTAAAGGGGACTGCCCGCCCTTTGGTGTCGATGTGGTTATGCACCCGCAGCCAATCCGACAACACACTATCGAGGATGACCGCGCTTCGTTTGCCACCGCGCAGCGCGAGGGCTTCGGCAGGGGGGAGGTAGTGCCAGCCCATCGCCATGAGCAGGTGCAGGGCAGGCAGTTGGGAGGCGGTAAGTTCGCGATAGCTGTCGTTGGACATAATGGGATGTGCTGCCTTTTACAAATCGGTGACTTAGGAAATTATGGATAGCCTTTCTTCAATGAACGTCATTAATTTTGTCTCAATGGATGCAATATTGTTGCGATCAGCGAGTGAGAGATAGATTTGACTCCCTAGATCAGCCAACAGTTTAGCACCCTGCTCAAGGATGATTTGGACACGTTCTTCCCCTTTTGAATTGATCAGATACCCCGCTTCAAAAACAACGTTGTCACGCGGAACGAGGATCGTGCTGCCTTCTTTCGTTTGAGAATCATCGGCGGTCATTAGAAACAGCCCACCGAGACAACTTTGGTCGGCATTTTTGATTTGTTGAAGAATACTACCGGTAGTCTGAAAATCTTGCCAGTCGCGCACCTGCACACCGCGATTTTTCAAAAACTTGATGATGAGTGCTGCCGTTCCGCTGGCAGCGCCGCTATATCCAAAAAAGATATGATAGCGTTTTTTCACTTGGTCACGCCAACGCGCATAGGACCTCGTAAACTTTTCGTCATGAGTGACGAACGACTCATCAGCAGCGCGCGGGATGCCGACAAATGGTTGAGAATCATGCAAAATACCGCGCGTGGGAATGCCATTCTCTATCAATGACAAGATGGGGAGATGCCGCGCATATGCCAATGCCCCCTCGAAATGCGAAAATTCAGTAATGAGGTTCCCTTGGTCAATCACTGATTCATTATGTATAACGACCGCATCATGCCATCTTGGGAACCCAATGACGATGCATCCCTGACAGCAACGCATAATGCGTTCTGTACGCTCAAAATCCCATACCGGTACTTGTGTATAGGGCATTCCAAGTTCGCCCATTAATTCGACTTCAAAACCGTCTGCCAGCAGTTTTTCTACAATTTTCTGTTTGATGGCTTTTTGACTGGGGGTCAGCCAGTAATCCGAGGGCGAGGTCACAAAGATTTTGTAGGCTAGGCTCATTAGATTCCCTATGATTATTTTGGAAATAAGTCGTTTTATTCTAATCGAGATTAACAAATCCTGCTATCTATGTGTAGCCTCAGGGCTGTTGCAAAGTCCTATGTGAAACAATGTCAGTGGATCACCAAAGTACATCCCCGCCCTAAATCCCTCGCCATTTCACCGGGAGGGACTTCAAAAAACACTTTACTCCCCTCAGCATGGAATTGGGAAGGGCTGGGGGTAGGGATTATGACCGCTTGACCATTACCCCAATTTGTCATCTTTCGACTTTGCAACAGCCCTGTGTGTAGCCCTTAAACGTGCCCTTTAGCTTATTGATGGCGCGCCTTCTTTTTTGCGTGTCATCACTGGTTAGCCTTCATCGCTCTGCACGCGCACCGCGCCCGTGAGCAGTTGCTGCACCAGCGCAGCGATTCTAAGCTCGAAGATAAGCTGTTTACAGGTCGGCAATCTCCGGCATATGCTCGTCTTCATAGCACTCGATCAGCACGCCGATCACTTCCATCACTGATGCCAGCGGGTGAGCCTCGTCCTCGCCGACCTGATCGATTAGCGCATCCAGCACGGCGACGAGCCGCGCGTATCCTGCATCCGTATGCGCGATATTCATCAGTGCATCAGCGTCGCACACGGTAGCGGGTGGGCGCAATGATGACGAGCGCGCCGCGCAAGTCGTCGCGGTATAAATCAGTGAGCGCTTGTTTGAGCGTTTCATCCAGTATGGATTCATCCTCGACGGCATAGCGGACAACGATGATCCCGGCGTAGTCTTTCGGCGGATAATCGAGAACGTTGGCGAAATCGAGATCGACCGTGAGCAGCACGGCATCCAGCGTTTGCGCCAGCGCGATCACGTTGGGATCGGTCGAGTCAGCGGGAATGTGATCGGTGACAAGCGTGGCAGTATAACCCCACTCCCCTAGCAAGCGTAGATAGCGGCGCGGCACACAGTGATCAAGCAGGATGGTCATGTGGTTGGGATAATGCGATCCTCGCGGATCAACTGGCTGGCATAGGCGATACAGGCGCGCACATCGTCAGGCGTGAGATCGGGATAATACTCGCCCGAGGTGATCTCGGCGGCAGTTTTGCCCGCTGCCAGCAGATCAAGCACCTGAACGACAGTGATGCGCGTACCGGCGATGCGCGGTTTTCCGTGCATGACCTCCCGCGAAACGACGATCCGAGGGTTCAATTGTAGATCAGCCATAGCCCTATCCTCTCGCTGTTCATCCATTGATTATACCCGTCTTCAGGGCACTCTGTGAGTCCCCCCACCTGCACGCGGATCGCACCCGTGAGATAGTGCCAGCCCATCGCCATGTGCAGACGCAAGGCGGGCAGTTGAGAGGCGGTGAGTGCGCGATAGCGGTTCGTTGGACATGGCGGGTACCCTTTGACTGGTGTGTTTACGTGCTTTCGTGCAGTGCCATATGCAGCGGAAGGGTGTCCAGCTTGCCGCGTGTGGACAAATTGAGAATCGTCAACCCAACAATAGCGCCTGTTTCGGGGTCGATGCGTAGCAACACATCATCGCCGATTTCGCGCGAAAGGGCGCGGCGCGGTTCACCAATCGATAGATACAACACATCCGCTTCATGATCGTAGGCGATCTGCATTATGTCGTCTTTTTCCATATCAGGTCTCCCGACTTGATTTTATCGGTCGCGTATAGGGTGGAGATAAAATTCCGGTCGATACGTTTCACGACGACCACCACCCACTTGCCCTCTAATACAGTGGTTCTAAATTGATAGTACAACACAACGCGCGGATCATGCACACTTTGGCGTACCTCATCAGGTTGCACCAACGCAACGCCAAGCGTATCTATAAAATCTGCCGCTTCGGGATATTTCTCCAGAATGGTTGCGCATACCGAGGCGGTAAGCACGATCTCAGCGCCGAAAACATCAATGTATAGGGTTTCGGTCATGGGATATTGTCGAAAGGTAAAACTTCCGGTGTCCCAATGCTCCCATTGGTAGCATTTTGAAGAGCCGAATCTGGAATATCCAGATTATAATCTTTCAGTAATTGATAATATCGTGATTTCATGTAAGCCAAAAACGCCGAAGCGCCTACCAAAAATGTGGCACGAGGTTCGTGGACATCATTTGATGGTTGAAGCATCCAAAATATGACCTCAACAAATCCTAATGTAGCAATCAAAAGCTGAAGATTAAAGTAACCTTTGATATACTCTCGTTTTTTGTTTTTAAAAGGCATAAAATAGTTGTAGTATAAAAATGTGAACGCGAACAAGAAAATAACAACTAAATACCCTAGAGTCCGTGAGACGGTAAATGCGGAATCAACCGTGATATAAATGCTCACAAGAATTAAAGCTAGAAACCCGCCGAAAATTAAGCCAATGACGGTAAAAAATCCTTGCAACACTACGAATCCAACAAACGGATGTATTTTACTTTTAGTGTCTTGCGTGGTAATATTTTCTTTTTCGATCACGGTTTTCTCCCTAACGAATCTCTAGCCCATTTATGTGATTAAACCCACACCGCGCCCGTCAAAAGTTGTTGCATGAGTCCATGTTTTACGGTTCCTTGTCTTCACCCTGTAGTTCTATACTAAACTTGTGAGCGAAGTTGTTTCATTCATTATGGCACACTGGGGTTGTTGGGACTCAGTATTCCCCCAGTGCGATGATTATGGTAGATTTTAACCTATTTTAGATTGACTTCTCCGCATCTTTATTGCCATAAAATGCTCACGTTTCTCCCCGTAATAGTTTGTCTGAAAAACATGATCATGCAATGGCATCAATTCGTCAAGCACAATAAGACATTCCTCAACTAACCCTAATTTATCATAAATCTTTAGTATATCAGACAATATAAACTGTTTTCTTGAAGGGCTTACAACCTCTAATGCTTTTTCATAGTATTGGCGCGCTTGTTGCCAATTTGATTGTTTCGAGTAAGCTTCGCCAACTATTGAAAATCCTTCGTAATTAAGTGGTTCTAGTTCAATAAGCTTATGTCCAGCATTAATTGCATCATCCGTAAACCCTATTTCCAGAAGCGCTTCTCCCAACATTTCATATGCGTTAGGCTCTAATGGTTGACATCTTACCCAAGCGTCTGAAAATAAATACATCCAATCATATTTCTTTTCTTCTTTAGCAGCTTTTGTCTGTGCTGATAATAAACTTGGATTTTTACTAAATGATAATATAAAGAGATTGCGATTTTGCTTTTTTAGAGACTCTTTAAGACTTCTTTCGGGCAATAAGTCAAGCGGAGACACTCCTAACCATTGCATTATGGCTACGACACCGTTCGCAAGTAATACCGCCAAGCTTACGGACAACGTAATTTGGGCAAAGTTTTGCCGTTCAATATCTGGCAATAATTGGACGATAATAAGATATGAACCGCCTAAAAACAATGCTGCTACAACAACAATAATTGTTATAGAAACAAACCATTTACGTATTCCACTTAGTATGGAGTTTCGGGAAGTTGACATCTTATATGTCTCCTTGCATCCTTACTTTGCCCGTCAAAAGTTGCTGCACATTCAACGATTTATTTGCCCCAACCCACAAACATCCGACCAATGCCAGGCGAGCCTTCCAATATTTCCAGTGTTCTAAGCTGGAAGAGAGCCATAAACTTAACACGTTGTAGTTCCGAGTCGAATGTTGCTGTCATTTGACCAAGGTTAAACTCAACATAAATCGCTGGCTCTCCTTGATATTCAGTTGGAACAACCTTGAATGTTGGCAATTCGATTCGCTTGGCGAATGAGTTCCAGTGATCCTCTAGACTTCGTTCTGCTGGTTGAGACATATTTATTCCTCGTTCTCATTCTCGTTTACTTACACTCGCACCGCACCCGTTAAAAGTTGCTGCATGAGACCACGTTTTTGGATCATGAAATGCGAACAGTATTGCTCTAACACATGAATTTCACCGTCACAAGCCTTTAAGACTTCTGAGATCTCATGTTGTTCTTCAAGATGTGGAGTTAGAATTCGCACGCTGTACAAAGTATTACGGGAAAGACTTGGTACTCCAGAAGCCTCATTATACTGCTCAAGTTCAGCGGCTTGCACTGCATAATAAATCCAGCCTATGTCATGTGAAGCTCTTGGCAAACAAAAGTAGGTCGTGTCGATAGCCCAAAACGGTCTTTCGACAAGCAAAGGCGTGTCAATTGTTCCTTTACGCCCTATTATTATCGCGGATTCGCTACTGAGTTTCTCGTCTGTCCACCCCACAATTCCACTCGTCCCGATGATAGGATTATTTCCCTGCTCCGATTTAATTCCTTGCGGTGATTTTCCGTATTCGATTGTCAATAAGTCTTGTAGAGTAAGCGACTCCCACGCCCCATCAAACTCGCTGAACCGCACTTCCCCCGTGAGCAGCAGTTGCATGAGCGCCGCCTTACGCCGCTTGAGCGCGTCGATCAGCCGTGTGGTGAGCGTGATCGCCTCGTCCCACGTCGAGAGGATCGCGGCGATGGCGCGCTGTTCGGGTAGGGGTGGGAGCTTAACTTCGACATTATATAGAACTTCGCTGGGGAGTTTCCCTGTTCCGTGACTTGACTCCTCAACTAGATCAAGTAATCGGTTCTCGTTGCCAATCACCCAGTTAAGTAAAAATGTAGGGTCAATTCCAGCTTTAGGAATTAATGCCTTTACATCTTGATTAAATGTGACACTTTTCGTCGTAATCCCAACGGGAATACGTCTTTTAAGCATCATGCCACGCACAAGGATGAGAATTGTGTTGGCGGGGACGAACCGCGTTCCATTCATTGCTCCAAGTGGAGTTACTCGATCTTCAGAGTCACCAATGTAAATCTCGTGCATTGATTTCGCGCTAATCCAAGGAATATCGCCGTCCCAATATTCAGGAATATTTGACGGTGTTCCTCCCGAAAGCCATTTACCGCATTCTCCAAATGATAATGACTCCCATCTACTCACTTCGTCCCAACTTCCACAAATACGCCACCATATGTGTCCGTCTGTCCCTCATGCTGTTTGCCGTGAAGCGTCGGGGTGCCACGAGAGATTCACCCATTGATCCGCCGCTATCCTGCTTGCGCATTGTTCACCCATTTCGTTCATAACACCCCTTTTCATCACGCGGCGGTAAATGCACGAATCTCGACTTGTATACCCGTCTGTAGGGCAGTTTCGGCGGTTTGCAAAAGCTGTGTCGTCACGGCATCCTCGATATAGGCTTCGCCACAATTGTCGCACACCTGCGCGGGCACCTCTTTAAAAACCAATGTCGCCGTCCCACATTCTAAGGTCACGGTGACGCTACCGGGGTGGGTATCCCCTTGCTTACAAATGAGACATTTCATCACTTTTGTTCCCTCTTTCGCTTAAAATCTGGTTCCCATAAGGCAGAATCGGGTTCATAGGCAGTAATGATGATCGTCTCGTTTTCGGTTGGGTTATCCGCCTTCGGTTGGGTTATCCGCCGCGACTCATCCATTATAGCCCCAACTCCCGCAGGTAAGCCGCCATGCGCGCCCGCGTCGCGCTCACGCGGTTTGCCGTGATGCGTCGGGGTGCCAGTACAAGGTCATCAGTTGATCGGTTCGCAGTGCCACCATCGCATAGGTCACGCCGTGCGTATCGGCAAACTCGACTTCGTACACGCCCGGCTGCCATTCCTCAACGAGGGTGCCCACTTGACCGCGTTTCAGTCCCTCAGCAGGCAGGTCGTCCAGCAGCGCCACGACATCGTATAGATTCATCGTTGTCCCTCTCTACTTCACGTAACAACTGGTCAAGCGGGGAAAATCTTCCCCGTTGCGAATGATCCAACTCGTGCGGACGATAGCAGTCCCAGCATCGGTCGTTAACTCAAAGTCTATCACGTAACGCGCGCCATATGAATTTGCCTCTTCAGGTACAGCGTCGTGGCTTATCACGATTGCCTGTATCG
>Ga0163154_10007556_pt1 | contig 12908 bp, 10 predicted proteins | sample OliLakLV19MP9P1_FD_148649 | JGI IMG/M metagenome (GOLD analysis project Ga0163154, IMG submission 148649) | Freshwater microbial mat bacterial communities from Lake Vanda, McMurdo Dry Valleys, Antarctica - Oligotrophic Lake LV.19.MP9.P1 | ecosystem: Environmental > Aquatic > Freshwater > Lake >... | reverse complement strand
GGTATTCCTTTCAGAGCTGAATTCGAGACTACGGGCAGGTTTCAGGCGCATCGGTGCTGCGCAGCGTCAATGACGAACTGAGCACTTTGGCGTCCCAAGCCCGCTATTCTGCGGTGTATGACTGAACTTCGGCAAACCCCCATGCAAACACGCACTGGAACTTCTGCCGCCAACTCAGGACTCGCGCGATGATTCGCGCCAAAAACCTGACTTTGGCGCGTGGCAGCCGCGCTCTGATCCGTGATGCCACCTTTGATATTCCACCCGCGGCACGGGTCGGCGTGGTCGGGCGCAATGGCAGTGGCAAGTCTTCGTTATTTGCTGCCGTAGCCGGCACCCTGGGCGCTGACGCCGGCGCATTGACGGTGCCCAGCCAATGGGTGCAAGCCAGTGTGGCGCAGCATATGCCACACAGCGATGACAGCGCCTTGGCGTATGCACTGGCAGGCGATGAAGAACTTGCGGCTATACGCTTGCGCTGGCAGCAGGCTCAAGAGCACGGCGATGGCCACCATCTGGCCCATTTGGCGGAGGCCTTAGATCACGCGGGCAACTGGGACGCCGAAGCGCGCGCCGCACAATTGCTGCGCGGTTTGGGCTTTTCCGACGCTGACCTAAGCCGCGGCGTCAACGAGTTTTCCGGTGGTTGGCGGATGCGACTGGCGCTGGCCCGTACCTTGATGTGCCGATCCGATCTGTTGTTGCTCGACGAACCGACCAACCATTTGGATCTGGATACCGTTTTGTGGATGGAAGGCTGGTTAAAACGCTATCGCGGCACGCTGTTGGTGATTTCGCACGATCGCGATTTTCTGGATTCGGTTTGTACTCACACGCTGTATTTGGACGGTGAAACCGCCGAATTGTATGTCGGGCCGTTCTCCGCTTTCGCCCGGCAGCGCGCTGCGCGCATCGAACAAGCCAAGCGCGATGCGGCCCAAGTGGAGGCGCGCCGTGCGCATTTGCAGCAGTTTGTTGATCGTTTCCGGGCCAAAGCCAACAAGGCGCGCCAAGCGCAAAGTCGCGTCAAAGCCTTGGAAAAATTAACCTCCGCGCCGGTGCCAGCCGAAGAATCGGAAGTGCATTGGGTGGTTCCCGCACCCGCTAAGCTGCCGGACCCCTTGTTGCAAATCAGTGCCGCTTCGGCAGGTTACGGCGAACGCCGGGTGTTGGAAGGCATTTCGCTATTTCTGGAGCCAGGCGATCGGGTCGGCCTGTTGGGTCGCAATGGCGCCGGCAAATCGACTTTGATGAAACTGTTGGCTGGCGTGCTCAGCCCGATGCAAGGCGAACGCAAAGCCGCGCGCGATTTGGCCATTGGCTATTTCGCGCAGTCGCAGGTGGAAGAATTACCCGCCGACAGCACGCCGTTGGTATTGATGCTGGCGCGCTCACCGGGCATTTCCGATCAAGCGGCGCGCAATTACCTGGGTGGTTTTGGCTACGGTGGCGAAATGGCAACCATGCCAGTGGGGCCGCGCTCCGGAGGTGAAAAGGCGCGCTTAGCCTTGGCGCTGTTGTTGGTCGATAAGCCGAATCTGCTGTTGCTCGACGAACCCACTAACCATCTGGACATGGCGGCGCGCGCGGCCCTGGTGGAAGCGCTGCAGGATTACGCCGGCGCAGTCGTATTGGTCAGCCATGACCGCGCACTGCTGGAAAGCTGCTGCGAACGCTATGTGCGGGTTTACGCCGGCAGCGTCAGTGATTTCGACGAGGATTTAGACACTTACGCACGCTTGTTGCGTGGCGAGGCCTCGCCATCCGCCAGTCCTGCGGCGGCGACTGGCACGGTCAGCGCGAGCAAATCGGTGCCGAGCATTGATCATCGCGAACGACGCGCATTGGCCAATCGCTTGAAACGCCTGGAAGAACAAGTCGAAAAACTCAGCCTAGCCGAACGCGCCGCCGAACAAGCCTTGATCGACACGGCCACTCATCAAGGCAGCAACGCCGCAGAATTGGTGCGCCTAGGACAAGCACGCAGCGCCGCCAGCACCGCCCGCGAGCAAGCTGAGACCGAATGGTTGGAGTTAGCAGAGAAGCTGGAAGCGGGCTAGCAGCCTGTCGGACTTTCCTCGCGAGTGCGCCGGAAGTCCTTTTGGCGATCATTAGCCATTTTCGAATTGATTTTGAAGGCTAGGGCTCTACTTTCGAGTCTGCGCTATGCCAAAAGGCCGTCCGGCGGGCTGCGCGTCGCAACGGCGTCTGCGCTGCGACCCCAACGGAAGAGCGATTTGGCTGCGCGCCGCGCCTTGCATCCGCTCGGAGCCACACAACGCATCTCACGTGCAAAGTCCAACAGGCTGCTGGAAACCTCAGTTGACCGCTTCTCAAACCCCTATGCCACCGCAGTCCTTTTTGGCTTTTCGTCCCGTAGGGACCCGATGTGGGTAGGGACCAATGTGGGTAGGGACCAATGTGGGTAGGGACGTAACGTGGGTAGGGACCCGATGTGGGTAGGGACGTAATGTGGGTAGGGACGTAATGTGGGTAGACCTACATCCTCGGCGCCGCCACCACGATCAATCTGCGCTTGCCATGGCACTCACCCGCACCCACTTTACGCAAAGCACGCAAATTGAGGATGTGCGCCGATGCGACACCCAAGCCACCGGCAACCTGCAAGCTGACATGCAAGAGATCCTGATCGTGCCAATGGCCGAAGGCGCCGGCGGCCATCAACGTGCCAGCAATACCTGCAATGGCGATGGGCCATCGATCACGATGCTTCATAAAACCGCGGCTCAGCACGATGCCCGCGAACAGCAGCACCGTGCCGACCACAAAACCTTCGGCCTCGTGCGACCACAATAACCATTGAGCCAAACCTTGCCACTGGTGATCCCATGAAAGCAGCGCCAATTGCAGCCCCGGCAATAAACCAAACACCAGAGGCAAAGCGGCACAATGCAGCGCGCAGGCCAATGAAACGCCCGCGCCAAGACCATCCCAGGTGATTGATCCACGATGGTGGCTGTGCTGCCCTGCCATAACGACCCTTGATTGCTGCTGCCAGCTATTGTGTAACAGTATAACATCGGCGGCAAGCGGCAGCGCGTCGCCCATTCATGGTTTGGAACGCGGGTCTGGCGCACGGCGCGCATCGCCCCAGGCCACAGCGCGGTGATCAACAACGGGCTCATCGAACAATGTCTTTGCTCTGCATAAACGATTTACGTTTCGGCTGGCAGCCTCAGCAGCCGGTGCTGGATATTGCGCATTTGCAGCTAGCCGCCGGAGAAACGCTGTTTTTGCGCGGCCCCAGCGGCTCCGGCAAGAGTACGCTGCTGAACTTGATAGGCGGCGTACTGGCGCCGCAGCACGGCTCGGTGAGCCTGCTCGGCCAACCGTTGGAGCGCTTGAAACCCGCGCAGCGCGATCGCCTGCGCGCTGACCATATTGGTTTTGTATTCCAACAGTTCAACCTGTTGCCCTATCTGGACGCCATCAGCAACGTGATGTTGCCGTGTGCGTTCTCGCGGCGCCGTGCCGAGCGGGCAGGCGATGCGCACGCGCAGGCGCGCGAGTTGCTGCAGCGTCTGCAATTGAATGAGCGCAGCTTGGCAGGACGGCCTGCTGCGCAATTGTCGGTGGGCCAACAGCAGCGCGTTGCCGCGGCGCGTGCGCTGATCGGGGCGCCGGAACTATTGATCGCTGACGAGCCCACATCGGCGCTGGATAGCGATTCGCGCGATGGCTTTTTGACGTTATTGTTTGACGAATGCCGGCGCGTCGGTGCGGCGCTGTTGTTTGTCAGCCACGATCGCAGCCTGGAAGCGCGTTTTGATCGGGTCATCGACTTGGTCGCCATTAATCGCGTGGGGATGAGCTAATGCTGCTGCAAATCGCCCGCGCCAGTTTGTGGAATCGACGGCTTTCCGTCGGCTTGACCATTTTCACCGTCGCGATCAGCGTCGCTCTGTTGCTCAGCGTTGAAAGACTGCGCTCGGAAACGCGACAGAGTTTCGCCAGCACCATTTCTGGCACTGATTTGATTGTTGGAGCGCGGACCGGCGCGCTGCAATTGCTGTTGTATTCGGTGTTTCGCATCGGCGATGCCACCCACAACATTCGTTACAGCAGCTATGAAGCCTTGCTGGAAGGCCCACAGATCGCCTGGGCGGTGCCGCTTGCGCTGGGTGATTCGCACCGTGGTTTTCGCGTGTTGGGTACAACAACCGATTATTTCGAACATTTCCGCTACGCCGATAAACGCGCGCTCACATTGGCGACAGGCGCGCGTTTCGCGGCGCTGCACGAGGCGGTTTTGGGCGCCGACGTAGCGACGAAATTGGGCTATCGAGTGGGTGATCCGCTGGTGATTGCGCATGGCACCGGCAATCACGACATCATGGTCCACGACGATCAGCCTTTCCGCATCGTTGGCATCCTGGCGCGCACCGGCACGCCAGTGGATCGCACCATTCATGTATCGCTAGACAGCCTGGAAGCCATCCACGCGGAGTGGAAAAGCGGTGTGCGCATTCCGCAGCGTGCGCCTCATTCACACGATGCACACGCGGCACGCGACGAACCCGGTGCGCAGCTTGCCAAGCCGGAAACGATTACCGCGATTCTGGTCGGCTTGCATAATAAAACGGCGGCGCTGACCGTGCAGCGACAGATCAACAACTATCAAGGCGAAGCGCTACTGGCGATCTTGCCGGGCCTGACGCTGATCCAGTTGTGGAGCATGCTCGGCGTGGCGGAATCGGCGCTGTTATTGGTTGCCGTGTTAGTCGTGGTGGCAGGATTATTGGGCATGTGCACCGCGTTAGTGACCACGCTGAATGAACGACGCCGCGAAATGGCGATCTTGCGCGCACTCGGCGCTAGGCCTTGGCAGATTGGCGCCTTGTTATTCATCGAATCAGCCGCCATTACCCTAGCTGGCATGCTGGTCGGCACGCTGTTCATGCTGCTGGTTTTGGCCATCGCAGCGCCCTGGCTGGCAGCCAACTATGGGCTATACATTGATCCGCTGGCATTCAAACTGCGCGAGTTAGGCTTATTGTTAGCTATTCTGTTCGGTGGCGTAGTGGTCGGCGGCATTCCCGCCTGGCTGGCATACCGGCGCTCACTGGCCGATGGCCTGACGATTCGAACCTGAACTTTTGTGAGATGACCGCGATGCGCATTTTCCCTATGTTGGCCGTCCTGGCACTGTTTGCCGCCCCGTTAATGGCGGCGACCAACGAGCCGAAGGAACTCGATTGGCTGGAACTGATGCCCAAAGACGAAGTCGATTCGTTGATGGAAGCGCCGACGATGGCGCATGAAGGCATGTTCAAACAGGAGCAAACCGGCAGTTTCCGAACCATCCCGGAGTTGGACGGCAGCAAAGTCAAAATCGCCGGTTATATCGTGCCAGTAGAAGTGAGCAGCGACGGCCAGATGAGCGAGTTTTTCATCGTGCCGTATTTCGGCGCCTGCATTCATGTGCCACCACCACCGCCCAACCAGATCATCTTGGCGCGCTTAGAAAAACCAATACCGGTCACCGACATTTACGACGCCTATTGGATCGAAGGCACGCTCAATGTGGAGCAGATCAAAAACGACATAGCCGCGTCGGCATACACCTTAACCACGACTAAGGTGACGCTGTGGGAGTGAGGTTTGCGCTGACCTTGACTTGCGCTTTCGGCCCCACCAAGGTGTAAGGTCACTCGCTTCGGGGCAGATTGCACGGTTGTTAAGGCGCATGGCTACGTTGAAAATCGTCGGAATAGAAGAACTATTCACCCCGTCCGGCAAGTATAGCTGGCAGTCGTTCAAGCCAGCGCGCGGCATGCCGCGCACGCTTGCCGGCTTTCACCCGCGAGCTTTATGCACATGTTGCATGCAAACGACATTAACAAGGCACTTTTGCAACCGTTAGTATTTTGTTAGCATCCCACTCGCTCAGGGATGGGGCTAGGTCGAAAGTCTAGCCAGGAAGGTAAAAAGTCCCGAGAAGTATCCGTGAAGTCTTTTGGAGAGTGCTAAATGAGCTTAAAACTACGTGAACTGAATCGTGCCATCACCGCCGCCCTTGCGATCGGCTCGGTGGCCGCCCTGTCGATGGCTCCGGCCTTCGCTCAGGACGAAGAAGAAGACGAATCCGCCCAGATGGAGACCGTTGAGGTTACCGGTTCGCGCATTAAGCGCGCGGATGCCGAAGGCTCCGTTCCGGTCACTGTGATCGACCGTCAACAACTAGAACTGTCAGGTGACGTCTCCGTCGCTGACTATCTGCGCAACACCACGTTCAACTCTTTCGGCTCGTTCCGCCCGCAGTCTGGTTCTTCGGCGCAGTCGTTTGCCGAGCTGAGCTTGCGTGGTTTGGGCGGCGCCCGCACCCTGATCCTGATCGACGGCCGTCGCGCCCCGATCGCACCGCAGGCCGGTCAGGGCCAAGATTTGAACAGCATCCCGCTGGCTGCTGTTGAACGTATCGAAATCCTCACCGACGGCGCCTCGGCCATTTACGGCTCAGACGCCATCGGTGGTGTGGTCAACATCATTACCCGTAAGGACTTCACCGGCGTCGAAATGAGCTGGGGTATGTCTGACCCGTCGTCCAAGGGTGGCGAGACCGAAGAAGGCTCGGTGGTGTTTGGTGCAGCGGGTGACCGCGGCAACCTGATCGCCGGTGCTTCGTACGCCAACCGCGGCATCATTTACGACCGCGACAGCCCCTACAAGGGCCTTGGTTCGTCATCGTTCTCGAACAATTTCATTAACGCTAACCCCGCGCCGGGCACCCTGTACGGCTTTGTGCCAGCTGGCTTCTTGGCCAATCCGACCAATGGCTCGGTGGTTCCAGGTGGCTGCTCGGATCCGGGTTTCCGCGTCGTCACCACGGCGGCCTCGGGCGCCGCTTCGTCCCGCCGTTGTTTGTACGACTTCAACTTGGTCTCGGCCTCTGAGGCGGAAATCCGCAACAGCGCACTGTTTGCCCGTGCGAACTACGAGATCAACGAAGACTGGTCGACCTACCTGAATGCCAACGTCAGCCGGGTTAAGTCTTTTGGTCGTTATGCGCCAGTGCCGTCTTCGCCGTTCCCGGGTGGTGCCCCGTTCATCCCGGTCGGCACGCCGAACCATCCGGCCGTGCGTTTCCCGACCGCTGGCTATAACCCGAACGTTCCGTACTTCATCCGTCATCGCTTCGCCGCTACCGGCAATCGCGACACCAGCACCGATGCCAACGTCTATTCTTTTGACATTGGTTTCGATGGCCGCATCGGCAACGTTGACGTCAACTTCGGCGCTCGCCACGTTGAGTCCAAATACCTGGAACTCGGCCGTAACTACGTGGTCGGCGGTCTGGCTCAACAGGCGATCGCGAGTGGTAGTTACAACATCTACAACCCCAGCGCCAACTCGCGCACGGTGTTGGACGGTTTGATTGCCACAATCAATCGCGAAAGCAACTTCACGATCGAAGAACTGTACGCCCAGGCCAATATGGACCTGTTTGAGATGGCCGGTGGTGTGGCTGGTTTAGCCTTCGGCGCGGAATATCGCGACGAATCCTTCTCCGACATTTATGACACCCTGCAGTCCTCGGGCCAGATCGTCGGTTCTGCCGGTAACTCGGCTTTCGGTGGTCGCTCGGTTTCAGCCGCCTACGCCGAAGCGCTGTTCCCGATTCTTGAGAACCTCGAAGTCAACTTAGCAGCGCGTTATGACCGCTACAGCGATTACGGTTCAGACACCTCGCCGAAGATCTCCGTGCGTTTCACCCCGATCGAAAACCTGGTGCTGCGCGCCAGCTACGGTCAGGGCTTCCGCGCGCCGACCTTGGATGTGCTGACAGCGAAGCCGTCGTTCACCGCCGACTCCGTCACCGATCGCCCGACCTGTATCGCTTTCGGCTTGTCGCCGACCTGCTCGATCCAGGTCAATGGTTATTCGATCAGCAACCCGGATCTCGTCTCCGAGACCTCCGATCAGTGGTCCGCAGGTCTCGCCTGGGATGCCACCGATTGGTTGAATCTGTCGCTCGACTACTGGGATACGACAATCGAGGGCCGTATCGCCTCGATCGGCGCCAACCAGATCGTCGACTGCTTGGACGGCAGCTCGACCAACTGTCCGCCGGGCTTGCGGAACCTGCCGATCAACGTCAGCCCGCCGGTGGTGTCGAACGGTCTAGGCGTGGCGCGCGTGCCGGGCACGGGTGAAATCCTGTACTTGCAGCGCGGTGCTGCCAACCTCGGCACGGTTGAGGCCAATGGCTTCGACGTGAACATCCGTACCAATTTCGATTTCAGCGATTACGGCACCCTGCGCAGCCAGTTGCAGATCAGCCGCACGCTTGATTTCTTGATTGACGGTTCCGATCAGATCGACACGCCAGCCACTCCGGGCACCCGTGCGGTGTTGACCAATGAGTACAACATTGGCGACTTCACCTTTGCGTGGAACATCAACTACATCGACGGCACGCGTTCCACCGCCGCACAGCAGGTCCCCGCGGATACCGACTACCCGCAACGGCTGCCGTCTTGGACCACCAACGATCTGCAGGCCACCTGGGCTGCGCCGTGGAATGGCAAGCTGACCTTGGGCGTGCAAAACGTCGCTGATAAGGAACCGGTTGTCGACGGTCCGTACGATCCAACCGGCCGTGGTTTCGACTTCAGCCTGTATGACCAATACGGCCGTACCCCGTACTTCCGCTACACCCAAACGTTCTAATAACACGCTGTATTTGTAACAATTCGAAGGGCCCGGCAACGGGCCCTTCTTTTTTTGTCTGGAATTTGAGCGGGTGCTAACGATTTTCGGGACGCCAAAATCGCCGGGTTGCCACGGTCGCCTAAGGCTCCCTCTCACCAAAGATACCGCAAGCAAATGATTTTTATGCATTTTTTTCAGCGTTGATGCGTAGGTCACGTTGCCCGCAGGCCTACGTGACATCGGAACACCGTCACGTAGTTGATTCGTAGGTCACGTTGGCCGCAGGCCTACGTGACATCGGAGCACCGTCACGCAGCCCTGCGGGCAACGTGACCTACGACCTTAAGCTTTGTGCGCGAGCGCGCCGGCTTGAACGAGCGGCTGTGCCGCCAGACCGGGGCGACCGGGACTCTCTATAAACGACCAATCAATCCCCGACAATTCTCCGACATGGAAAGTCCATTCTGCGAGCGGTCTTCGTCTCTATGCCTGCTCAACATGCGTCAGTCACCATGAGATTTTTCAGCGGCCGCGCTCGCGCCATCCTGCTTGGGTCGTGCGCCTCCATTGTGTTTCTGGTGCTGGTCTGGCAACTGCAGACCGGCGGGAGCCTGCTGATCCTTGATCAAGAGATCAGCAGCTGGGTACAAGCGCATCGCAGTCCTGAGCTGACCCTGCTGATGCTGCTGGTCACTCACGTGCATGCCCCGTTCGGCGTCCTCGTCATGGCTTTGCTGGCGAGCGCGGTACTGGCCAGCCGGCATCGCTGGCGGGATCTCGTGCTGTTTATCGTCACGATCGGCGGCGGAATGCTGTTGAATCTGGCGCTGAAGCAGCTGATCCATCGTGCCCGTCCTTCTTTTGAAACGTCTTTGGTCGAACTCGACAGCTACAGTTTTCCCAGTGGTCATGCGATTGGTAGCACACTGTTTTACGCAAGCCTCGCGCTGCTGCTGACACGCACCCGCTGGCACGCTGCGAGCATCGCGCTGGGAGCGACTTTAGTTTTGGCGGTCGCCGCCAGCCGCGTTTACCTAGGCGCGCACTACCTGAGCGATGTTGCGGCTGGCATTGCGCTCGCGCTTGTTTGGACTTGCCTTTGCTGGCTAATTCGAGACCTTTTGTGGAAATCCACCTAGTGAATAGCTCCAGCCGACCCAGCATCTCAATCGGCAGGTGGATGTCGGTCTTTCGATCGCCTTTTTTGCTGACGCACGCCGTACTGCCAGCCATAGCCCTAACGTTATGGTCCGGCGTGTTCATGGCTTTGGGCGGCGACTTTGCCATCGCCGATGCCGTTTTCTCGTTACAAAACCACACTTGGTCGTTCCGGGAGTCCTGGCTCGCTGTGGACGTTATCCATGCAGGCGGTCGTGCTCTCAGCATGTGCGTGTGGATGCTGGTGGTGCTCGTCTGGGCTTGTACTTTCCTCAGCCCCAAATTAAGGCAGTGGCGACGCGCTTTGGCCTATCTGATCTTGGCGACACTCGCTGGCGTCGCGGTGGCGTCGGCACTCAAGGCCACCTCGAACATGGATTGTCCATGGGACCTGACACGCTACGGCGGGACGCGAGCCTACTTCTCACTTTTCTCTGCACGCCCAGAAGGCCTGTCGCGTGGGGGATGTTTTCCGGCCGGGCACTCCAGCGCGGGCTACTGCTGGATCGCGCTATACTTCTTTCTTGCGAAAGTCAGGCCCAGGCTGCGCTTTTGGGGTCTCGCGGCTGGCCTTGTAACGGGATTCGTTTTCGGTGTTTCCCAACAATTTCGCGGCGCCCATTTCCTTTCACATGATGTCTGGACGCTGGCCATCTGCTGGTTTTCTGCGTTGGCCTTGTATTTGGCCATGTTTGGACAACCCGATCGCCCGCCGCATCTTAAGGACCAGATTGCAGATGGCAGATGAATACGGTCATGTACCCAGAGGGCCCGCCCGCGTGTGGTCGGCGACGCGCTGGTCTATGCAAGGACTGCGCGCAGCTTGGTTGCATGAGTCCTCGTTCCGCCTGGAAGTCTGCCTAGCGGCGATCCTGGTCCCAGCCGCTATCTTGCTTGGTCGCAGCGGGGTTGAGCGTGCGCTGCTGGTCGGCAGCGTGCTGCTGATCCTGGCAATCGAGTTATTGAACTCCGCCATTGAGGCCGTCATTGAGCGTTATGGCCCCGAGCACCACGCGCTCGCCGGGCGCGCCAAGGATATGGGTTCGGCTGCGGTGTTTATCGTCGCGATAAGTGCGTTCGCGACTTGGACTTTGATACTGATGGGGCAGTGAGTGGGCTGATTGCCCTGTATGCCGACGCGGGGAGAAGCGTTCGATCACAGATCGAACCGACCAAAGGCCCGGCTCTGCTGCCATTAACGCGTCAAACTCTCGTGTTTTTGTGCCTCACCCCGCGGCTTGCCATTCAGCAACTCAAAGATCACCGGCAGCACCAGCAGCACCAGCGGAACCGCCACCACCAAGCCAGAGATGATGGTGATCGCCAGCGGGCGCTGCATCTGAGAGCCTGAACCTATACCCAGCGCCAAGGGCAGCAGCGCCAGCACGGCGATGCTGGTGGTCATCAGGATGGGCCGCAGACGCGCGCTGGCGGCGTTCGCCAGATCGTTGGCGGTGATTGCGCTGCGGGCGTCAATCTCGGCAAAGTAGAAGACCGCGACTTCGGTGACGATGCCGAGCACCATGGTCAGTCCGATCATCGACGACAGATCGAGTTCGCTGCCCGTCAGCCAGAGCCCCAGAAAAACCCCTGGCACGGTCAGCAGCGAGGTCAGCACAATCGCGATCACGATCGCCACGCGCTCATACAGCACCATCAGGGTCAGCGCGACCAGCATGAGCGCCGCCAGGAACACCAGTGCAAGCTCGCGAAAGGACTGCTGCTGTTGCTGATAAATGCCGCCGTATTCGGCCGTATAACCCACCGGAAGCCCGAGCCTGGCAACGGTTTCTTGTACCTCATGCATCGCCGATCCGAGATCGCGGCCTTCCAGTCTTGCGGTGATCACCACGGTGGAGCGCAGATTGTCCCGCGCCTGTTGCGCTTCGCCGATGACGATCGCGACCTCGGCAACCCGCTCCAGCGGCAGATAGTGACCCGCCTGCGCGCGTAAAGCTAAGGGCTCGTAAGGAAATAACTTGGACTTTTGGCCGTCGGATTGGGATGCGATGCGAGGCGCGATGAGCGCGGTGTGGCGCGCCACACAAGCGATTCGCAACGAGGCAGCGCGCCCAATCCGGCGAGCAAAAAGTTCAAGTTATTGACGAACGAGCCCTAAGGTCTTAATCTGGCTGACCCGGGCGCGCTGTTGCTCGGGTGTCCAGACGCGAATGTCGAGCATTTTTTCCCCGACCTGAATGCTGCTGGCGAGCGAGCCTTCGAGCAGCTCCGCGAGCTGATCATTGACCGCCTCTACACTCAATCCTTCGATTGCCGCACGTTGCTGATCGACGCGAATCGCAATGGTGTCGCCGGCGACCAGCGTGCCATCAAAGACCTCGACCACCCCATGAATCTGGCCGATCGCCGCTGCGACGGTTGCGCCGAGCGTGCGCAACTGGGCATCGTCGGGGCCGAAGAGCTTGATCTCGATGGGTTGTGGGTTGGAGATCAAATCGCCGATGAGATCCTCCATCAGTTGTGCGGTCTCGATTTCGAGGCCCGGCACGCTGGCGTGCACGCGCGCCCGCAGATCGCGCATCACGGCTTCAATCGGCCGGCGCGGCATCGGGCGCAGCTTGATGAAGATGTCGCCTTCGTTGGCCTCGGTCAGCCCGCCGCCGAGTTGCATGCCTGCCCGTCGAGAGTAGCTCTCCACTTCCGGCAAGGTGCGCACGATGTCTTCAACTTGGCGCGCCAGACGGTCGGTCTCAGTGATCGAGGTGCCCGGCGGCGCCCAAAAGTCGAGAATGAATCCGCCTTCGTCCATGTGGGGAATAAAGCCCCTGCCGACCTGCGTGAAGGCAAACGCGCCACCGAGTACGAGCAGACCGAGCGGCAAGACCAGCCAGCCGGCCCGTGCCAGGATGAACGCGACACTGGCCTCGGTACGGCGCTTGGCCGCACGCAACCAGCGACCATCGGTCTCAAGTTGCCGAGCATCCTGTAGTCGGATGGCGCTGCGCGCCATGATCGGTAGCAGACATGCGGCGGCCGCGTAGGAAATGCCAAGCGCGATCGCCATGGTGATCGCCAGCGGTCGAAAGAAACTGCCAGCGAGCCCACCGAGAAAAGTC
>Ga0163154_10007554_pt1 | contig 12909 bp, 15 predicted proteins | sample OliLakLV19MP9P1_FD_148649 | JGI IMG/M metagenome (GOLD analysis project Ga0163154, IMG submission 148649) | Freshwater microbial mat bacterial communities from Lake Vanda, McMurdo Dry Valleys, Antarctica - Oligotrophic Lake LV.19.MP9.P1 | ecosystem: Environmental > Aquatic > Freshwater > Lake >... | reverse complement strand
ATATTTTTCAAATTGTTGACCCTGAAAACCAGCTTTAATTGACATTAATTGAATAACATCTAAATGCTGCCAGCTATCTTCATCAATTGCCTCTAATGGCGTATCAATATCCAATGACAAGCCAACTTGCCAGTTATATCTCTTGATTTCCTCAATAAATTGAGCTTGTGAGCTCATCCGTTCTACTTGGCCAATCACAACTCTAATTGGTATATATGCTTTCCAATCAATACATTCATGAACATAGTCCATAGGTTCTTCAGACATTATATGTACATCAACACTTAATTCACCAAATTTTAATTCAGCCATATCATCAGGAGTAATGGTGATGTTATCAGCAAATAATCCATCAACTACATCTAACTGAACTACAACTACTCCTGCATCCATTACTGCATCCAACTGTTGTTGTGCTTCACTTTTATTACCAGTCAATATTGCCGGGAAAACTTGCATTCTGTCTTTCTAATCTGTGTTTTTTACTAAATCTTTTTCGTAATCTGCTATTTGATCAATCCTACGCTGATGTCTTTCTTCATTTGAAGGTACTGTTTCTAAAAATAGCTGAATAATTTCTTTGGCAATTTGTATCTCTGTCCAATCTGCTGCTATTGCAATGATATTTGCATGATTATGTTCAATTGCATGTTTCGCTTCTTCTTTACTCCTAACCAAAACCGCTCTAATTCCCCTGACTTTATTGGCTGCAATTATCACGCCTCCGCCAGATCTACATAATAGTATGCCTTTGGTGTCTGCCGCTCCAGTTTGGACTTTTTCTGCAACTGCAAAGGCAAATATTGGATAATCATCACCATCACTATATGCAAATGCACCACAATCAATTACTTGATATTCAGTCTGCTGCGACAATTCAGTTACTAGTTGTTGCTTTAAATCAAATCCCCCATGATCTGCGCCGATAAAAAGTTTTTTTTGTGCCATAAATCGTAGTATACCACTGGTAGTTTATTCAGTTCAGCTTCTAAATAATCACTTCTCATCTCTACATACTGGATCGATTAATCAAAACCTAATTCTGCTTTTGCTTCTTCAGTCATCATGTCAGGAATCCAGGGTGGATCAAAGGTTAGTTCTACAGTAACATCTCTCGTAAGTTGTGCCAAAGGTAAGACATTTAGTGCTTCTCTAATCATATCCTCAAACATGTGGGCTAATGGACACCCTGGAGTTGTTAAGGTTAACAAGACATGAATATGTGTTACTGCTCCCTCGGTTAATTGTTTTTCACTGAGCATCACATCATAGACTAATCCTAAACTCACAATATCTATATGCAATTCTGGATCGATAACACCTTTTAAGGCTTCGTACACTTGATCTCTTGTTATTTTCTGACTTTCAATCATAGACACATTATACCAGTCATAGTTTTACTGACTTAACTTACAAAAAATCCCCCACTTCGATAAATCGAAATGAGGGATTTAAACTATTCAAACTCAATTATTTAGCTGATCTCTTTAAGACTGGCATACTTGTTCTCTTTGTTTCCATCACTTCATAGCCTGCTGGAACTTTAGGTAATGAACCTGGACGAATATCTCGAGCAAAGAAATAAATAGTTTGCACGCGACCATTCTTTAAAGTCACATCTTTAGTGTGTAAGTAGTAAGTTTGACCCTTTGAGTTTGTATAGCTAAATGTATCTGCCATAAACCTCTCCTTTTCTTTTTTTGTTATCTGATACTGTTCAGATCTACTTTGTTAATAATTGCGCCATTACGTTATATTTGCGCACACTTTTAGTGTTACCATTTAGAATAACACACTCGGCTAACACATCAAGAAGCAAAACCGAGTTATTGACCTTAATTAGCTTCTTGAGGAGTGGTTGCCTCTTCAGCGATATTCTCTAAGCGACCTCGTAAGATAACTTGCTCAATAACATCATCATCAGCTTTTTCTTGACTGACTACTACCTCAAATGGTAATAAATCTGTAGAAACTGCAGCGCTGCCCATAAAGCCACCTTTGCCTGGTTCTAGGACAAATGCTTTTTGCATTTCATTGGAATTAATATCTTTGAGCCAAACTTGGTAGACACCTTCTGTAGGCTCAGGTAATTGAGTGATAACACTAAAGGCAACTCTATTATTTACTACTTCATATCTAATGACACCTGAATCAGTTTTGTCTTGTTGACTAGTAGTTTCTGGTTGTAATTCAACAGTCTTAATACTCTCTCCACCTTGCATTACTGAATCGAGCTCATCACCACTTAAATCCTCAATTTCAATTCCTTCACCAAAAGATAATTTTTCATCAACGCCATTTGTTCTCATTTGATACCAACGGAAAAGTAAGAATATAACTATTCCCAACACAATCAGTGGAAAAATAAATGGTGTAAATTTTTTCATGTAGCCCTTTAGTGGTACGATTACTAATTAATTGCATCAACATTCGCTGCAGATGCTGCAGTACTCTCAGTTGCTGTATTTGTTTCAAGTAATGACTCAATCAAGGGCAGTAAGTCAGTAGCGAGAACTTTTTGTCCATTCACAAAGAAGGTTGGAGTCGCGTTTACGTTAGCATTGTTTGCTACAGTAACGTCGTTTTGGACCTTTTCTGCTATAGATGCATCCTCTATTTTCTCTAAGAACGATGCTTTGTCAATCTCTAATTCACTAGCAAAATCAGCAAACATCTCTTTTAATTTAGATCGATCAGTAATTGCTTCCCAATCAGCTTGTCTGGCAAATAAGATATCGTGATACTCCCAAAATTTACCAGATTCTGCTACTACTTCACTTGCTAAAGCTGCCGTGCGGGCATTTGGATGAATTTGATCTAAAGGAAAATGTCTATAAATTACCTGAACTTGATTAGGATAAGATTTTACAATTTGATCAACCATTGGAGCTGCTTCTTGACATGCTGGACATTGGAAATCACTAAATTCGACAATAGTAATTTCTGGATTTTCAACACCTTTGACGTGAGTTTTTTCTCCCGCAATTTCAGCTGGATCGTACATTTCAAGGCCGTTCTCACTGGTTGGAGCACCACCGGAAAAAAAGTAAGCTATACCAATAATTAACAATAAACTTCCAATTAAAGTTCCTACAAGCAACGGTACATTTTTCATATAATCCTCATATCTAACTTAGTCTATTGTTACGACAATGCTATGTATCTATAGTTGATCATAATAGATCAATAGTCAAGACCGAATATATATACTATCTAAACAGGCCAGATTTGTTCACCAGTCTCTACGTCTGTGACAACAATAGCCGCAGTAGGACAGCTTTGAGCTGCTAATAAAGTCATGTCATCATCAATATTTTCATTTTGTAAGTTCTCAACAAAAATAGCTATATTTGCTGCATCTAAATCGAATACATGAGGAGCAATTGCAACACAACTGGCAGCACTAATACATTTATCACGAATAATTTCGATTTTATAGCGACCAACAATTTTATATTGAATAGATCCGCCAACATCTTTTACTTCAGTCGTAATTCCTTGAGCGTTAGTTGTTGTTTTTAGAGTAGATGATTCCTGAATTTCCTTTTGCCTAACAGGATTATTACTTATCACTGTTTTAGTTGTTGGAGATGATGTATTTTGATCGTCAGTCATAGATTCCTGTATTGTAAAGTATTTTAAAAAAAACTTTCTTGGTGAATATTTTCTTTTAAAACATTTTTTTCATTTAATAAAATTTTTTCCATGTCTTTAATCATGTGTGGATTACCACACAAATAAAAACCAGTTTTTTTTTGATGCGTGTGAACACTAACAATATCTGTTACTCGACCTCTACTTAAATTCCAATCATCTTGAGCTTGAGATAAAATTGGGTAGAAAGTAAAGTTGGGATGTGTCTCTGCCAATTCTTGAAATTGTTCTAACAAAAATAAATCTGATTCGTGTCTCAGTCCCCAATATAATGTAATAGCTCGAGGATCTTTTTTTGTTTGGAGTTGGTCGAGAATCATTGATTGAAAAGGAGCTATTCCCGAACCAGTTGCAATAAAAACTAATTGCTCTTCCGTAACTTTTTCCTGATCAGCAACAAAGAACAGCCCTAAGGGAGCCAGAAAAGGTACTTCTTGGCCAAATTCTAAACTTCTTAAATACTGACATCCTAAACCATTTGGAGCTTGATCTATTAATAGATCAAGCTGATGGGCTAGTTCAGGTGGAGTTACGATTGAGTAAGAGCGACGATCACCCTTTGCACTCACTTTTAAAGATACGTATTGGCCGGCAATAAAATCAAGTCTATGAGGTAGGCTAACTTCAAACTGAAATAAAGTAAATTTTGGATTATATTCAATTCTTTCTTTGAGTTTGGCCGTAAATTGCTGTGGAGGATTAATTCTCATACGTCTTGCAACTATATCATACCTCAGTTACATTTTTATAGAGAAACCAGCAATTACAAAGACCTATGCCAGTCTCGTCCGTACCATAAACCTAAAGCTGTCTTAGCGATATTCATATATTCTTCTGTTCGATCAACTAAATTATTAGTAACTACGCCAATCATTCCTTGTTTTTTACGAATATCGCTAACTTTCAGTATTTTTTCTACCACCGGTCCCATCTCACCGCCAGCTTGAATTGGCTCAGCAATTAATTGGTGAAGTTTAAATCTTGAGCCATTAGAAGAAAATATATTATCATCTTGATCAACGACTGTTGCCCAAACTGTACACCACAGCTCTCCTTGTACAAATTCGACCACTCCACCTTCAAGTCCAACTCCAAGATATATTTCTTGTGAATCAATTCTTTGATTTGTTGCTGCTTGAAGTGCTTCTAGACCTGCTTCTAATGCATGCTTAGCTCTATTCTCAGAACCCAAACGAGTTTCTTCATCAGTACGTGGTTGATCTGAAACTAAACTCGGAGATGGAAAACCCTTGACAACAACTTCTGGCCAATTTTGACTAGCGGCAATAGTTACAGCGTTTATTTTGACAGGATTTATAGAACCAACAAATATATTCATACTTTAAATTTTACTGTACTTCAGATAGTAATGTTATACTTTTTTTGACGGCTTGAAGTCCAAGAGTTAAACATTTGATACGTCCATAGCTAATTGGTTGCTCCAAACCTAAAAAAGACTCTAAGTCACTTTGTTGTAATTGATTAATTTCGGAAATTGATTTACCAATAATATGTTGGCTCAGTAAACTCATACTAGCTTGACTAATAGCACAACCACTCCCTTGCCACTTTAAATCTGATAATAGTTGCTGATTATTTTTTTCTTTGATTAAAACATCAACTACAATTTCATCACCACAACTTGAATTTTTTTCACTTACGGTAACCGTAGGATTTGACAAGTGTCCGTAATTGGCTGGGGAGCGACTTTCTTCAAGTAAATCTTCTGTATACATATACTGTCAATCTACTTAAACGTTAAATACTTTTTTTACCTTAGATAATGCATTAATTAACACATCTATATCTTGAATTGTGTTATAAACTTGAAAACTAATTCTTATAGTAGCTTGCCATCCACAAGCATCATGCAAAGGCTGAGTACAGTGGTGACCAGATCTTACAGCGATTCCTTCACTGTCCAGTACTTGAGCTACGTCATGAGCATGCACGCCATTGTAGATGAAAGCAACTGAACCTACTCGGTCAAGTTCTTGATTTGGCTGTAAAGGTAAAGTAGGACCAATGACACTGACTTCTGGAACGGTGGCGAGCTGCTCTAGAGTGTAGGCAACTAAGTTTCTATCATGTTGTTCGACTTCATCCATACCAATCCGACTAAGGTATTGGCAGGCAGCAGCCAGCCCCACTGCACTAGCAACATCTGGAGTTCCAGCTGTAAAACGCTCACTCAAAGTTTGATGATAAGTGGCTTTGGCAATAGTGACATCATTGATCATACCTCCACCAAAAAGCCAAGGCTTCATTTCTTCAAGCTCTAATAATTGTTTTTTTACCAGCAAGACACCAGCCCCCATTGGACCTAACATTTTGTGACCACTTATAGCCATGAAATCAACTCCACTAGAAGCAAAGTTAATTTTTAGATGCGGCGCAGCTTGCGCCGCATCAACTACCACTCTCGCATGTACTTTTCGTGACATTTCAACAATTTTTTTAATTGGATTAACTGTACCCGTTACATTTGAAACAAAACCTAAGGCAATTAATTTCACTTTCGTAGACAAAAGTGACTCCATTTTCTTGAGGTCAATTCGACCTTGCGCATCAACCGCTACTACTTTTAGTTCTGCACCAGTTGATTTTGCTAATTCTTGCCACGTCACAAAGTTGGAGTGATGTTCCATGACTGTTGTTAGGATAACGTCTCCAGCTTTTAGATTATGCGAACCCCAGCCATATGCTATCCCATTTAATGCTTCAGTGGTATTTCTTACCATTATTAACTCTTCAGTTTGAGCGCCAAAAAAATCTGCAATAATCTTTTTACTGTTTTCCCAGACACCAGTACTTTCGTCTGATAGTTGATGGACACCTCGATGTACATTTGCATAGTGCCGGGTGTAATACTCAACAATTGCATCTAAAACTGCTTGAGGTTTTTGAGAACTAGCACCATTGTCTAAATAAATTAACGGCTTGCCATGTACTTGCTTGGTTAAAATAGGAAAATCTCGTTTTATTTCTTGAGGATCAAACATAGGTTTATTATACCTCACTCGGCAAATAAATTGTGGTAAAGTAAACAGAAATGTCAAAAATAGTCTATCCCAATTATGAGTATGAACGCACTCATCATGTTCAACAGACCTTAGTAATCGGTATTGATGAAGTTGGGAGAGGACCATTGGCAGGACCGGTTGTGGTTGCTGGAGTAGTTTTTTCAGCTCATCATCAATTGATTACAGGCATTACCGATTCAAAATTAATAAAAAAAGTAAATTATTTAACTCTGGCTGAAGCGATTAAGTCACAAGCCATAGCATATTCAATTGTAGAAGGTTCTGTTGATCAGATTAATGAACAAGGAATCAATTATGCTCTTGTGTCAGCAATGAATCAAGTAATTACCGAGCTTTCTGCAAAAATAAAATCTGTTAGGGAAATTTGCATTGTAGTAGACGGAAGACCACCTCGAAATCCTCCATTTATAACTTCACAACGTCAAGACTGGATTATTAAAGGAGATCAAAAAATTTATTCAATTGCAGCTGCCAGTATTATTGCTAAAGTACATCGAGATGCAATAATGAAGCAACTAAGCCGAGAATATCCCTCATATGGTTGGGAGCATAACATGGGATATGGGACTGTTTCTCACCGTGAGGCTATTAAAATTCACGGGGTGACTCATCACCATCGAACCTTATTTATTCGTAAATTATTGCAGAATACTACTGAATAACGGTAACGCTGGCTAAGTTAGATTGTGGCAGTAAATTAAATACAAATAGTAGCTGATTATGCTGACAAATCTTATTTAATTGCTCCCGAAATGACGCTATTATTTCGGTATCATCAACATTCTTGCCACCATTAAGAATTATCAATCTTTGTTCACATAAATACTCGTCAACCTGATCACTGCCAATCTTTTCAGCAAATTTCTTTCTGAAATGTTCGCACCCTTTTGGTGAAGATTTTACTTGAATATTTACTTCTGATAATATTTTTCCAATTTCACTTTCAGGATCAAAAACCACCACTAAATCAACTTTATTTATAAAATCTAAATCTCCCCACTTGACTGTTGGATCGACTGTTTCTATTCCTGGTAAATAGGATAATGTTTCTTGAACCCGCGCTTCACTTTCCTCACCTATTTGTTCGTTTCTTAATAATTCACTAAGAATTTCTTTTTGTGTTTTTCCTTGATTTAATTGTTCACTGACAAGCGTAACTAGAGCCTTTAGTCTTCGTTCGTCAATTGTCTTTTCTTGACGACTTCTGCGGGCACTGACTAAATGAGTAGATTGTACCGTAGACCAATTAGATGGTTTTAAACTATCAAGCCAATTAGCAGGATGCATAGAATGCGGCAGACTTAATTTGAGGACCCCATTCTTAAATTCGAACTCTCTATCAAAGTGTGTTGGAGTTTTCCAGTAACTGAGGATTCCGTCAGGATTAGTAATTCCTTGTAATCTAGCAGTCTGAATCTTTTCAAGCAAGTATGCCGCATCAAGAATTGATACGTCTGCTTCATCTGTTTCCACTTCAATACTAAAAATAAAGTCACCATTCTGCAGTGGCTGATGATTAACATCAAGTTTGAAATCTCCCTCATACCAGGTAAACCAAGGTGTTTTTAAACCTTGAGCTATAACTGTCAATCGTTCTAATTGTTGTTGGAAAAATGCTCCTATTTGATTAGAACCATGCTCTTTTCTCATAGTTATGGCGATAGATACTTAATTATTCTAAAAATCCCTCAACAATCATATCTTCAGCGTCTTTTCTGGTTATGCCTCTACTCATCAGATAAAAAATTTGCTCTTCTGGAATACGACTAATACTAGCTGCATGTGAGCATTTAACATCATCACTCAAAATTTCTAAATCAGGAACTGCTTCTGCTTTGGCTTGATCAGAAAGTAACAAAATTCTTTCAGTTAAAAAAGAATTAGTGTCACCGCAATTTTCATCAATGATAATTCTGCCGACAAAACGAACTTGGGATTGATCTCGAGCTACACCTCTTAATGAAGTTTCTGCTCGAGTGTGAGGAGCGCGATGGTGAATGACTACTTCAACATCAATTTTTTCTTTTAGTGAGGCAGAAAAGACACCGCTAATTTTAACTTCACTTAACGGCTCTAATAACTCAATTAAGTAATAGCCAGATTCTTCAACAACAATCTCAGTTCCAGGTTCAGTTATACGATGATGATGCATGTTTTGTGGAGATTCGAAATATTCTGGCATAAAGTGCAACAATTAACCGATACTACCTTCCATCTCATGATCAATCAAACGATTCATCTCAACGGCATATTCAAGCGGAAGCTTTTTAATTAAATCTCCCACAAAACCTCCAACAATCATCTTTCTCGCATCTTCTTCACTAATTCCTCGGCTCATCATGTAAAACAATTGATCTTCACCGATTTTTGAGACAGTAGCTTCATGCTGAACTTCTACACGCGAGTTAAAAATGCGATCAATAGGATACGTGTCAGATCTTGATAAAGAATCAAGCAAAAGAGCATCACAAATGACGGTGTTTTTACTGTTGTAAGCGTGCGGGCCAACATTAACCAGACCACGATAACTAGTTCTGCCTCCATCTTTGGAAATTGATTTGGAAATAATCGTAGAACTTGTATGAGGAGCTAAGTGAATTGCTTTTGAACCTGTATCTTGATGTTGACCTGCGCCAGCCAGTGCCATTGATAAAGTTTCCCCTCGTGCTCCTTTTCCGGCTAAAATAAAGCCAGGATATTTCATGGTGACCTTTGAGCCCATATTAAAGTCAGTCCAGATCATACTGCCTTCTTCTTCCACGTACGCTCGCTTAGTCACTAAGTTATAAACATTTTTGTACCAGTTTTGAATGGTAGTGTATTGACAAGTCGCACCTTTTTTAACGAATATTTCCACTACGGCTGAGTGTAATGAGCCACTAGAAAAGTTAGGAGCTGTGCAATTATGAACAGCTACACCACCTGCTACATAACTTTCATCACCTTTTACACTGAAATTGTAAACCGAGAGATTATCAATAGCTGCACTTGTCAATGATTTTATGGGTGCATACAAATATTTCTCGTCTAAATGATAAGCAGTTGCTCTTTTTTTACCCCACATTTTCGGTTGTACTGGTTGGTCTACCCATTCACCAAACTTAACCATGTACTCTGCACCAATAACAATTGTATACATTGCTTGCCTATTTTCCTGCTTTCTTTCTCTTAAGTTTAATGAGGAAGCTATTCCTAATCTGGCAAGAATCATTCGCGTTTGTTGAGCAAGCGTTTTTGAGATAGTACATAATCTAAATACCTCTTTAAACCCATTGGTGTTTTGCTTTCGATAATAACTTCCATCCCCAGCGTACCAACCAATTATCAAATGCTGTTGTTTCTCAAAAGATTCCTGCAACACCCACTTAGGCAATAACTTATCTGCTGAATGTGTACCAAACTGCTCAAAAAATCTACATAATTTAGTAGAACGAGCCACAACAGAGATTCCATGGTTTTGAATATGATTTGACTCATGGACACGAGTTTCACCAAAAACTTGACCTAATAACTGCTTAACATCATCAATATATTCTCGTTCAGATTCATTGAATGAAAAATTTAAATAATGTCCAGAACTAATACTTCCTTCTGCAAGATAATAACCAATTAGACGAAATAATTCCGGTGAGCAGGTAACAGTAAAGTCTTCTTCAACCCACCCATCTCTACCTGCCCCTCGTAAAATGGGAAATGTTCTTTTTTCTTGGGAATCTGTTGTTTGGTCAATAGGTAAACATACGTAATCACCTTTAGCTACTTCTTTTATCGGTAACCACTGAGTCTGCCAGTTTTTATTTCTTTCATTTGCTCGTTCTCTTTTTACCACCAAGAATGGATGTTCTTCCGTAGCATGAATTGGCTCGAGAGGTTGACCAGTTACTACAACCGTGTAAAGCGTCCCAGTATAAGGACGAACTTGAGTATGCCCGACCTGTTGATATTTACCTGTATGGGTCAATACACTATCCTGGGTAGTAATGTCTTCAATCGCTACTAAACCATCCTGAGTCATTATGTTGGTCCCAGCGATAAAACAACCTTCTACATAATGAACATTTGCGCCTTCATCTACGATAATCAATGTTCGTTCAAACTGGCCTGCATTTTCTGAATTTATGCGGAAATAAGTTTGCAATGGCATTTTGACATTAACGCCCTTTGGCACATAAACAAATGAACCCCCAGACCAAACAGCAGTATTTAAAGCTGAAAATTTATTATCGCCACTTGGGATAATTTTGCCAAAATATTCTTTGACTAAATCTGGATATTGAGCTAAACCTTCATCCATTGATAAAAAGATTACTCCATCTTTAGCATATACATCCTTGAGTGAACCATAGACCACTTCACTGTCATATTGAGCTTTTACGCCTGCAAGAACTCCGCGCTCTGCTTCTGGAATGCCCAAACGATCAAATGTTGCCTTAACGTCTGCGGGGACATCATCCCAAGATTTAACTTGTTTATCAGTTGGCTTTAAATAGTAGTGAATTTTGTCGTACTCAATTCCAGATAAATCAGCTCCCCAAGTCGGTAAAATTTTACCCAGATACTGTTCATAGGCTTTCAGACGCAAATTCAACATCCACTCTGGCTCTTCCTTGATATGAGAAATTTCACGAACTAAACGCTCATTTAGACCAGGTTTACTTATATGACTGTAATTATCTGTGGAATAGGAAAAGCCAGCTGCATAATCATCGCTAGCAGCGGTTTCAAAATCATTAGTTTTCTTTTGGGCGAATCTGGCCATATTTCTTTTCCTGACTTAAAACTCTGGTAGGAATTATACAGCAATTAACTGATATGAGAACTATATATAACAATAACGGAGCACTTAATCAATTTTCAATGTGTACTGAGCAATTGGTGTGTGGTGCCAGTCAATTTTCCAACCCATATCTCCAGTACCTGATTCAATATGAGTTGCCCCCAGGGACTTTGCATACATTATATTTTTTAAAGTCATATACCAGCCTAAGCCAATATAATTACGTATTTTACTTCCTTTGTTATGGGAAATGTAAATTGAACCATCTAAATTAGCTACTTGAATACCAATTACTTCATCACCTATCATAAACTTTCTAATGTGCCAATCATATGGCAACTTCACCATGTTTAGAAATCCTTCTCTCCATGATCTATTATGATAAGAAGATTCTTCGCCAAAACGCTCCATATTGAACTCAATCATTGTCTGGGCATCACTACTATCTCCTCTAACAATAGTAATATTAAGCTCGTCTAAATTTCTAAATTCTCGACGTCTATTTTTTCTAAAACCACTTGAAAACTTTGCCAAAAATTCTTCTTCTGTACTGAAATCAGTAAGATTTAACACATATTTCGGACCAGCTTCAGAAGGAAACATATAAGGTAGTACCTCTGCTGGTGGTTCAGCCAAACCATCAATAAACGCAGGTTGTTGAATGCTGATGAATAATTGAGCTACTAAATTAGTAACTCCAAACCCATGATTTAATTCAAAAAAACGACCACCAAAAAACTCCAAAACTTGCTTTTCTTTGTTAAATTGTAACGGCAGCAAAGCTTTTACTATTTCATCTTCTGAGTAAGTTAAAAAATGTAGTGGATTACTATCATATGCCTGGTTATAAACCCAACGAAGGTCCCAATTATCAAACCATGAACGATGATCAGACAACTGCATATAAAGCTCTTGGCAAACTGAGATATCTGTATGAACTTCTATTAAATTTGTCATAAAGAAAAACTTTGTAAGTGGTAGTAGGGCGGCTGGTCTTTATATCGCTGTATAGTGAGAGCAATAATTTGTTCTAGGAAATCAGCATATTCAATATCCAACACCCCAGCCGCCTCAGCCATATAGCTTTCTGAATGCAGTGGTGGGTTAGGATTTAACTCCAACACATGCGGATTGTCGTACATATCAAGCTTAATCTCTACTCTTCCATAGTCATGGTTATCCAAGATCTTATAGGTATCAAGTGCAATCTCAGAAATCAAAGCGGATAATTTACTGCTCACATTTTTAGCAGGATGTTGGACAATTGGTTGACTCGAATCTAGCTTTTTTAAATCTGGAACAAAACCAAAAGGATTAATATGCCATAAATCAGCTGTCATGACATCAAAAATAAGCCGGGTAAGTGGTAATACCTGCAAATTTGTCGAGTCATTGCCCATGATTGAAACAATAAACTCATCACCACCGAGATAT
>Ga0163154_10007548_pt1 | contig 12916 bp, 10 predicted proteins | sample OliLakLV19MP9P1_FD_148649 | JGI IMG/M metagenome (GOLD analysis project Ga0163154, IMG submission 148649) | Freshwater microbial mat bacterial communities from Lake Vanda, McMurdo Dry Valleys, Antarctica - Oligotrophic Lake LV.19.MP9.P1 | ecosystem: Environmental > Aquatic > Freshwater > Lake >... | reverse complement strand
TTGCAATCTTACCACATCGGGATGCAAGGGCGCAATAACAAGGCGATGTTGGATTATTGCATAGGGGCAGACCGATGCCAGAATCCGCAGGCTGAAGCCTGCGGCCAGGAAATAATGCACCCATAGTGGCTTCAGCCCGCGGTGGGTAGAGATAACAATACCCGATGAACAGTAAAAGATCATACGCCTGAAGTATGCAAGCCTGTTGAATTGGTATAATCTGATCAGCGTCTGCTCATAGATAGATGTCTGATTGCCAATTGGCTGCGCTGGTGCAATGGTATACTACTCATCAGATCTACATTATTGTACAGATCCAGAACGTGGTATGCTTCGTTTCCATGATTAGAGGATGCATGTATTTGTAGGATAAATTATGATCCGGTTGAACCAGGCGATACCGCGCATACGCACCGAACGCCCGCCCCTAACAACACGGGCAAAGCTGTTGATGACATTCAGCAATCTGCTGATGCTTATTGGTGCAATACTCCTATTGTATGTTGGTGGAATCTATGCCGATGCCGAATATAATCGCTATGCCGCCCGTGGCGATACGGATGTTCCCGCTCCGAAACCAGTGATCCCAGCCATTGAGGAAGCAGCTCCACTGTTGCCATCTCAACGTGCTGAAGCTGAACCAGCGCCATTCGTTCCAATTGTGTTGAACAATACGGAAGCAGTTGATGGCCAGGTAACCAGCACAGTGCCTAATCCTGTTGCGGCTACCAAAGAATCAACCATTACTCGGCTGGTGATCCCTAAGATCGATATCGACTCAAAGGTTGTGAGTGTTGGCTGGGAGATCAAGGTTCAAAAAGGCACACAATATGCAGTTTGGCAGGTTGCCGAATATGCGGTTGGTCATCATTTGGGTTCAGCCAACCCTGGTGATGGCACCAATATTGTGCTGGCCGGGCACGTTGGTGGTTATGGCAAGGTTTTCAAAGATCTGATCAAGCTCTCGCCTGGTGATCAAATAACGCTGTATAGTGCTGGGCAGCAATATCTGTATATCGTCACGGATAAGATGCTCGTCACTGAGGAAGGCGTATCGCCGGAAAAGCAGGCCGAGAATGCCCAATATATCACGCCAACCGATAGCGAAATGATCACCATGATTACCTGTTGGCCTCCGACTGGCAAAGACAGGTTTGCTGAGCGTGTGATTGTGCGAGCAGTGCCATTCAAAAACAATGAGCAGGGGCCAGCAATGAGCCATTGGTCGGCGCGTTAGTATTTGACAATTTCCTCATCCGCGGTATACTACCAATAGCTCTCTATTGTTTGACGAAAGAATATCGCTGATGGCACCGCGCTCAAATCTCCTTCTTAGCCTTCTTCTTGTAGTCCTGATTATTATCAAGGGCTTATAGGTAGCTGGGAGGAAAAGCGTAGGTTCAGTGATGGTGAAACACACGGCCCCTCCCAAACCGGGAGGGGCCGTTCAGTTTGTGTACGTATCTCACCGCACCGACGATGCCGTCATCCACCCGAGGCGACGATGATGTTGCCTACGGCAGACCCGCTTGTGCCGACATGCCGGGAATCGCAACCGATGACACCCACGAATGGCACGCAGCAATCGTAATGAGGAGGTTTTGATGTCAGAGAAGCGTACCGGCGCTCAGATTATGTGTGAGGCGCTGATCCGTGATGGCGTGGACGTGATGTTCGGCATACCGGGTGGGGCAATCATGCCGTTCTATTATGCAATGTGGGAATATCGTGATCAATTGCGCCATGTGCTCTGCCGCCACGAGCAGGGTGCTGGCCACGCTGCCGAAGGCTATGCGCGTGCAACAGGCCGCATTGGCGTTTGTATTGGAACCAGCGGCCCAGGCACCACCAACCTCGTGACCCCGATTGCTGATGCGATGATGGATAGCACACCAATTCTGGCGATCACCGGCCAGGTCGGTAGCCATGTGCTGGGCAAGGATGCCTTCCAGGAAACGGATATTACTGGCATCACGATGCCGATTACCAAGCATAACTATCTGATCAAGAAGGCCGATGAACTGCCATATGTCTTCAAAGAGGCGATCCATATTGCAACCACAGGCCGCCCAGGCCCGGTGCTGATCGACATCACCAAGGATGCGATGATGGCATCGGTTGTGCCAAACTGGGATATCAAACTCAACCTGCCTGGCTATAAGCCAAACTACCAGGGCAATCGCAAACAGATCCGTGAGGCGATCAAACTGTTGCTGGCAGCCAAGAAGCCATTGATCATGGCTGGTAATGGCGTGATCATGTCCGGTGCGGATGGAGAATTGCGGGCATTTGCGGAACGCTTGCATATTCCGGTGATCACGACACTGCACGGGATTGGTTCAATCCCCGAGGATCATCAGCTGAGTATTGGGATGCCAGGAATGCATGGTTGGGTCCACGTTAACCGCGCCATCCAGGAATGCGATGTGCTGTTCAATATTGGTGGCCGCTTCGATGACCGTGTGACAGGCAAGGCCAGCACGTTTGCGCCGAACGCCCAGGTCATTCATGTCGATATCGATCCCTCCGAAATCGGCAAGAATGTGAAGGTTGCCATCCCAATCGTCGGTGATGCACGCATGGTGCTCCAGGCGCTGATGGACGAACTGCCAGATCGCGAAGAATTGGCAATTCTGCATGGTAACGCATCTGATTGGCTCGAACATATCCGCGAGATGCAGCACCAGCACCAGCCCAAGCAACAATACTCAAAACGCGATGAGGGTGTTTCACTCCCACCTGTTGATGTCTATAATGCGCTGACTCAGATAGTCAATACACGTGGCAAATACCGAATCGTCACCGATGTCGGCCAGCACCAGATGTGGGCCGCTCAGTTGCTCGATTGGTACCGCCCACGAACGCATATTACCTCTGGTGGCGCTGGCACAATGGGCTTTTCGGTTCCTGCGGCCATGGGTGTGGCAATTGCTCACCCCGAAGATACCGTCTGGGCGATTTGCGGCGATGGCGGCTTCCAGATGATGAACCAGGAAATGGCGACGATGATCCAGGAAGGGATCAAGAATGTCAAGATTGCCGTGATCAACAATGGCTATCTTGGTATGGTGCGCCAGTGGCAGGAGCTGTTTGAGGGCAAGCGCTATAGCGGTACCCCGCTCTCCGGCCCGGATTTTGCCAAGCTGGCCGAAGCATACCACTGGAAAGGTATTACCGTCGAGCGCAGTGAGGATGTTGAGGCAGCAATCCTAGAGGCCTACGCAACTGATGGCCCGGTGCTGATCGACTTCCGGGTTGAGCGCGAGGTGAATGTCTTCCCGATGGTGCCACAGAACAAGAGTATTGGCGAGATGATTGTGAATGCATCCGAGGCGTAATAACAAAGGATAGTGCTTTCATGAAGAAACATACGATTGTGGCGCTGGTTCAGGATCGGGCTGGTGTGCTCAGCCGCGTGATTGGGTTGATCCGGCGGCGCGGCTATAATATCGAGAGCATGGCGGTTGGCCATAGCGAGACACCAGGCGTCAGCCGGTTGACGGTTGTGATCGAGTGGGAGGATGTTGAGCAGGTTGTGAAGCAACTCTACCGCCTGATCGAAGTCCTGAAAGTCAGTGATGTCACCAACGACCCGACGGTCGAGCGGGAGATGGTACTGGCGAAATTGCATATTCCTGGCGGCAAGCGGCCCGAAATCGTGGCGCTGACCGAGATCTTCGATGCGAAAATCGTTGATGTTGGCGCAAATACAATGGTGGTGGAGATGACCGGCTCGCCAGCGAAGGTGCAGAATTTCATTGATGTGATCAAGCCATTTGGTATCAAGGAGATGATGCGAACCGGACGGATCGCAATGGTTCGTGGGGGCCGTGGCCACGCTGCCGAGGATGTGCTGGAGAGCAATGGACACGCCCCCGAGCAAGTACCGACGATGAATTAGGGCGAGAAGTCAGAAGTCAGAAGAGATGTTCCGCCATTTATTGTGGCTCCCGAATACTCTATGGCGTTATCAGCGAGTATTCTGACTCCTGAATACTGACTCCTGAATACTTCCCGAATAATTGTGTGTTATCAGCGAGCGCAGTGAGCATTCGGACTCCTGGTTCCTGATTTGTAAATATGGATCAGAGGAGATCATGGCAGAGCTTTATTACGACAATCAGGCGGATCTTAATCGACTGAATGGGCGCAAGATTGCGGTCATTGGCTATGGCAGCCAGGGCCATGCCCACGCCCGCAACCTCAAAGATAGCGGCCTCGATGTGTGTGTCGGCTTGTACGAAGGCTCGAAAAGCTGGGCTAAGGCGCAGGCTGATGGCCTTGAGGTGCTTTCGGTTGCCGATGCGACCAAGGCATCACAGATCATTATGATCGTCACGCCCGATACTGGCCAGGCAGCGTTGTATCGCGATCATATTGCGCCGGATTTAACGCCAGGCAAGACGCTGATGTTCGCCCATGGGTTCAACATTCGCTATGGCCAGATCGTTGCACCAGCCGGTGTAGATGTCAGCATGGTTGCGCCCAAGGCACCAGGCCACCGGGTTCGCGAGGTCTATACCCAGGGTGGTGGTGTGCCAGCACTGGTTGCCATTCATCAGGATGCCAGCGGCCATGCATTTGAGGATGCGCTGGCCTATGCCAAGGGTATTGGTAGCACCAAGGCTGGTGTGCTGAAGACAACCTTCGCCGAGGAGACCGAGACCGATTTGTTTGGCGAGCAGGCGGTTCTGTGTGGCGGTGTGTCGGCGTTGGTCAAGGCTGGCTTCGAGACACTGGTTGACGCAGGGTATCAGCCGGAAGTCGCTTACTTCGAGTGCATGCACGAGCTGAAGCTGATTGTTGATCTGTTCTACCAGGGTGGCCTGAACTACATGCGCTACTCGGTTTCCGATACGGCTGAGTGGGGCGATTATGTGGCTGGCTCACAGATCATCAATGAGCAGACTCGGGCTGCTATGAAGCAACTGCTGGCCAATATTCAGAGCGGCGCCTTTGCCGAGGACTGGATCGAGGAGAACCATAACGGGCGCCCGCGCTTCAACAAGGCCCGCGCAACCGATGTCGATCACCGAATTGAGCAGGTTGGTCGTGATCTGCGGCGCATGATGCCATTCGTCAACCCGCGCGAGGTTATTCCTGGGCAGGGTGGGGCGTAGTATTCAGGAGTCAGGAGTCGGAAGTCAGCAGTTGTCATTCTGATTTCTGACTCCTGACTCCTGAGTTCTTACAGGTGAGGGAGAGAAATAATGTCAGAAGATCACGTACGCATCTTCGATACGACACTGCGCGATGGCGAACAGGCCCCTGGCTGCACGATGACCCTGGAAGAGAAACTGGAAGTTGCCCGCCAGTTGGCCCGCCTGAATGTCGATATTATTGAGGCGGGATTTCCGGCTGCTTCCCCTGGCGATTGGGCTGCCGTTCACCAGATCGCTGGCATAGTTGGTACTGCCGATGGCCCGACGATTGCTGCCCTGGCGCGTGCCCATAAGGACGATATTGATAAGGCCTGGACGGCGATTCAGCCGGCGGTGAAGAAGCGCATCCATACCTTCATGTCCACCTCCGATATTCACCTCGAACACCAGTTCCGCAAAAGCCGTGGTGAGGCGCTCGAACTGATTGGCGAGATGGTCAGCTATGCGCGCAGCTTGTGCGATGACATTGAGTTCTCGCCAATGGATGCCTCGCGCTCGGATACGGAATTCCTGTATCAGACACTCAAGGTGGCGATTGAGTGTGGTGCAACAACGTTGAATATTCCCGATACAGTTGGCTATGCAACCCCCGAAGAATATGGTGCCATGATCGCCGGAATCCGTGCCAATGTCCCTGGTGCCGAAAATGTGATCATCTCGACCCACTGCCATGATGATCTTGGCATGGCAGTTGCCAACTCGCTGGCCGGTGTGCATAATGGCGCTCGCCAGATTGAATGTACAATCAATGGTATTGGCGAACGAGCCGGCAATGCCTCACTTGAAGAAGTGGTCATGGCGCTCAAAACTCGTCATCAGTTCTATGGCGTCGATAGCAAGGTGCATTCGCAGGAATTGGCCCGTTCAAGCCGCTTGGTCAGTTCGTTCATTGGCGTGCCGGTACCACCGAATAAGGCGATTGTTGGTGCGAATGCCTTCGCCCACGAATCGGGCATCCATCAGGATGGCGTGCTGAAAAATCGCATGACCTACGAGATCATGGATGCACAATCGGTTGGCCTCGATGGAAACGAACTGGTTCTGGGTAAGCATAGTGGCCGCCATGCCTTCCGCAAACATGTCGAAAAGCTTGGCTACCAGTTGACCGATCAGGAATTCCAGACAGTGTTCACCCGCTTTAAGGAACTGTGTGATCGCAAGAAGATGGTCGATGACCGTGATATCGAGGCGCTGATTGCTGGTGAAACCCAGCATGTGCCCGAGATTTTCGCAATCGAACATGTCCAGGTCACATGTGGAACTGGCGTTACCCCGGTTGCAACGGTGCGATTGCGCGGCCCGGATGGGCAAGTATTCACCGAGGCTGCTCACGGAACTGGCCCGGTCGATGCCGTCTATCAGGCCATGAACAAGGTGATTAAGCGCCCGGCAGAACTGACCGAATTTGCGATTAACGCAATCACGGAAGGTATTGATGCTGTTGCCGAAGTGACGGTGCGGATCAGTGAGCAGGGTGCTGCGGAGCAGGCTGGCCGACGTGGGCCACCGGTGTATAGCGGCTATAGTGTCAACACTGATACAATTGTTGCTGCTGCGGAAGCCTATCTGGGTGCGATGAACAAGCTCTTGGCTGCTCGCGAAGCGCGGATTAAGGCCGAGCGGGCCGCATATGCCGCTGGATACGATGCTGGCTCAAGCGCCTATGCCGTTGATGCATTTGGCAATAGTATTGTTGAGGAACCGGCGTAGGATGAGTCAGGAGTCAGGAGTCAGGAGTCAGGAGAAGGGTTCCGTCGATTGCACGCAAGAAGCTGGTAGTCTGACCCATTCTGAATTCTGACTCCTGACTCCTGAATACTTGGTTCTATAAACATATGACAATAACCATTGCTTACCTTGGCCCACCAGGCAGCTATAGCGAAGCCGCAGCACTTGGCTACGATCCGGGCGCTGCTCATCTGCCAATGAACAGTATGCCGGCGGTTGTCACTGCTGTTGAGACAGGCGCAGCCGATGCTGGTATGCTGCCCGTCGAAAATGTCCTTGAGGGTGGCGTTACAACAACGCTCGATCTGCTGATCCACGAGACGGATCTGCGGATCTATGGCGAGATGGTTGTGCCAATTCGCCATTTCCTGATGGGCCGAGCAGGCACGCGGCTCAGTGATGTGAAAATCCTGTATGGACACCCACAATCGCTGGGCCAGTGTCGGCGCTTCATTGAGCGGATTCTGCCAAATGTGGTGACGATTGCCTCGCTGAGTAATTCGGCAGCTCCCGCCGAGGCGCTCGCCGATGAACGTTCTGCGGTGGCGATTGGCACGCAACGCGCTGCAGAATTGACTGGTGCAGCGATTCTGGCCCACGATATTCAGGATCGGGCGAGTAATGTTACCCGTTTTATTGCGCTGAGCCGCTTGGATCACCCGCCAACCGGTGATGATAAAACCAGCTTCTGCTTTGGATTTGGTGAGGAAGATCGCTCTGGCTCGCTGGTTGGTGCCCTTCAGGAACTGGCAGTTGCCAATATTAACATGACCAAGCTTGAATCGCGGCCATCGAAGCAGGTTCTGGGCAGCTACATCTTTCTGGTGGATATTAATGGCCATCGCACAGATCCGCATGTCGCTGCTGCACTTGAGCGCCTGCGCGCAAAGACTGGCCTGATGAAAATCTTCGGCAGCTATCCGCGCTGGAAAGATATAGTGGGCAATGCTTGACATACGAACACAGTGCTTATGCACAACCGATCATCAATGTTCCCTTTCAATCTGCGCAATCTGCGCAATCTGCGGATGAATTAGGCTTCTGTCCAACCCTCAGCCGCGAGGAGTATAGTATTCAGGAATAAGGAGTATCTCGGTGCAAATCCTTCTCTACGATACCACCCTCCGTGACGGAACCCAGCGTGAGGGGCTCTCGCTCTCCGCCGACGATAAGCTGAAGATTGCCCGCGAGCTGGATCGGCTTGGTGTCCATTATATTGAAGGTGGCTGGCCTGGTTCCAACCCGAAGGATGCCGAATTTTTTCGGCGCATTCGCGAATTCGATCTCCAGCATGCCCGGATTGCCGCCTTCGGCAGCACCCGCCATGCCGCCAATACCTGTGCCAACGATCCAAATATTCGAGCGCTTGTCGAAGCACAGACTCCGGTTGTCACCCTGGTTGGCAAGTCGTCGGTTCTGCATGTTGAGCGTGTGCTCGAAACGACGCTGGCCGAGAATCTGATGATGATCAGCGACAGTGTGGCCTACTTCAAATCGCTTGGCAAAGAAGTGATCTATGATGCCGAACACTTCTTCGATGGCTATAAGCTCGATGCCGAATATGCACTCGAAACGATCACTGCTGCTGCACAGGCCGGTGCCGATTGTGTCACATTCTGTGATACGAATGGCGGCTCGTTGCCAGAACAGGTTGCGCTGATCGTTGCGCTGGTCGGTGAGCATTTTGCAGCGCTTGGCCTCAAAACGCAACTGGGTATTCATACCCATAACGATGGGGCGCTGGCGGTTGCGAATGCCCTGGCGGCAGTACGCGCCGGTTGTGTACAGGTTCAGGGCACAATCAATGGCTATGGCGAGCGTTGTGGCAATATGGATCTGATTCCGCTGATTGCAAATCTCCAGCTGAAGCTTGGCTATCAGTGTATTCAGGCCGCACAACTGCGCCGATTAAGTGAGGTTGCCCACTTCGTTGCCGCGATTGCAAACCTGAACCCCGATACACAGGCTCCATTTGTTGGCCGTAGCGCCTTTGCCCATAAGGGTGGCATTCATGTGGCCGCAGTTGCCAAAGTGCCAGAATCCTATCAGCATATCGATCCAGAATTGGTTGGCAACGAGTTGCGTGTGGTTGTGAGTGAACTGGCTGGGCGTGGCAATATCAAGATGCGTGCCGAATCGCTTGGCCTTGATCTAGCAGGCAATGAACGGGTGGTTCTGCAGCATATCAAGGAGCTGGAAAGCCGTGGGTTTCAGTTTGAAGCGGCGGAGGGTTCGTTTGAGATGTTGGTTCGGCGGGCAGCACCGGATTATCAGGCACCATTTGAATTGCTCGATTTTACGGTGATCATCGAGGCCCGTGGCGATAATCCGCTCAAATCGCAGGCAATCGTCAAAGTCCGTGTTGGCGGCGAAGTCATGCACACCGCTGCCGAGGGCGATGGGCCTGTTAATGCGCTTGATCGTGCGATTCGCAAGGCATTGCTGCCCCACTATCCGGCGCTGGCCGATGTTTCGCTGGTTGATTATAAAGTGCGGATTGTGGATGAACATCTTGGAACAGCCGCCAAGCCGCGTGTGTTGATCGAATCGGCCCGTGGTGAAGAGCGCTGGAGCACAGTTGGCTGTTCGGAAAATATCATTGAGGCAAGCTGGCAGGCGCTCTGGGATGGGCTAGAACTGCCGCTGCTGCGCGATCAGGATCGTGTGCGCGAGATCGTTCTTTCTGAATCCGCAGGCTGAAGCCTGCGGCAAAGAGAGGATGCACCATAGCCGCGTGGCTTTAGCCCGCGGTGGAGGAAGGGTGAACAATACCCGATTAAAATGTAAAGATCCATCAGCCTGCGAGGCGCAGAAAGTTATTCTATTTCATAGAAGGAGCAAGCATATGCCAATTAATCCATCGAAGTATATCTGGTTCAATGGCGAGATGGTGCCGTGGGAGCAGGCGACGGTGCATGTGATGACGCATGCCATGCACTATGGTTCTTCGGTGTTCGAGGGCATTCGTTCCTATGATACGCCCAATGGCCCGGCGATCTTTCGGCTTGGGCTGCATACCCGCCGCTTGTTCGATTCATGCAAGATCTATCGTATGGATCTGAACTATACCCAAGAAGAAATTTCGGCGGCGATCAAGGCGACTGTTCGTGAGAACGGCCTGAAAAACGCCTATGTGCGGCCGCTTGTCTGGCGCGGCTATGGCGAGCTTGGCGTCTTTCCGCTGCGTGCGCCAGTTGAAGTGATGGTCGCGGCAATGGAATGGGGTGCCTATCTCGGTGCCGAAGGGCTGGAAAAGGGCGTCGATGTCCAGGTCTCTTCCTGGAGCCGGGTGGCCCCGAATACACTACCGGCCATGGCCAAGGCTGGTGGCAACTATCTTTCATCGCAGTTGATCGTCACTGAGGCGGTGCGCCATGGGTATGCCGAGGGTATTGCGCTCGATACCAATGGGATGCTGAGCGAGGGTTCTGGCGAGAATGTGTTTGTCATCCGTGATGGAATAATCTACACGCCCCCGGTGACAGCATCACTATTGCCTGGCATCACCCGCGATGCGGCGATAACGATTGCCCGATCCCATGGCTATGAGGTTCGTGAGCAGAATATGCCACGTGAAGTGCTCTATCTTGCCGATGAGATCTTCTTTACAGGCACGGCTGCCGAAATCACGCCGGTTCGCTCAGTCGATCAGATTACCGTTGGTTCTGGAACACGCGGCCCGATCACAACTGCTATTCAGAAGACATTCTTTGGCCTGTTTAGTGGCGAAACAACCGATCAATGGGGCTGGGTCGATTACGTATAACGGAGCATACAGGATTATGACCACACCACGCACCCTTTTTGCGAAAATCTGGGATTCCCATATCGTCCGCCCGCAAACGCCTGAAACACCGGCGGTGCTGTATATCGATCTGCACCTGATCCACGAAGTGACCTCGCCACAGGCGTTTACCGAACTGCGCCAGCGTGGCCTGCCGGTTCGCCGCCCGAACCAGACCCTTGCAACCATGGATCATTCGACACCAACGACGCCGCGTGGCCCAGATGGCATCATTCCAGTGCTTGATCCACAGGGTTTGGCCCAGCTTAATCAGTTGGAAAAGAACTGCCGTGATTTTGGCATTCCCCTGTTTGCCCTTGGCACCGAGAACCAGGGTATTGTGCATGTGATCGGCCCAGAACAGGGCCTCACGCAACCAGGCATGACGATTGTGTGCGGCGATAGCCATACCAGTACGCATGGTGCCTTTGGTGCCCTGGCCTTTGGTATCGGTACATCCGAGGTTGGCCATGTATTAGCAACCCAATGCCTGATTCAATCGCGCCCCAAAACGATGGAAGTGCGCATCAATGGGCGGCTGCATCCTGGCGTAACGGCCAAGGATATCATTCTGGCGATTATTGCCAAGAATGGCGTTGGCGGCGGCACTGGCTATGTGTTCGAATATACTGGCGAGGCGATCCGTGCGCTCTCGATGGAAGAACGCATGACGATCTGTAATATGTCGATCGAGGGTGGCGCACGCGCTGGCTTGGTTGCGCCGGATGAAACGACCTTCGAATATATTGCTGGCCGACCGCGCGCACCACAGGGCGAAGCCTGGGAGCAGGCACTGGCCTACTGGCGCACCCTGCCAACGGATGAGGGCGCAACCTATGACGCGCTGATCACGCTCGATGCCAATGAACTGACGCCAATGATCACCTATGGCACCAATCCTGGTATGGGCATGCCAATCGATGGGACTATCCCGCGCCTTGAGGATTATAGCGATCCAAATCAGCGGGTGGCGCTCGATAAGGCGCTGCGCTATATGGCGCTCGAACCAGGCCAGCCATTGCTCGGCCACAAGATCGATATGGTCTTCATTGGCAGTTGCACCAACTCGCGGATCAGCGATCTGCGCCTGGCCGCTAGTGTGCTGAAGGATCGCAGAGTTGATCCAAGCGTGCGTGTGATGGTCGTTCCTGGCTCGCAGCGCATTAAGAAGCAGGCAGAGGCCGAGGGTCTCGATCAGATCTTCTTGGCCGCTGGTGCGGAATGGCGCGAAGCAGGATGTAGTGCCTGCCTGGCCATGAATGATGATAAAGTGCCACCTGGCAAGTATGCAGTCTCGACATCAAACCGCAATTTTGAAGGCCGCCAGGGGCCAGGAGCGCGCACATTCCTGGCCAGCCCGATCACCGCAGCCCTTTCGGCAATTGAGGGTGTCGTCGCTGATCCGCGCAAACTATTGAATTAGATCTAGGTAGCGCTTCATCTTACGCCGGTATGAAAGTTATCAGTTGTGTGCCTCAATGGGGTTTGGGGCCGAAGGCCCCAAGAATCGTTTTCTGGATGACATAGGCTTAGAATGATGTAGCCCTGATGGGGTTTGGGGCCGAAGGCCCCAAGAATCGTTTTCTGGATGTGTCGTCCAGAGGCTGGAGAAATATCATGGAACCAATCAAGAGTTTCAGCGCCAAAATCGCGGCTTTGCCGATCAACGATATCGATACCGACCAGATCATCCCCGCGCGTTGGCTCAAGGTGACAGATAAAACTGGCCTTGCCGATGGCCTGTTCTTTGCATGGCGCTATAATGCTGATGGTAGCCCGAAGCCCGATTTTGTGCTGAATCAACCAGATGCGTTTGGAGCCGAGGTGCTGATTGCTGGCAATAATTTCGGCTGTGGTTCATCGCGCGAACATGCGCCATGGGCACTGCAAGGGTATGGCTTTAAAGCCATAATCTCAACCGATTTCGCCGATATTTTCCGCAACAACTCACTCAAGAATGGCCTACTGCCAATCATTGTCGATCCAGAAACACATGCACAACTCGTCAGTTTGGCCCAGGAAGACCCAACAACAACCGTCACGATTGATCTGGCGACCCAGACCGTCACACTCCCTGATGGGCGCACAACAACCTTCCCAATTGATCCATTTGCCAAGCATTGTTTGCTCAATGGCGTCGATCAGCTGGGCTTCTTAATTGCCGAAGATGATTCGATCAGCGCATTCGAGACGAGCAATCCAGCGCGCGTCCAAACGTTATAAATTTCCCTCATCTCTGGCC
>Ga0163154_10007545_pt1 | contig 12923 bp, 17 predicted proteins | sample OliLakLV19MP9P1_FD_148649 | JGI IMG/M metagenome (GOLD analysis project Ga0163154, IMG submission 148649) | Freshwater microbial mat bacterial communities from Lake Vanda, McMurdo Dry Valleys, Antarctica - Oligotrophic Lake LV.19.MP9.P1 | ecosystem: Environmental > Aquatic > Freshwater > Lake >... | reverse complement strand
AACCACCGTGCAATCTGAAGGCACATCGCGCAACACCACCGATCCCGCACCGATGCGAACATTGTTGCCAATCAACAAATTGCCCAAAACTTTTGCTCCGGCACCCACCACCACGTTTTCGCCCAAAGTTGGGTGACGTTTGCCGCACTCTTTACCCGTTCCACCGAGGGTCACTCCCTGGTAAATCAGCGCATAATCTCCGACGATCGCAGTTTCCCCAATCACCACGCCCATACCGTGATCAATAAACACGCTTTGTCCAATTTGGGCACCTGGATGGATTTCAATTCCAGTAAAAAACCGCGCCAAATGGGAAATAAACCGAGGCACAAACGGTAGCCCTAATTGATAGAGCCAATGAGCAAATCGATGCATCAACAGCGCTTGCAAACCGGGATAGCAGAATAAAACCTCTAGCCAGTTGCGAGCCGCCGGATCGCGTTCAAAAATGATACGGAAGTCTGCAAGAAGGATCGATAGCACGATAGATGACCCTCGGCAATGATGAACTTACACATTTTAGCGCCGGACGTACCTGATCAAGCATCCTCCCATCAGGGGGATTAGAAATGCCCAAAGCAAAGCTTGAAGCGATATACACCTTGATCAGGACAGGTTATAGGGTGCAGGTGTCGGTATATCCGGTTTGCCAGCTTACAAAATTAAGCTTGATGCTCCGCTAAGGCTGAATGGTCAGCCTGTAGTTCCGTTGACTGCTGGGAGCCGACGAGCCTACCCAAATGCGATAAACACCTGCTTTCCAGTTGGTATCCACAATGCTGGCATCTTTTTGGGCACCGGTGTCGTCACCACATCTCACAATCCCATCAGCGCCCTGCACCACGAGGGTTGTATCTGATCCACTCGTGACCCGCAGACTTAAACTAGGGAAATTTTGCTCTAGGGTGAGGATGTGATCGGGTTTGGAATCGCCAAAGCCCAAACAGCGGTTGTTGCGGTAATCCATGTTGCTGATAATTGCAGGCAAAGAGATGGAGCCGCCTGTAGAACCGGAGAGTCTGCCAACCGGATTTGCTGTGCTGAGGGCTACCTTGCCGAAATTTGCCTCTTGAGCGATCGCGGACATATTAGAAACTGCGGCGATAATTGCTAAAATGCTTAACCTAAAGCCACCTGTTTTGTAGAGAACTGCGATCGCGCTATTCATTCACTCACCCATCTTTAATAACTGTATTCTACGAACTTTCTTGGCAACATTGAGGGTTTAGTTGTGCCAGTCTAGCTTTTAGAAATATCCTATACCCAGCTATTGAGGAGTCGCTCTATCTCAGCGTTAGAGTACAATAGAACTAAGCTTCGATACATATTAAACCAGGTGAACGAGGGCATTGTTGTGGTTCAAGCCGTTTCCCAAAAAGTCAGCTTTGATCAGTTTATTGAGCAATATCCAGAGAACTCAGAGCATCGATATGAACTGCATGAAGGAGTGATTGTTGAGATGCCAAAGCCCAGAGGGAAGCATTCTGAGATTGCAGGATTTTTAAGCCTGGAATTAGGTATCGCCATTCGCAGTTCAAAATTGTCCTATTTTCTTCCCAGGGAATCTATTGTCAAATCTGCGGATGGCGAATCGGGTTATGAGCCGGATGTGATTGTTTTGGACAGAGCCGCGATCGCCCATGAACCCCGTTGGGAACGTGAATCCATCATCACGCTAGGGGCTTCTGTTCGGCTGGTTGTGGAGGTGGTTAGCACCAATTGGCAAGATGACTATCTGACCAAACTACGAGATTATGAAGCGCTTGGCATTGGGGAATATTGGGTCGTAGATTATTTAGGGTTGGGCGGACGGCTACACATTGGGTATCCCAAGCAAGCCACGTTTTCGGTTTATCGATTAATGGAAGGGGAGTATGAGGTGCAGCGGTTTCACATCGACGATTCTCTTTCCGAGACACGTTGTGAACGCATTATTTCCCCCACATTTACTGATCTGAATTTATCAGTGGCAGATGTATTTTCCGCGCTCCAGTGAGCGATTTTTCTGCCCATTAGGATTATTTTTATGCTGCTTGGACTGTTGGCTCTCCTGATTATGATTGGAATTGCTGCCACTCAACTCTTACTGATGCCATTTCATGCGTTGCAATTGATTCATCTACCACTTTGGTTTGTATGGCTGCCATTGGTTCCAATCTTTGCTTGGTGTTTAGACGAGTAAGGTAAAGAATTTAACCCGATGATTACGATCGCGTTATTTCAGAGGATTTGGGGAACACTCAGATAGAGTCAATGCCCACGCGATCGCTAAACACCACAATGGATCAGCCAAAATCAGCCTTGCAAAAGAAATCTGCCACTGCTCAGACGAACTGGCAAGTCACTGCTTACGCGATCGCCCCTGTTGCAACCACACCGCCAGCCCTGCCGCCATTAGCGATTGACTGGCATCGTCTCCATCAGATTTCAGACCACAACCCAGAATTTGAATTAGAACTCCTGCAAATATTTGCAGAAGACACCGAACAACATCTCAACCAATTGGAAGCAGCGATCGCCACACAAGACTTCTTCGCTTTAGAACAACAAGCCCATTACATTAAAGGCTCCAGCGCCAACGTAGGGCTTAAATCGATGCACATTGCCGCCTCAATCCTTGAAATTCAGGCTCGTAAGCATCAGCTTGACAATTTAGCCCCACAGGTAGATTTGCTGCAACAGACCCTCAAAACGCTACAAATATTTTTAGCGGTCAGGTAAATTTATGCCCTTGGTTCTGACTCCTTCACGTCTTCTTTAGAATCAACAAACAGTTTCGTCCATTCAACATCCGGGTGTAGCTGAGAAGATCCGAAATTTCTTGCATCAACCTTATGCCCCGTCCGCTTTCTGCCTCTTTGTCCCATTCGGGAGGCATCTCTCGAACCCATTTGTCTAAATCAAACGGAGCGCCTTGATCCCAAATCCGAATTTCAATGCGGTCTTCAAACACTTGTACTTCCAAATCAATCAAAGTTTCCGCAGATAAATTACGATGGGCATGGCGCACTGCATTCGTAAATCCTTCGGCTAATGCCAATTTGCATCCCATCCCAGCTTGAGAATGAATCGGAGGATGATTAAATTGTTCAAACCACTCAAGTACTTGATCAAGCGCGTCAAGATCTGTATTAACTTGAAGGAATGCTCGATGGAGTGGTTGCAATGTTGAGGCTCTGAAAAGTGTCACCAGTGTAGTCCTAATAAACTGGAAGAATGGTTTGATCAAATAGTCAGAAAATGGCAGATATCTGAACTATAACCCCTGACTCTCTAGCCTACAATCCTAATGTATGGCTTATGCTTGGTGATTTACTTTGCTCACTAAGCTGAAACTATTAATTAATTTCTTTTAAGGCGAGTATTCCCTGACCATCATCCTGCACGGTATTTATGTTTCTATGTCTAATTCTGCAACAAGAATTCTTATTATTGAGGACGATTCCACTGCGCAGGTCTTTTTGGGAAAAGTCCTTGAAGAGCAAGGATATGACGTGGTTATCGCGAATGACGGTGAAGAGGGCTTGAGGCAAGCGGATTCATTTCGTCCAGCACTGATTATTTGCGATTGGATGATGCCCCGAGTGGATGGTCTGGAGGTGTGCCGCAAGCTGAAAGCTGATTCAGAACTTTCGATGATTTTTCTTATTCTACTGACTGTCCGGGGAAGCGTCGAAGATCGTATTTTAGGTTTTGATAGCGGGGCTGATGATTTTTTGGCAAAACCCGTTGATCCAAACGAACTGAGGGCACGGGTTCGGGCAGGATTGCGGCTCAATCGACTATATCAAGCTCTGCAAGAGCAAAAGCGAATGCTAGAGGCAGAATTGGTGGAAGCAGCGGGGTATGTGCGATCGCTGCTTCCATCTCCTCTTGTTGGCAACGTCAATATTGATTCGCGCTTTCTTCCTTCTCGGCAGTTGGGCGGGGATTGTTTTGATTATTACTGGCTCGATCCAGATTATCTGGCGATTTATTTATTGGATGTGTCAGGGCACGGGTTAGGGGCGGCATTACCGTCTATTTCGATCTTAAATTTGCTGCGATCGCAATCCATGGACGGGGTTAATTTTTATCAACCTAACCATGTTCTACGCGCCTTAAACGAAACTTTTCAAATGGATGACCAAAACGACAAATACTTCACAATTTGGTATGGCGTGTATAACCAGGCAAAACGCCAATTGGTTTACTCTAGCGCTGGGCATCCTCCAGCATTGCTGATTTCCAACACCAATCCCGAAGATACTGAGGTCAAGCAGCTTAAAACGGTTAGCCTGCCCATTGGCATGATGCCCGATACAAAATTTAGCAATCAACGCTGCGATATAGATGTGGCTAGCACCCTATACGTTTTTAGCGATGGCATTTATGAAATTATGCAGCCAGACGGTGATATTTGGGGTTTGGATGGCTTCATTGATCTGCTCAGCGATAACCGCCGCGCGATCGCCGACCAAGGACTCAACTATGTGCTAAATCACGTCAAAACTCTTAGCCCTAATGAATCGCTGGATGACGATCTCTCTCTGCTGCGGATTAACTTTGGCTAACTGCATTACAGTGGTGTCAATATTTTGTTTGCCAGAACTGCTTTCAATTCGTGACAATGCTGGCTTTTCTGGGGCATTTGCTTCTAGACTAGGTAGACTGCATTAATTACGCGAGTTTATTATGTCTTTGTATCTTGTCCTAAAAGCGGTTTGGACTGTTGCCGCTCTAGGGTTGGTCATTGTGGTGTTACTGCATAGCCCTAAAGGGGATGGGTTAGGCGGTTTAAGCGGACAGGCACAGCTTTTTAACAGCACGAAGACGGCTGAGTTGACCTTAAATCGGATCACCTGGGTGCTAACGGTGGTTTTTATGGGCATGACAGTCCTTTTGAGCGCAAATCTGATCCCCGGTAGGTAAAAGCGCTGATTGATATGGGTTTCAAAAGAAAAAGCAGTGTCTGGCTTGGGCGATCGCTGCTTGGTGGGGCGATCGCCTTTGTTATTTCACTGGTTATTGTTGCCAATGGTCAAGATATATTGTCCGCGCAACCATCAACGGCATTCACCACCCTTCCAAGCGCCCAAATTCATCCCTTACCGTCAAACCTGGCTCAGTGGCGCGATCCTCAGCAATCAGGCGATTATTTTGATCAAGTTCAGGCAGTGGTTGTAAATTATCTAGTGTGGTCAACGTTTCCAGTGAGGGTGTATGTAGAGCCGCCCACTGCTGCTGAGCAGGCAAATCCATTTACGGCAAAACGGGCGAGAACATGGATCACTGCGGTAGAAAAAGCGGTGCAAGAATGGAACGTCTACTTACCTCTTAAACGGGTTAATCAAGCGGAGGATGCGGATATTCAGATTGCGCGATCGCCGTTAGCGCTGAGGTTTGATCGCACCAATCAAGATGGCGAGACACCCAAACTGCCTATTCTTCGTGCCCGCTCCGCTGAAACCCGCTTTGAACTCTATGCCAAGAAGCCAACCGTTGCCATCTCTGACCAACTTTCAATGTCTGAGCAACCTTCAATTTTGTCTCATCGAGTGACTGTCTACATTCGCCCCGATCAAGCAGCAGAATATCTGCAAGCCGCTGCTCGGCATGAACTGGGTCATGCACTTGGCATCTGGGGACACAGCCCCCAGCAAACCGATGCCCTCTACTTTTCCCAGGTTCGCAATCCTGCCAAGATTTCTGCACGAGATCTCAACACTCTGAAGCGAGTTTATCAGCAACCCACTCGCCTAGGGTGGATGCTAGCGAGCTAGACCATGTAAGGGTTAGTGCAACACCTGAATCTACTGAAACCCTGCTAGAATGCTATATGACAGCGATCGCTTCCAGTCTTTGCACCGCTGCTCATTCAGATTTCTTACACTTTTTCCGCCTAAGACTGACGCTGCCCACGGCGGTAGGCGGTTTTACTCGCGGAGTTCTATGTCTTTTTCCAATCTTGGTTTGTCTGATGAAATTGTTCGCGCCACCACCGAGCGCGGCTACACAACACCCACACCGATTCAAATGCAGGCGATTCCTGCGGTATTGGCAGGCGGCGATTTGCTAGCAGGTGCCCAAACGGGTACTGGCAAAACGGCTGGCTTTACTTTGCCGATTTTGCACCTGTTGTCGGCAAACAGCTTGTCGGCAAATAACGCCCAAAACAGCCCCAACAGAAATGCACCCATTGGGCGATCGCCGATTCGATCGCTGATTTTGACCCCAACCCGTGAACTTGCTGCCCAAGTAGAAGAAAGTGTGCGGGCATATGGCAAATATTTGAAGCTCAACTCAATGACCGTTTTTGGCGGCGTTGGTATGACTCCGCAAGTGCGGCAATTGAGAAGCCGCGTGGATATTTTGGTTGCCACGCCAGGTCGATTGCTCGATCATGTGCAGCAGGGCACCGTGGATTTGTCGCGGGTCGAAATTTTGGTGCTTGATGAAGCTGATCGCATGTTGGACATGGGCTTTATTCGGGATATTCGGCGCATTCTCGCCCTTTTACCTAAACAGCGGCAAAATCTGCTATTCTCCGCAACGTTTTCCAATGAAATTAAAGCGTTTGCTTCTAGCCTGCTGAATCAGCCTACTTTGATTGAGATGGAACGGCGCAATATTACAGCCGATACGGTAGCGCAAAAGGTTTATCTCGTCGATCGCGAACGGAAGCGCGACTTACTCACCCACCTGATTCGCCAGCACAACTGGTTTCAGGTGTTGGTCTTTACCCGCACCAAGCACGGCGCTGATCGCTTAGTGAAGCAACTAACCGAAGATCGCATTCCCGCCATGGCAATTCATGGCAATAAGAGCCAAGCTGCAAGAACTCGCGCCTTAGCAAAGTTTAAGGATGCAAGTTTGCAAGTGCTTGTGGCAACGGATATTGCGGCTCGTGGTATTGATATTACCGATCTGCCGCATGTGGTTAATTATGAATTGCCCAATTCTCCAGAAGACTATATTCACCGCATCGGACGTACAGGTCGTGCCGGAGCCGATGGGGAAGCCTCATCCTTAGTTTGCGTCGATGAACATCAATTATTAGGGGCGATCGAGAAGCTGATTAAGCAACAATTGCCCAGAGAAATTGTGACCGGGTTTGAGCCAGATATGTACGCTAAGCCTGAACCCATTCAAAATGGTCGTCAAAATCGGCAGCAACCGGGAAAAGGAGGGCAGTCAAAATCTCGTACTGCTCAGCATTCCTCCTCAAAAACAGTAAAGCGTAACAGTAGCGCCAGCGCAGGGAGCAGTAAACCGAATATTCGCCCTCCTGCGCCGCGTCTTTCCAGTGGGCAACAGCACTAATAGTTGGAAATTCTGATATTCGATAACTTCAAAGTTATATATTAGCTCTCCTTCCGATTAAGCCTCTAGCGAAAATCACTGCCCTCAGCCCCCAAGGAGGCAAATTCAAAGTCCATCTCCCAAACCTGGGAGATGGATTTAGGGTGTAACTTGCTCCCCGCAGGGTGGGAGCTTAGGAAAGTCACACATCGCCTATCTATATACTGTTGAAAGCTCCCTTTGAGAAAGCCTTGTGAAGCGATACCCGTTTACTTTTTTGGTGGTGCTGGTGGTGCTGATGTGGGCGATCGCAGCCTGTCAGCCCAACCTCAGCAACAGTGGCGGTGGTGACATCATCGTTGCCTCCAAAGACTTCACCGAGCAGGATGTGTTGGGTGAACTACTGGCGCAGCAGATTGAAAATAAGGCAGGGCTAAAAGTCGATCGCAAACCTCGATTGGGCGGTTCCTATGTGTGTCATCAGGCGATCATTAACGGCAAAATTGATGCCTATGTGGAATACACCGGCACCGCCGCCACCGTCAGCAAACTATTTGAAAATCAGCCGATTCCCTCGGAACCCAAAGCACTATTTCAACAGCTAAAAGACGGCTATGCCCAAAAGTTCAACCTGACGGTCATGCCCGGTCTCGGCTTTGAAAACACCTTCGCCATCATCATTCGCGGCGACGATGCTAAACGAGACGACATTCAAACCCTGTCCCAAGCGGCACAATTTACCCCGCAATGGCGCGGCGGCTTTGGCTACGAGTTTTCTGAACGGCAGGATGGTTTAGCAGGCTTATCCAAAACCTATGGCTTTCAGTTTGCCAAACCCCCGCAAATCATGGATCTGGGGCTAATCTATCGGGCGCTGATCCAAAACCAGGTGGATCTTGTGGCAGGCAACTCCACCGATGGGCAAATTGCCCGACTGGGCTTGGTGGTGCTGCAAGACGACAAACGCTACTTTCCGCCCTACGAAGCGGTTCCGATTGTCCGCGAAGCCACCCTACAGAAATATCCCAAACTCCGAACTGCCCTAGAAGAACTCAGCGGACTCGTCACCGCCGCCGAAATGCAGCGGATGAACTATGAAGTGGAAGGCGAATTCCGCGACGTGAAGGAAGTCGTCAAAGAGTTTTTGGCATCCAAACAATGAGAGTTTTTGAGAGATTTTTGATTGTGACCAACATCCACAAAGGCGCTACCCATGAATCTATTTCTGCATATTATCCAGAAGCTTTCTGCCCATTTACTCACTTTGAAGTGTTATCCAGAAGAGGTCTTGCAATCGTCCTTGAGAATGATCGGTGGTATCTGAAGCGTTCCGATAACAATTGATGGCAATATGGACAAAGAGCGATTATCTTTTATCTAACAATCTAATTTAGAATTTTAGACATAGAATTTCGCTGCCTGATAAATCAGCTTGCCGCTCACTAGTATTAGACGATGCAATAACTAGCAATACGAAAATAGTATGGAACTTCACGCATATACAAGAACAATTTCTGACCTATTTTCAGTAAAACGAAAATACGTTGTCCCTCGATTTCAGCGTGCGTACTCTTGGTCAAAAGATCAAGTTAAAGAGTTGTGGGACGATATTATAGCTAATATTCAGATAAATAATGAAAAAGATGTAAGTCATGAAGAGTATTTCATTGGCGCTCTGGTACTTGTTGGCGATGACAAGTCAAATGTTCTGCAAATTGTAGATGGACAGCAGAGGCTCACAACAATCACTATTCTTCTATCTGTTTTGTGTGAAAGATTTAAGGAACTAAAAAAAGAGAATCTTGCAGAAGCAATCTTCAAAAATTATATAGAGGGGCAAGATGATGATGGGAAGAATTATTTTAAATTGGATAATGAAACTCCAAAGCCCTTTTTTCAAAAAAGTATTCAGTATATTAACAAAGAACAATCTTCTCCTCAAACCGACGAAGAAAAAACATTATTATCTTCATACCAGGAGTTTTATAGTTTCACCACTAGAGATAACCTTGCAAGCCGCTTTCGCATAAGCAAAAAAGTTGATGATGAAAAGTATGAGATGCTACTTAGAGCGGTTCGCGATCAAGTTGTAAAGTATTTAAAGGTGATTTTTATAACTGTTGCAGAAGAAGAAGAAGCATACACAATATTTGAAACTCTCAATGCTAGAGGTATGAACCTCAGCTTTGTAGATCTTATTAAGAACAAACTATTTAAAGAACTAACTGATACTCATCCAGATGACGATGCAAAAACAACTTGGAAAAATATTAGATTAGTCATCTCATCTAGAGATACCGTAGGTAGCCTAGAAACATTTGTTCGTCACTGGTGGATATCAAAGTATTCCTATGTAGGTGAGGAAAACATTTATAAAGCCTTTAAAAAACTTTGGTCGGAAGATAAAATTGATGCGAAGGAGTTCATAAAAGAGCTTCATTCAGATTCTGAAACATATATAAAAATTGCTTCTCCGCTTCAAGAGGACTTCAAGCAGCAAGAGGAGAAATCTATATATAATACTCTGTCTGCATTTAAGATATTCAACATTACTCAACAACGAGCCTTTCTGTTGAGTTTGTTTAAAGCAAGAGAGAGGAGAATTCTTAAACTTGATGACCAAAAAGAAATCATGCTATTTCTTGAACGGTTTCATTTCATGTTTAATGCAGTATGTTCGCTAAGACCTTCTGGTGTTGAAAATAGTTATTCTCGTGCAGCAAGGGATCTTCAGAACGCTTCAGATAAGCAAAGAGCAAAAAAAATAATCAATATACTTAAAGACAGTCTCACAACAAGAATACCTGATGAAACAGTGTTTACGGAAAAATTTAAGGAGCTAAAATTTTATAATGGGTACACACGCGACAAGAAGTTAATACAATATATATTTAACAAAATTGAACGCAGTAAATTAGTTACCAATGAGCTAGCACCTGAAAATATTAGCCTTGAGCATATACTTTGTCAGTCTAATAACGATAAGGAAATTGTTGGTAAGATTGGTAATCTTTTGCCCTTGAGCCAAGAGCTTAACGAAAAAGCTAAAGATAAATTGGTTGTTGATAAATTGTCTATTTACCGAGAATCGAACTATTTTCTACCAAAGGAATTTTCAGAAGAGTATGCAACACCGTGGAACGCTAACGCGATAGACAAGAGGACGCAAAGTCTTGCGAAGTATTGCTATCACAATATATGGGGGATCTAACAAAATGTAATTATTGTAACGTAGGTAGTTACTTAAAGAGAGGGTAAGTGAAAGCGTTCAGATTCTCTGCGAAGGATCGGTGCAAGAGCGCGAGTGAATCTGTTAGAGCGGACTGAAGAGAGAGCTAGATGAAGTTGCAAAGGTAACTAGCAGCCGATGACCACGAACGTTATCGTAATTTGTTGATAGGTTGGGGCATTGCTGTGAAGGTAGCTATGAGCGTTGAGATCGCCCCAGAGTTTCATTGGTAGAAGCGATCGCGGGTTAGAAATGCGATCGCTTCATGCTCGTTGATGAACGCGATCGCGCGTTGAGGAATGCGATCGCCCCAGAGTTTCATTGGTAGAAGCGATCTCCATACACAATTAAAGCTGACTCAAGACATTCGCTATGACTGAAACTGTTTACATCGAAACCAGTATCATCGGCTATTTGTCTGCTAGATCCAGCAATAATTTGATTTTGATGGCAAATGTAGAAGCGACGCGGCAATGGTGGGATAATCTCCGTTCTCAGTTTACGCTTTATATTTCGCAAGTGGTTTTAGATGAGGTAGCACAAGGGGATAGCGCGATCGCCGCTCAGCGACTTGAAATCTTGCGTGACTTTCCTTTGCTCGAAGTTGATCAAGCAGTCCAGAATCTAGCAGCACAATTTTTGAGTCAGAGCAATCTCCCACCCAAAGCCGCTGATGACGCACTCCATATCGCAGCCGCAACCGTTTACGGATTGGACTACCTGCTAACGTGGAATTGTAAGCATATTGCGAATGCTCAAATTCAGAAAAAATTAGTTCAAATTAGCCTCAACGCCGGATATGAACTGCCAACAATCTGTACACCTTATGAGCTAATGGGAGAGTAAAAATGTGGAGAGATGAAATCCTCGAAGAAATCCACAAAATTCGAGAAGAACACGCTAAAGCTTTCAACTATGACTTACAGGCAATCTGTGATGATTTGCGACAAAGACAAGCTGAAAGCGGCAGACAGATTATTTCAAGCCCTTTGAAACAACCTCGTCAACGCCAACAGCTCAACAACTCGGAGCAGCCAACCGTTTAAGTCATCACCCCGCAGGTTTATGATGAGGGCGATAGCAGATACGAGAGAAGCTGCGATCGCTCCAGAAGCTCATTGATGACCGCGATCGCGGGTTAGAAATGCGATCGCAGGTTGGAGATGCGATCGCTACATTTTTATTCACCATACAATCCGGGAACACTTTGTCCAAATGGGTGTTGCAGCCTTTCATGCAATGGATCAAGACCCGCGAGGCTCAAGCAGCCCAGCGACTTTGGATTTTAGCCCTATCATCAATCTTAACTTTGCAAGCGCGCTAAATTAGAAGCAGAACTCGTCATCCTTTCTTCACCCATGACTGTCACCCTTAACCTCATCCTGGAAACGCTAGACAACCAAAAAATCTCTGCTAGATCGCCAGAGTTTCCCGACTGCATTGCGATCGCAGATACGAGAGAAGCAGCGATCGTCGCCATTCAGCAGCAACTACGCGATCGCTTGAAAACAATCGAATTTGTTTCCATTCCACTGCCGATCTCAGCCCCACCTGCTCACACCCTAGCCGACTCATTTGGCGTATTCAAAGACGATCCTTACTTCGCCGAAATTCTTCAAGGAATGCGGAGCGATCGCGAACTAGATTCTGACAATCCTGCCTACACCTAAACCGATGACCTTCTGCGTCCTCGACAGCGACCATATTTCCCTCATCCTTCGAGGTTATCCCCAAGTCATCAATCGCCTACAAGCTCTAGCTCCCGCACAATGGGCAGTCACCGTTATCTCTATCCAGGAAATCTTCAATGGTTGGATTGTTAACCTCAATGACCCACGGTATCAAGATCGTCAGGTTGAACTCTACACCCGACTTTGGCAATCCAACCAGTTTTTCCAAAAGGTTCAAGTTTTAAATTTTGATCTAGCCGCCCAAAAATGCTACGACTCGCTCCGGTCTACCTATCCTAATCTCAACAAGCGGCGACTGGAAAAAGATGTCAAGATTGCAGCGATCGCGCAGGTCAATCAAGCCATCGTGGTTACTCGCAATCAACGTGATTTTACTTTAGTGCCGGATCTCCAGTTAGACGATTGGACACTCTGAAATTTACATCAGACTTTTCACCACTCAATTGCCTTGCTTGAGAGATTGCAACCGCTCCAAAAACTCCATTGATAAAGAAGATCGCGGGTGTAAATGCGATCGCTCCAGAGGCTCATTGATGAGGGCGATCGCGGTTTGAGAGGGCGATCGCTCCAGAGGCTCATTGATGACAGCAATTCCAAATTCAGATTTTGACAAAGGGTAAGGGCAAGCAGGAGAAACAGGAGACTTCTCAAAGAGAATCGTGATGGAGCCAATGAAGCTGAGTTTTGGGGCTTTGATCGCCTATCTGAATCGGGCGATTGCC
>Ga0163154_10007544_pt1 | contig 12924 bp, 7 predicted proteins | sample OliLakLV19MP9P1_FD_148649 | JGI IMG/M metagenome (GOLD analysis project Ga0163154, IMG submission 148649) | Freshwater microbial mat bacterial communities from Lake Vanda, McMurdo Dry Valleys, Antarctica - Oligotrophic Lake LV.19.MP9.P1 | ecosystem: Environmental > Aquatic > Freshwater > Lake >... | reverse complement strand
CAGAACCGTAACTTGCGTGAGTTGCGGCTCTGTACACGATAGAGATGAGAATGCTGCAAAGAATATTGAACAAGTCGGCACCGGGCATGGGCACGACTCTAAATGGACAGGGAGGGCAGGTAAGACTAGTTCGCCAGCACAGCCCGTTGAGCTGTCAAGAATCACCGCTCCTTCAGGACGGTGAGTATGTCAATACAGGACTTACGCACAGTCTATAGCCCCTAAGGAAGAAATAGCCAGCACACTTTGTATCAGAAAAAACGAAGCCTGGAGGAGCCAGAGTTAGCCGCTGGCTGGCACTTTAGCTTTACTGGTGGTCGTAAGAGGTCCCTCCGCCTGTAGTAGTTTTTGAAGCTACTCAGCTTTGCCAGTAACCCTAGGCGAGGGTTTCCTGTTCTAACCGCAAAAAGATAGGTACGGCTTGAGCAACGGTTTGTCCGCTGGGGAGACCGCCCCACTCGGTAGTAGCCCAGGTCAGTTGAGCATAGGCAGCAGGTGCAAAACCCAGCTGGCTCCAGATCCGTCCACTCAACTCGGGGATCACGGGCGCGAGTAGGACAGCAGCGATGCGGACGGCTTCGAGGACCGCGTATAAGACCGCCTCAGCCTCAACGCGGTGGCCTTCTTTGAAGAGTTTCCAGGGAGCCCTCTGGTCAATGTAGCCGTTGCCGAACCGGGCGATTTCTAAAGCTGACTCACAGGCGCGGGGGAAGTGGAGACCCTCATAGGCTTGGGCCGTCTGCTGGGTCATCGCCTCCGTCTGCTGGCGTAGGGGGTCCGTGAGGGGGATGGTGACGGTGGGGATCTGGTTATTACAGTTCTTGCGGAGTAGACCCAGGGTGCGGTTGAGGAGGTTGCCCAAGTCATTAGCAAGGTCGGCATTTAAGGTATGGATGAAGCGGGTCCGCACAAAGTCGCCATCCTGTCCAAATTCAATCTCTTTCAGGAAGTAGTAACGCACTGCATCGGCTCCAAATTCCTCGACCAGCGCAAAGGGGTCCAGGACATTACCCAGGGATTTACCCATTTTGAGCCCGTCCTTAGTCAGGTAGCCGTGCCCGAAAATTCGCTCCGGTAGGGGCAACCCGGCAGACAACAACATCGCGGGCCAGTAAACGGCATGGAAGCGCAGGATGTCCTTGCCGACCACATGGACAGCGGGCCAACCTCCGGCGAGGGCGTTCTTTAAGCAGGGTTCATCGTCCGGGGCCAAAAGAGCCGTTAGGTAGCCCAAGAGCGCATCAAACCAGACATAGATGGTCTGCTCGGGGTCCGGCGGGAGGGGGATGCCCCAGCGGACTGCTGCCCGTGAGATGGAGAAATCCCGCAGTCCCTCTTTGAGCCAGCCCTTGACCTCGTTGAACCGGATGACGGGTTGCACAAAGTCTGGGTGACGGGCGAAATGCTCCTCTAGAGCGGTCTGGTACTTGGACAAAGCAAAAAAGTAATTCTCTTCTTGCCGGAGGAAGACAGGTTTACGATGGATGGGGCATAGGTCTTGGATCAAGTCCTTGGGGTCCTTGTATTCCTCACAGTCCACGCAGTACAGACCCTCATAGGCAGCGCGGTAGATATCACCTCGTGCCCAGACCCGCTGGAAAAACTCCTGGACTACTGGGGCATGGCGGGGATCATTAGTACGGATGAAACGGTCATATTTAATATTGAGGACTTGCCACAATCGTTGGAACTCAGCGGCAATCTGGTCGCAATGGGTCTGGGGATCAAGGCCCTGTTTGAGGGCGGCAGTAGCAATCTTCTCGCCATGTTCATCGGTCCCCGTCACCATCAAGACTTGGTAGCCGAGCAAGCGGTAGTAACGCGTCAGACAGTCTACCGCAATCGTTGGGTAGGCACTGCCCATGTGGGGCGCGGCGTTGGCGTAATAGAGTGGCGTGGTGCAAGTGAAATGCACGGCGGTTCCTGAAGAATATCCCCCATCATATCGGTTTAGAATCGCTGTATTCAAAAGACCATAGGGATTACACGGGTTACATCCATCTTTGGGTAGAGCCTGATGTCTCTGCCATACGGAATAGTGATAAGTTGAACCCAGGCCTGTCATCCCTCCCCGTAACTGTGGAAAGTACCATGCTCAATGTCTTATTAGTGGATGACGATGAGGTGGACGTGATGAACGTGCGCCGCGCCTTCCAAAAGAACAAGATTAACAATCCGCTCTTTGTGGCGGGGAACGGGATCGAAGCTCTTGATTTGCTGAGGAGCCACCAAATCCCCTCAGGCCGCCGCTTAGTCCTCTTAGATCTGAATATGCCCCGCATGGGTGGGATTGAGTTCCTGCGCGAACTCAGAGCTGACCCGGAACTACGCGCCACCTCGGTCGTGGTTCTGACGACCTCAGCCGAAGATAGTGACCGGGTGGATGCTTATGAGCTAAATGTAGCGGGCTATATTTTAAAACCCGTGACATTTACGAACTTTGTCGAAGTCATGGCGGCACTCAATAAATACTGGACGCTCAACGAGTTGCCCTAACTCATGGAAAAACCCTTCAAGTTATTAGTCGTAGATGATGATGCGGTAGACCGTCTGATGGTGCGCCGTGCTCTCAAGGCGGCTGGGGTCCAGATGGAGCTCGAAGAAGCTGAGGACTTGGCGACTGCCCGTCGGTGGCTGGGGGAAACGGACTTCGACTGTGTTTTCTTGGACTATCTGTTGCCCGATGGGGATGGGTTACTGCTGTTGCGCGAGGTCCAAGCAGCAGGGATTAAAACGCCCTTAGTCGTGTTGACGGGGCAAGGTGATGAGCAATTGGCAGTGGAATTGATGAAAGCCGGGGCCGCTGATTACCTCACTAAACAACGGGTCTCCCCCGAAAATCTTTCGCAGATCCTGCGCCGGGTCACTCGCCTCTACCAAGCGGAGAAGACCGCCCAACTCGCCAACCAACAACTGGTCCAGAGTGAGGAGAAGTTCCGGCTTTTGGTGGAGAGTGTCCAGGACTATGCTATTTTTTCGTTGGATGTGGCGGGTCAAGTAGTCAGTTGGAACCGGGGAGCCGAGCGGATCTTGGGTTACACCGAGGCCGAGGCTCTGGGTATGCCTGCCACCCAATTTTTTAGCCCCGAGGATCGCCACCTCGCCCAGCGTGAACTAGAGACTGCCCTGAGCAACGGTCAAACCCACAGCGAATACTGGCAAGTCTGCAAGGATGGCAGTCGCTTTCTCGCCAACAGTGTCGTCACCCCGCTCAGAGTTGGCACCGTGCGGGGATTCGCCAAGGTCATGCGGGATATCACGGGGGCGCGGCTGCTAGAACAAGAACGTGCCCGCATCTTAGTTCTGGAGAAACAAGCCCGGGCCATCGCCGAACGGGCTCAACGCGAGGCTGAAGCGACCAACCGGATCAAAGATGAATTCCTCGCTGTCTTATCCCACGAGCTACGCACCCCCCTCAACTCAATTATTGGCTTCAGTAACCTCTTACTGAGGGGCAAACAAAACGAAGCCACGACCCAGCGGGCCCTCCAGACCATTGAGCGCAACGGTAAACTTCAAGCTCAACTGATTGAAGACCTCCTGGATGTCTCCCGGATCATCAGCGGTAAGCTGAACCTCGAACGCTATCCCCTTGTCCCCACCAGGGTCCTAGAGCTAGCCATTGAGAGTATCCGCCCCCAGGCCCAAGCCAAACAGATTGAAATCACCACCCACTTCACAGCTAACCCGCCCCAGATCTCAGCCGATGCCGTGAGGTTCCAGCAGATCCTCTGGAACTTACTCAGTAATGCCATCAAGTTCACCCCTACGGGCGGTCAAGTGACGGTGAGTTTGACGGTCCCCCAAGCGGGTCAGGTTGCGATTACGGTGCAGGATACGGGCCAGGGGATCATGCCAGAAGTTCTGCCCCATATCTTTGAACGGTTCCGGCAGGCCGATAGCACCACGACTCGCCGCTATGGGGGACTGGGGTTGGGGCTTGCCATCGTGAGCCACTTGGTCGAATTGCACCAAGGTGAGATCAAGGCTGAGAGTCCCGGTGAGGACCAAGGGGCGACCTTCACGATCACCCTCCCTACGCTGGCGGAACCTGCTCAGCGTAACCAGGACCAGAAAATGTCCTGTAACGGCTTTGACCTCGAAGGTCTACGCATCTTGGTTGTAGAAGACGAGGCCGATACTCGTGACTTGTTGAGCTTGATGTTGGAGCAGTGCGGAGCCACCGTCACGCCTGCGTCCTCAGTCCTCGAAGCTCTTGCCACCCTGATGAGTTCTCCCCAAGATGTCTTAGTCAGTGACATCGGGATGCCCGTGGAAGATGGCTACGCCTTGATCCGGCAGGTACGCGAACGCTCCCCTGAACAGGGCGGTCAGGTCCCCGCTGTCGCCCTGACTGCCTATGCCCGTACCGAAGACCGCCTACGCGCACTGGCGGCAGGATTCCAGTCCCACATCAGTAAACCCGTGGAATCCGAGGAATTGGTGACGGTGATTGCCCAGTTGGTCGGGCGCACTGAGTGACTGTGACCGCCGCCCCGAGCCTAGTTCGCCAAGCAAAAAGCCGCGTTTATTGAGCAAAAAGCTAACTCCACTCAGTTAGATCTTCGTCGTTAATGTCATTAGGAAAATCTTCTTAGTCCTCCAACTAAAGTGGTGAGAAAAGCTTCTGTATTGTTTTGTGTGTCAGTGGATATTGAATAACGTTGTTCTAGAAATTCAATAAAGTCTAGGGCTTGACGGGTAGCGGCTTCTAGGAAGTTGAGGCTGTGGCTATAAATGGCTTCGGCTAGGTTCATGGGGTATTCCTCAGAATTTTACATATATCTTAATACAGGCTCCTGGTGGGCTAACTCTCTGCTAGACAGGGTTACGCCTGAACTAAAAGCGGCCTGAGCGTTGCCCAATGCGCTTGCCCTGCTGAACATTGGGATGGAGCTTTCCGGGATCAACAGGGAATTTTGGCGACGACGGGTAAAATACTCGGTTTGTATCCTAGAGCATTGATTCTCTCTGGAGAGATAGGCTATTATTGCCCCGTCTTGCTAGCCCCGTTGCGGTTCAACACCATGTTCTTTGAATCTTCGGAATTTGAATTTGCCCAGCACCTAGAAGCGAACTGGCTGACCATCAAAGCTGAACTCGAGCAGGTCGCGAACGTGGAAGGCGGGGGTTTCCAGCCCTGGCCCGACAAAAAACTTTACGATAGTGGCACTTGGGGAGTCCTGCCCTTCTATGCCTTTGGTAGTCGTGTCAATGCCAACTGTGAACTCTGCCCAGAGACCACCAAGCTCGTCGAGGCGATCCCCGACATGAGTACGGCTTCTTTTTCGGCCCTAGAGCCGGGGACCCACATCCGGGCTCATGTCGGCTACTCCGATGAAGTGCTACGTTGCCACCTCGGTTTGGTGGTCCCGGAGGGGTGCGTGATCCGGGTTGCCGAGGAGATCCGGCCTTGGCAAGAAGGTAAGTGTTTGATCTTCGACGACACCTTTGAGCATGAGGTCTGGAACCGTTCGGACAAGACGCGGGTGGTCCTCTTGATTGATTTCAAAAAGCCCCCCGGTCGTGAATACCCCAAGAACGAAAAGCTCGATAAGTTCTCCCCGGCGGTGCTCAACCTCCTGCAACAGATCCCCAAGTAGGGTGCTGTCAGTGGAATCACCCATGGGAATAACTTGACCGCTTCAAGGTTGTGTGTCACTATCTATCCGTCATGAAGGAGCGCACAGGATGACTACATCCTCTAAATTCACCCCCAAGGTGAAGCAACTGGGCAAGAGTGAACAGAGTCGGATCAAGCTGAGTTTCTCATTAGCCAAAGAAGGCCGCTTGGCTGAGGCCATGGCTGAACTAGAAGCCCTGCTGGAAGAAAATCCGTCTTCTTTCAGTGCCCATGTCGCCATCGGCAATTTGCTCTATCGGCAGAAAGCTTACGATGAGGCCCTGAGCCACTACCAAAAAGCAATCCAGATCGAACCCAAAAAACCCCAAGCCATCCTCAAGGCCGGCGTCACCTACTTGCGGAAGAACGAAGCAGACAAAGCGACCGCTCAGTTCCAGAACGCCCTCAAGGTTTCCCCCAAAGCCCACCAAGCTTTTGTCGGTCTCGGTCAAGCGTTTGTCCTCAAAGAAAAGTACGAAGAAGCCGTCCAACAGTGCCGCAAGGCCCTCATGCTCAATCCCCGGCTCAACCAAGCTCGTCAAGTGATGGCCCAAGCCTACGTGAAGATGGGTAAGCTCGATGACGCCACTGCCGAATTGAAAACCGCTATCAACTACAAAAAAGCGGACAACTTCTCCGGTTACGCCCAACTCGGTCGGATCTACCTGACCCAACAGGATTACGGCGCTGCCCGTGAAGCCCTCGAAGAGGCCCTCAAGCTCAAACCTGAAGCCAAACCTGGGGTCCGCCTCGGTCTGGTGCAAGCCTTGATTGCCGAAGAGAAGCTAGGCGAAGCGACCGAAACCCTCAAACAGGTCAACCAGAGCAACCGCCTAGCTCCCATCGTCCACAAACTGTGGGGCGATATCTACACCGCCCAGGGTCTGACCAAGGAAGCTGCTGAGGAATACCGCGCTGCCACCTTGCTTGCCAAGGAAGGCGATGGTGCCTTAGAAGAACTGGATATGGAAACGGTTGAAGATATTGATTGGGAAGAAATGGCCGACAGCTACCGTGAGTCTGCCACCTCCCTCGTCGCCAGCCGCCTCAACTAAGTCCCACTCACCACAGGTCCCATTCCGCTATGCCTAACCATCTCGTGTACATCATCATGGACAGTTGCCGCTTTGACAGCTATCGGTCGGCGGCAACCCCGAACATGGATCGTTTAGGTATGGCGGAATGCCGCTACAGCTATGCCTCCTGGACCTCGCCTTCCCACTACGCACTCTTGATGGGTATGGTGCCCCACACCAGCCCCAAGGGTGTCTTTGCTTCAGAAGTGTACAAACAGGATTTCGCCAAGTGGATTGACCGTTTGGGCATCCCAGAGCTTTCTTTTAAGACCTTTGTGCCTCATCTCTCGTTGCCGAAAGTGCTTCAGGACTTGGGCTATGAGACGATTGCGCGGGTCTCGATGCCCGTTCTCAACCAACTCACTAGCATCAACCGTTATTTCGATGACTACAAGCTGATGTCCAATCATAATGACTTTGTTTCGATGGTGAAGGAAGTCGAATTTTTTGAGGAAGAGCCGCGTTTCTATTTTTTCAATCTGGGTGAGACCCACTATCCCTATATGCTCTCGGGGGAGAATTTGCCCCATATCTCTGGGGTCCACGGCGTTTTCAAGGACCTGGATACATCGCTCAAAAAAGAAAACGACCCTGCCGAAAAAACGTTTTTTGACGATGAAGAGATGCAGCAACTCCACAAACAGCAAATTACCTGTGTGGAGTACGTGGACAGTCTGCTGGCAGAGCTTTACGCCAAGTGCCCACCCAATACCTATTTCATCATCACAGCGGACCACGGCGAACTCTTTGGCGAAGGCGGCTACTTCGGGCACGGACCCGTTATGCACGAGAAGTGCTTTGAAGTCCCTTTCATTGAAGGCTTCTGTCCCCACTAGGTAGGAAGCCTTAGCTTTAGCTGGAGGCCAGCAATGGCCTTCTCATAAATTAATCGGGGCACACTGATTAGAAAGTCTGCTCGGTTCTCGTTACTGAACCGAGTTAATTTAATGATTTCTTATTTATTAATTGTTCCTGAGAAGCCACCAGCATCAGACATTAGGGGATGAATTATAAAATCTTTGTGAAATACTATCTAAAACTTACAATTTGCAAGTGTTCCCGATATTGTTAGGTCAAGTGTGTGTGTGTATACCGCTTTTCCATGTTTTGGATGGTAAGGTATACATGCTTCATCCTAGGGTGGTCCTCTTTCAGTGGGGACGACTAGTGGTCGAGTATCGGTTGCTGCAAGCCCACTTCGCGAAGGTCAACCCCATGTCCAGCTTCACATGCCTCTCCCTGTCCCCCCTTGGTCTTGCCCACCCTGGTATTGCTGTCGCCACGATCCGGGCGGGGGGTGTGGGCCTGTTGGATAGAGAGTTTTGTGACAATGACGCCCTTGCCCAAGACAACCTCACGAAACTTTTGCAGCTTGTGGTAGGGAGTGACCGGGCGGGGCTACGGCTACGGGCCGACCAAATCGCCACGAGTCAAGAACTACTCGCGCTCTTGAATCAACCCCACTGGCTCGTCTTGAGCAGTTGGGAACCAGCGACTCTTGCTGAGGTGCTAGCGAGTCTGCCCGTCGTGGCAGGACGAAAATTACTGCTGGAAGTGACGGATATCACGCAAGCGGTGGCCCTGGACGGGTTTGCGATTGATGGTTTGATTGCCAAGGGCCATGAGAGCGCGGGTTGGGTGGGTGAGGACCCGGCCTTGATCCTGGTGCAGCGGTTACTGGCTCAGGTGGAATTCCCGGTGTATGTCCAAGGCGGGGTGGGGATTCACACGGCAGCAGCCTGTCGGGCAGCAGGGGCCATGGGCGTTGTCCTGGATGACCAGCTTTTATTGATGCCCGAATCCCCGTTGCCCGAGTCTTGGCAGAAGTATTTGCTGAACTTGAGTGGTCAGGAGGCCGGGGTTATTGGCGAACGGTTGCCCGTGGCCTGTCGGGTCCTGATTCGGCCTGGTTTCGCGGCGGTGACCGAACTGCAACAGTTGGCAGACCGGGCGGACTTGGCTGGGGATACCTCGGCGGAGGCCATGGCCCAGTGGCAAGCCGCCGCTAAACCCCTCATCGGTTGGGGTGAACCCGGTGTCGTCGCTTGGCCCGTGGGTCAAGGGGTAGGATTGGCGACGGGCTTTAAGGAGCGGTTCGCTACCATCAACCGCCTAGTCCAAGAGCTCGTCAAGCAGAGCGCGGAGCATATCCGGTTGAGTCAGGAATTCGGGCCGCTGGAACCCGGTGCGCCCTTGGCGGTTTCCCACGGGACGCGCTACCCGATTGTGCAAGGACCGATGACCCGCGTGAGTGACCGGGCGGAATTTGCCTTTGCGGTAGCCGAAGCGGGGGGTTTACCGATGTTGGCCCTGGCCTTGATGCGCGGTCCTCAGGTCAAAGAGCTTCTGGAAAAAACGAAACAACTGATGGGCAACCGTTCCTGGGGGATCGGGATTTTGGGCTTTGTGCCCCATGCCCTACGCGAAGAACAGACCGCCATTGTCAAACAAATTAGGCCGCCCTTTGCCCTGATTGCCGGGGGCCGACCAGACCAAGCGGCGAAGTTTGAACAGGACGGGATTGCAACCTATATCCACGTACCCGCGCCCAAGTTACTGGAGATGTTCCTGGAGCAGGGTGCCCGCAAATTTGTCTTTGAGGGGCGCGAATGCGGGGGACACGTCGGTCCCTTGAGTAGTTTCGTGCTCTGGGAAACGATGGTGGACACGCTTCTTAGCAAGACCCCCAAGGGCAGTGAGGCAGAAATCCATGCCCTGTTTGCTGGGGGAATCCACGACGCACGCTCAGCAGCGATGGTCAGCGCGATGGCGGCTCCCTTGACCCAGCGCGGAATGAAAGTTGGCGTTCTCGTCGGGACGGCCTACCTCTTTACGGCGGAATCGGTTTCCTGTGGGGCGATTGTCAAGGGCTATCAGGATGAGGCTCTGCGCTGTGAACGGACGATCAACCTGGAAACCGGGCCGGGACACGCTAGCCGCTGTGCAGTTACGCCCTTTGCCCAGGAATTTTACGGCACCCGCCGCCAGATGCTCACGGCGGGTCGTCCCCATGAAGAGGTCCGCGACACCCTGGAGGGCTTGACCCTAGGACGGTTGCGAGTGGCTTCTAAGGGCATGGTCCGCAACGCCGAAGGTAAGGTCATCACTGTTCCCGAGGACGAACAACTGCGCGATGGGATGTACATGATTGGTCAGGTGGCGACGCTCCGGGATCAAGTCTGCACCGTGGCGAGCCTGCACCAAGAGATCAGTGAGGACAGTGCTCAGTGGTTAGCCCGGGTGGACGCAGAGGCGGAACTACCCGGTGGTATTCCCTTGGTCCCCGCCGATGTCGCCATTATTGGGATGGCTTCCCTGTTCCCGAGAGCTCACACGGCGGAGACGTTCTGGGACAATATTTTACGCAAGGTCAATGTCATTACCGAGATCCCGCCCGAGCGTTGGGACTGGCGGTTGTACTTTGATCCCGAGCGTTCGGCGAAGGACAAAATCTATTCGCGCTGGGGCGGGTTCTTAGAAGAGATCCCCTTTGACCCGATGCGTTTTGGTATCCCGCCCAAGTCCATGCGCTCGATTGACTTTGTGCAGATGTTGACCCTAGAGGCGACTGGGCAGGCGTTGGAACACGCGGGTTATGGGTCGGGCAACTTTGATAAAGAAAATACTTCCGTCATCATCGGTTCGGGCAGTGGCGGGGGCGACTTGGGGATTCAGTACGCTGTCCGCACGATGATCCCTCAGTATGTGCCGGAGCCGGGGCCGGAGATCATGGACCGGATGCCCGAGTGGACCGAGGAAACCTTTGCCGGGTCGCTGCTCAACGTCTGCGCCGGACGGGTGGCGAACCGTTTCGACTTCGGTGGCTCTAACTATGTCGTGGATGCGGCCTGTGCTTCTTCCATGGCCTCCGTTGCCTTGGCGGTCCAGGAACTCCAGTACGGACGCTGTAACTTAGCGGTGGCGGGCGGGATGGATACGGGCATGAGTGCCTTCGGGTTCATGTCCTTCTGCAAAACCCACGCGCTCTCGCCCCAGGGCAAATCCAGGGCCTTCGATAAGAAGTCCGATGGCATTGTCATCAGTGAAGGGGTGGCGATGTTGGTCCTCAAGCGGCTCGCCGATGCGGAACGCGATGGGGACACGATCTATGCCGTGATTAAGGCTGTGGGTAGCTCCAGTGACGGACGGGCCTTAGGCCTGACCGCCCCGCGCTCCATCGGTCAGATCCGTGCTCTGAAACGGGCCTACCGTCAAGCCGGGTTTGGCCCGGAGACCCTGGGTTTCTATGAAGCCCACGGGACCGGAACCGTCGCCGGAGACCGGGCCGAACTGGAAACCGTGATCACCTGCCTTACCGATGTCAAAACCCCAGCCAAGAACTGCGCCATGGGTTCGATTAAAACCATGCTCGGTCATGCCAAGGGTTCGGCGGGGATTGCGAGCTTACTCAAAGTCGCGATGGCGATTCACCACAAGGTCCAACCCGCCCACATGAACGTGGACGATCCTCACGACCCGATTGTGGACCCCAAAGGTCCGGTTTACTTACTTAAAGAAGCCCGTCCCTGGTTTGACCATCCCGACCATCCCCGCCGCGCCTGCGGTAGTGCCTTCGGGTTTGGCGGTACCAACTTCCACTTGGTCATGGAAGAGTATCAGGGCAGTCTCAAGGACACCCGCGCACCGGGAGCGGACCCTTGGCCCTGTGAACTGTTTGTCTGGCGTGGGGATCAGGCCACGATTACCAAAGAAGTCCGCAAACTCCTGGAAGATTTGGCAAACAAAGCCGAACCCCGGATGCGTGACCTAGCTTACAGTCTGGCCCGTCGTGCCCTCGACCGTCGTGCCCCGAAAGCCTGCTTGACCATCGTGGCGGACGGCCTGATTGAGCTCCAAGAAGGTCTGACGCAAGCTTTAGACCAACTCGAAGGCCGGGGCAAGACGCTCCCCGCCCATGTGCAACTGACCTTAGATCTGGCCCAGTCGCCCTCGGTGGCTTTCTTGTTCCCTGGTCAGGGTGCCCAGTACCCCGATATGGGCCGAGAACCCGCCCTCTTCCTCAATGAGTTGCGTGGGGCGGTGGAAGCGGCAGACCGGGTGTTGAATGGTTGTTTTGAACAGCAGTTGAGCCAGTTTATCTATCCGCCGAGTCCCTACTCCGAGGCCGTCGAGGAGCAGAACCGCGCCCGGCTCACCGATACCCACATCGCCCAACCCGCGATTGGGACGGTAGCAACGGGCTACTTGGACCTGTTGACCCGACTGGGGGTAAAGGCCGAACGTTTGGCGGGGCACAGCTACGGCGAGTACGCCGCGCTCCATGCCGCCGGAGTCTTCAGCCGTACCGACTTCCTCCGCCTGTCGGAGACCAGAGGCCGGGTCATGGCAGGGACGGGCTTGGATGGGGCGATGGCAGCGGTTTTAGCTCCCCGCGATACGGTCCTGGGTCGGTTACAGACCTTGGATGGGGTGACGGTGGCGAACCACAATGCTCCCCAACAGACGGTTATTTCCGGGACTAAAGAAGCGATCCAGAAGGCAGTCCAACACCTAACCGCAGCAGGGCTCACCGCGACAATGCTCCCGGTGGCGGGGGCTTTCCACTCGGCCTTGATGGAGTCCGCTCAGGCTCCTTTGGCAGAAGCAATCCGCGCCATTGAGTTCCAATCGCCTCAGGTCCCGGTCTACGCCAACACCACAGGCCGTCCCTACAACCCCGATCCCCAGGCCATCCAAGAACAACTCTCCGGGCACCTGTTGCATTCGGTGGAGTTTGTCAGCCAGATCAAGGCGATGTACGAGGACGGTACCAGGGTCTTTATTGAAGTTGGTCCGCGTAACATTTTGACCAAGTTGGTAAGCCAGATCCTCGCCGACAGCCCCCATACCGCTGTGGCTCTCGATGGACCGAAGGGTTTACGGAGTTTGTTGATCAGTCTGGGGACCCTCTTGGCCCAGGGCGTTGAAGTCCAATTGCCCTTGATTTTCAAGGACCGGGCCGTAAAACTGCTTGATCTCAACCGCTTGGTAGAACAGACCCGCAAGCCGGAACTACCCGCGACGGTCTGGATGGTCAGCGGCGGCACGGCCCGTCCAAAGAACTCGACCATCAGCCATGCTGGTAAATCGCCGACCCTGACGGTGGAAGCGGTGGCTGAGGCGAAAGCCAAGGATAAGGCTAAAGCGGCTTTACCCCCGGCTCCCCGGCCTGTGGTAGCGGCGGTCCCCGTACCGATTGCGCCCCCAATTGCCCCGGTGACGATT
>Ga0163154_10007543_pt1 | contig 12925 bp, 11 predicted proteins | sample OliLakLV19MP9P1_FD_148649 | JGI IMG/M metagenome (GOLD analysis project Ga0163154, IMG submission 148649) | Freshwater microbial mat bacterial communities from Lake Vanda, McMurdo Dry Valleys, Antarctica - Oligotrophic Lake LV.19.MP9.P1 | ecosystem: Environmental > Aquatic > Freshwater > Lake >... | reverse complement strand
TCTTACGCGGGTTCTTGACGGTAAATCCGCACATGTCGGGTGGGTTCGTCGCCATAACTCCGAGAAGCCAGATCAGCTTTGCGGGCAAGCTCATGCTGGCGGCGGCGCAGCGTGGAATCCTGCGGCGTGAGGTCGATAAACTCGACTCCGGCGCGGATTCGCAAAATCGCCTGCTCAGTCTCCCGGAGGGCTTCCCCAAAAGGGTCAAGGGGGTTGACCTCCAACTTAAAGATGTCGATCAGGAAGTTTTCCATCTGGCTGACAGTATTCGCCCGCAGCACATAAATCGGCATCCCGCGCCGTTCCGCGTCCACGATCAATTTGGGGCGGCGGCGGTAATAATTCTTCAACGTCACAATCGCATCAGACTGCGCCATATCTTCTACGACGTTGAGCGGCACATGCAACCGACGCGCTGCCTGCTGCAAGCGGTTACGTGCTACGCCATAGGCATACACTTTAAGCGCCTGTAAAGGGCCGCCATCTGCCGAGCGCGGGATAAATTCCTCGCCGCCGCTCATCTTGCCTGCGCGACGTGCATTGCCATTCCCGTTAGTGCTGCCAGCGCGACTTTCGCCGCCGTTACCATTGCCGTTGCGTCCGCCGCCGTTATTACCGGGGCGTTGATCGCGCTCACCCGTCAGCTTATTGGGATAATCCGGTATGGTCGTTTCGACACGAATCTCGCCTTGATCGTTGCGGCTGCGGATTTCTATCGGAAGTGAACGTCCGCGTAGCACACTATCGACTGCTGCCGATACATCCTCATGAATCGCCAAGCGGTCACGAGTCTGAATTTCGATCAACACATCAAATGTCGGCGGCGCACGGCGTTCCAAAACGGTTTTTTGTGTGCCACGCCGACGCGCTTCATCATCGGAAAGCGTGACGGATTCGATGCCGCCTATGAGATCAGAAAGCGTCGGGTTGAGCATCAAGTTATCCAGCGCATTGCCGTGCGCCGTGCCGACCAACTGCACACCACGCTCGGCAATCGTGCGGGCGGCCATCGCTTCGAGTTCGCGCCCGATTTCGTCAATGACGATGACTTCCGGGTTGTGGTTTTCCACCGCCTCAATCATCACTTCATGCTGACGTTCCGGGTGCGACACTTGCATCCGCCGCGCCTTGCCGATGGCGGGATGCGGCACATCGCCATCGCCAGCGATTTCGTTGGAGGTATCCACGATAATCACGCGCTTGGTTTCTGCCAAAACACGCGCTGCCTCACGCAGCATGGTCGTCTTGCCGACACCGGGCGGCCCCAGCATCAAAATGCTTTGCCCGGAATGAATCAAATCCTCAATGATTTCAATCGTCCCATACACGGCGCGTCCGACGCGGCACGTCAGGCCGACGACATCGCCGCGACGATTGCGAATGCCAGAGATGCGATGCAGTGTGCGTTCCATCCCGGCGCGGTTATCGGCATCGAAGTTGCCAATATTGCCTACGATGGTGTCAATATCGTCGCGGGTAACTTCTTTATCGGATAATGTGATTTCGCCATCGAGAAAGCGGGCACTCGGCAAGCGGCCTAGATCGAGGACAATTTCTAATAGATTTTCGGTGTTGCCTAGCTCATCCAGAGCAGAGTCCAGATGCGAAGGTAAAACTCGTCTGAGTTCGTGAATGTCGTCTGTGATACGTCTTTCCATAGAATAAGTTCGGTTCTCCTATCTCACATGGGTTCCAAAATATTATGCTTTAACGGCTTGGTGGGCTGCTTTACGGGCTGCGCCCCCAGTTCGTTATAAATCGGCGCAAAGTTCGCATGGCGAACCCCCGCCGTGATATGCCGCACCAGCACCGCTTGGCGCATTCCTGGCTCAAAACCGAGCCGTTCTAGTGCGGCAGCTAACCAATCCTGATGCCGCCGCACACACACATAGACAGGCTTCGTGCGTGGAAGGCGGTGCAAGACAGCCATAAAAATGGCTGGCGCTTCTAGCGAACTGTCAGGATGGATATTTGGAATAATGTAAACACCATGTTTACCCTCCGATAGCGCAATATGCGCCTCTACACGTTCATTTTTACGATAGACCAGCCCCGCCATTTCTGCGGATGGTGCGGCAATTTGCTGCACCAATTTAGGCACGGTGTTAGTGAGTAACGATTGAATGCCTTGGATGTCTGCTTCGGTCTGCTCGGTCAGTTCGATCTGCGAATCGGGCAGCGGTGCATCCCCCGCTTCCCATCGCCAAATCTGCTGCCGCGCATAGACAGCAAAACCCGCGTTTCGCATCGTCTCGAAGAGGGTACTGTCTTCGCTGACTTCTGCGGTTAAGGTATGCGCGTTGTGTTTGCCTGCCTCACGGACGATTGCGTCCAGCACATGCAGCCACGCCGTATTGTCTTCGTCATCTTCCAAGCCCGGCGCAATGTAGACCATCTGCGCGGTGGGCTGGTCCGTCCGCATCCGAAACTGCCCAACGACCTGCTGTTTATCCGCCCGTGCCAGCAGGGTATGATACCCACGCTGCGGTAGCAAAATGCTGGAAAACAGCCCCCCATTCGGCTCCTGCGTATCGCGGGTAAAGATCATCTCACTATCCAGCAAAACGCCTTTTTCCGCCAAGCGGTTGACCAGTGGAATATCAACCAGTGTCATGGAGCGTGTTTCAGGGCTTTCACGAGGTGGCATGGGACATCTTTCCGGGTTGGTAACATCGGGCGCTGGACGCACAAATGGTAGCGCAGATCGAACATAGTGCGGGTAAATCTTGCGGACTATGTACTAACCTTGTTCTCAAGTGGACGTAACTTCCCATCCGAACTTTAGCGATATTGTAGCATCACGGTAGATGGCTTGACAACGAAATAGGACATTCTTTCGTTTTTTCACATCTGCTCATTATAACACCAGAATTGTTAGAACGGCGCAACATCCGTGAGAACAAAATCTCAACTTGGATCTCGGCTGCCAATGATGGCGCACCGAGTCTCTCTTTTCTGTTGACCATGGCACATAAGTCAGCGCTGTTCCTACTCTCGGCAGCTATTATCTTTCGTGGGTACGGCGAATCTCAAAACCGAATACGGTGCTACTTTATTAATCGTTTTTGTCGCGCAATTTTTTCGTCTTTTTCATCGGGTTATCCAAAAAGTTTTCAGATGTGACGACTTTCTTGCCAGTTCTCGCTTCAAGTCTTTGCCGTGTTTCACCTGCAAACTCTCCGCCTTCTTTTGCTGCTGTATTGCATTCCTGAAAGCCTTGAGCATCATTCTCACGAGTAATTTCGGTAGTTACAACTTCTCCCAAGCTGGTGAAGACAAGTTCGAGATTATTCATGTGATCTCGTAAATTCTGGCGCTTTAACCCTTTTAGTTTACTGTGTTGGCCTGGCGTTATCCCAAAAGTTCCTTTAGAAATAGTCGCTGTTAAAATACCGAACTCGCGCCCTTCCTCAACATCTCTTTCTTTCCATTCATCGGTAAGCTCTTGCCGAATACCGACACTTTGGATGCGTAGTTCAATCCATTCTTCATCATGACCTTTTCGGCGATAGGTTTCGCGCAATCGTTCAATAATCAGTTCAGGGTCTTCCAGTTCTTCGAGGCGCTCTTTTCCTAATTGAGCTAACCATTGTTTAAAAGGTTCAGCTTTTGGCGACGGAATGGACTGGACAATACGCAAAAGTTGTTCAAAGTTGGCGCATTCAGTGAAGCGAGATTTGCCATCTTTACCCATTAACTTCAACTTGGGCCATTTTGGCCCAAGTTCAGCCAAAGAGGGTTCGCGGCGCTTCATTTTCCCCCAATAACTAGTGGGATTATCCGACTTCATAAGTGACTCTATAACATCATTTATAGAATAATACCATTCGTCGTTATGCCAAACGCGGCGAACTTCTCTATCTTCAAAAAGAACAATTGCAGTTGATGGCGATGCCATTTTAAAATCCTCCGCATAGGTGATATATTCAATAGTAGGACTTTCGCTCATGCATTTACCCCACCCCTAAATCCCCTCCCCATTGCATGGAGAGGGGACTTCAAGATGCGTTTTTCTCCCCCTCTCCAAGTATTGGAGAGGGGGCCGGGGGGTGAGGTAAGCGAAAGTCCTGGATTGATAGAGCATTCGGTACGTCGATGTATCCCAAACGTTGAGGTCATCACTCGCCGAAATCATTGCAATACGTGTTCCATCTGGACTCCACTGAGCGTCAAAAACGGTAGATGTACGGCTCGCCATCCTTGCCAAAATCTGTCCATTGATATTCCACACTTTCACTTCTGCGCTATCATCACCTGCTAGAATTTTGCTGCTGTCTGGACTCCAATCAATCGAATTGACCGTGCCATGTGCGCCGTGAAAGTTTCTTAAAATTTCGCCGGATAGCGCATCTCGAAGAATGAGAATACCAAGTCCACGCCCTTCCGCGATGTAATTCCCATCAGGACTCCATGCCACCACTGCAAAACGAGGTTGATTGTTTGCAGCGATGGTTTTGATACTGAAGACACATAAGCATAGCAAGAGGAGACTAAGCCGCGAGAACAAGCGTAATCTTTTGTAAATGAGTGGTTCTCTATTAAAAAATGACATCAGCATCGCGCATCCTTTGTTTGCTAATATTCCCTAATGTACAATCAAAACCGCGAATTCGGGGGATGAGAAATCCGCCCAAATGTGCTATCATTAAGGGATGCGTTCTGAGCAATGAGTGATGCGTTAAAAGCCAAAGACTTTTACTCAGCCTTAGCGCGTTCTACTAAAAACTAAGAACTGAGGACTAACCACTTGGACATTATCTGGTACGGACACAGTTGTTTTCGCATCACCGAGCGCGGGCAAATTTCGGTTATTACCGACCCGTTCTCGGATGTGATCGGCCTGCCGCTGCCCAAACTCAAGGGCGAAGTGGCGACGATCAGTCATCGCAGCCCCGGTCATGATTTTGTCGATGCCGTCAAAGGGATGAATCATGCCTTGACCGGTCCCGGCGAATATGAAATCGGCGGCGTATTTATTACGGGTGTCGCCATGCACGATGTCGATGAACATAACAACGTCAAATACAATGTGGCCTATATCGTGCAGTTTGATGCGCTGACGGTGCTGCATCTGGGCGATCTGGCGCACGTCCCCAGCCAATCGGCAATTGAAGCGTTGGGCGAGGTTAATGTCGTGCTGGTGCCAGTGGGCGGCGGCGGCGGATTAAAAGCGAGCGAGGCGGCGGAAGTCATCGCGCTGATCGAGCCGAATTATATTGTGCCGATGCACTATGCACTGCCGGGATTGAATTTTGAGCTTGATTCGGTGGATAAATTCCTGAAAGAAATGGGCGTGAGCAAGGTGCAGGAAGAAGATATGCTGCGCGTTTCGGCACAATCGCTCCCCGAACAACCGCAGGTGATCGTGCTGCGTCCGCAGAGCTAACATCACCGGATAATCTTGTAGGGGCATGGCGCGCCATGCCCTATTCCGCTCATCTTAAATTTTTTATCTAAACCCTCATTCCACCGGATGCGCCATCGTCGTCATCAGGCTGATGTTGTGCGTCGTGGCATACATGCGCGAATACTGCACGATGATCGGTACGTCGGAGCGAATCCGCAAGCCATACGGCACATCAAACGGAATCGTGTAGCCGCCGATGTGAGCGGGCTTGTCCATCCGCACATGGATGCAGCGCTTGGCAGGAATCATGACCGGAACGTTTTCCACCGGATCACGATCCGCGAAGTAAAAATCAAGCTGCAAGTGGGCATCGTCGCTCGTCGCATTGATGACACACACCGACTCGTGATTCTTGTAAATGGGATCGTCGTCGGCTGGCTTAGCGAGATAACCATCCGGTATAAACCACACCTTCGCGCCGTCTGCATTCATTCTATTAAAAACCTCTCTATTTTAAAGTAACCCTCGATAAATAATTGGAATTTTTTGAACCACCAAGCCACCAAGAATTTGAACTTAAATCTCTGTGTTGTCTGTGTCTGTGTGGTTAAATCTTTTCCAATTTATTTCACAAGTTTACTTTTGATTGACTCATTATTCCTGTGTTTTCAACAAAAGGTTATTGTGTAGGGGGTAATCTGCGTATTGCCTTTTTACACGGACGCACACATCGGTGCGTCCCTACGATACCCATTTTTACGACACTCCCTGTGTTTTCCACTCATTGCTCGCTGCTCAGCCTAAGTAACCTCAGTTTTGGATAGCGCACTTTGATTAACTTTTATGATGTCCTCATCCCCCGACCCCTTCTCCATTGCATGGCGAAGGGGAGAAAAATGGTTCACAATGGTTCTTTAAGTCCCCTCTCTACGAAATGGGGAGGGGATTTAGGGGTGGGAATAGAATGAAAACACTGTCCGAAACTCAGCTTAAGTATGTTTTTCCACAAAACCCTGACGGCGGTAAATTTCGTCGGGACGTTTATAAATATGCAAAATATCTTCGCGGGACATAAATACTGGACTGCCGACGGTACACGCACCAGCGAAAATATGCGCGGCTTTAACGCACATCGCCGTTACGTTTAGCACTTCACTTGGCGTTTGACCCAACGCGATCAAGCCATGATTCGCTAGTAAAATGGCTTTCGGCGCTTCTTCATAAGTTTCCATATAAGCGCGGGTGTGCGCTTGAATCGCTAGTGCTAAGGGCAAGCCAGGATCGCTGTAGGGTACAAAGACCGATTCTGGGCCGCACAACACCACTTCATCCGGGAACAAGCGATGATGGGCAAACTGCTCGGCGCGGTCACTGCACAGAATCTGGTTGACGGCGGTGGGATGGGTATGTCCGATATACTGGACATTACATTCCTTGAGCAGCATGGCGTGAAACGTCACCTCAACGGACGGCAGTTTCGCGCTGGAATCCACCCGCGCCGCTTCCATAATGGCTTTCTGCGCGGCGAGATCACCCGGCGGCCTTTCCAGCATCTCTAAAATCGGGGCAAAGCGCACTTGCGTAAAGCCTTCCGGCACGATGCCGTTCATCTGCTGCCCACTGGCCTTAATAATAAAGGTCTCATCGTCAATGCGATAAGACGTGTTGCCCTCGCCGATGATGACATAATCATTTTGCGGCAGGCCGAGCGTGCGCGTCATTTGCAGGAAAGTATCGAAGGGTATAGTCATTTTGAGCCGCCGCGTTCTTAAAAAGATGATTTTGTGGTAGGGGCGATGCGCGCATCGCCCCTACGCTAATAGAGATTACTTTTTAGAAGTCGAAATCGAAGATGTTGGTTTCGTCATAGACGAAGGCTTCACCTAACAGAATTTCGCTGCCATTGATGACCGACAGATCGCCCAAGCGACCCGCGCTCACGGTAGTGCTTTCGGGGGTCAGTTCGCCATCGACGACAGCGCGCATGACGTAGACCGCCGCATAACCGAGATCAACCGGATTCCACAGAACCACCGATTCGACGCAGCCATTTTCAACAAACGGCTTCATCTGGTTCGGGGTGGAGAGACCAACAATAGCAACCGCAGAATCGGCATCAGCCGCGCCAACGCCTTCGGCTGCATCATCAGGTGAGCAGAGGGAAGCCTGCTGCACGGCATCGGCTGCGCCGGGGAAGGCCACGCTGGACATACCAAACACGCCGTCGAGATCAGCGCCATAGCTGTTGATGAGGGCTTGTGTTTGTTGGAAGGCCAACTGCTGATCTTCTTGCGATTCAACTGTTTCCAGCCATGTCATAGCGGGATAGCACTGTGCCATGTATGCTTGCATTTCGGCAATCCAACGGCCTTGATTCGGGGCAGTGAAGGAGCTGGTGACGATGGCAAAGCGACCTTCGGGGCCGATTTCGGCGACCATCGCATCGGCTTTGGCTTTGGCAATCGCGTTGAACGGTGCTTGGTTCACGAACCATTCACGCGCATCCGATTCGCTGTTGGCATCATAACCGACAACGTGGATACCCTGAGACAGCGCATCACGCAGCACGGGGGAGATACCGACGGGATCGTTGGCGGCGAACAAAATGCCATCTACGCCCTGGGTGATATAACGATCAATGAACTCGACCTGTTGCGCGATATCGCCTTCGGTGGGGCCGTCGGTGGTGATATTGACGTTGCCCAGTTCAGCGGCGGCTTCTTGCATACCTGCGGTGGTCGCATTGAAGTAACCGATACCGATCAATTTCGGCACGTCAACCAAAGTGATTTCTTGTCCGGCGAGGTCAGGTGCATCAGTTGGTGCGCCACCATCATAACCCATCATCGCCATTTCGGTAGAATCTGCCATTTCGGTGGCTTCTGGCATCACGGCTTCTACACCTTCAGGGCAAGCCAGCGGGGAAACGGGCAGTTCATCCGCGCCGACCCAAAGTTCCATATCCTGTGCAACAGCGGTGGTGGCGAACATGCCGACCATCAAACAACAAAGCGCCATCAAAATTAGTGTTCTTTTAGACATTTTCAAACTCCTCATATCGAAATAGTGTTTAGCTGTGAACAATTAGCTCAATCCATTGTACGCTTGTCTGCACATCACCCCCCTTCGGCAGCTACAAACTGATCGCTTATGTCGTCCTGAATCGGCTTAACACAAAGGTGTTGATCAAAATCGCTACAATCAAAATGATACCAATCGCCACAATCGACGCATCGCCGGGGACACCCGCCAGTAAAAGGCCATTTTTCAGCGCTTGAATCAGGATAAAACCCAACACCGTGCCGAAGATGCTGCCCGCACCGCCGAAGATGCTCGTCCCGCCCAGCACAACCGCCGCGATCACATCCAATTCTATACCCGATCCCATATCGGAGCGCGTCGTGCTGATTCGCGCTACAAACACCAGCGCCGCCAACGCTGCGGTAAAACCGCTAAAGGTGTAGATCATCAGCTTAACGCGATCCACCGGAATCCCGGCGAAACGAGCGGCTGTCTCGTTATTGCCAATGGCATACAGCGCTCGTCCGAAGGTCGTCCGCGCCAGAATAATGCCTGTGATGATGATGCCCACTAGCAAAATCCAGACTTGATAAGGCATCCCCAATACTTCGCCACGTCCAATTTCAAAAAACCAGTCCGGGAAGCCTCGCGCCGAGCGTGCTTCGCTGATGCCAACCGCAATCCCACGAAACAAGGCGAGGGTCGCCAGCGTCATAATCAGCGGCGGAACACCCAGCCGCACAATGAACAGTCCGTTAAAAAACCCGCACAGACCGCCCACAAATAACGAAAGGACGATAGCAAGCTCCAAAGGCAGCCCGGCATCCTGCCACAGGAAACCCAAGACAATCGCGCATAGGCCGAAGATCGACCCGACGGACAGATCAATCCCGCCTGTGATGATAATAAACGTCATCGGCAGCGCCATAATCGCAATCTCAAATAACTGGCGTACTTCTCGCGTCATATTGCGTAACGTCAAAAAACGGTCATTTTGGCTGCCCAAGTAAGCGAAGGCCAAAACCGTAATCACCAGCAGCACAAATTCCTGACTCAGCAGCATCCGCCGCAGCGCTCCGCTGGATTGCGCCTCTGATTTTGGTTTTTCGAGTGTTGTTTCCATAAAATCTTTTCTGGTTAATTTTGTGTGCGAGCCTAAAAGTAAATCACTATTTCTACGACCTCATCGCATCCCCGCGAAGGCTTGTCGCCGCCGTCGATACAGGTCGATCAGCACTGTAATCAGGATGAGCAACCCTTGTACTGCTTGCTTCCAGTAAGGCGAGATGCTCAAAAAGACCATCGCGGACGGGATGACATGAATCAGCACCGCACCCAAGGCCGCGCCGATCACCGTCCCTGTTCCGCCGAGAATACTCACGCCGCCCACAACCGCCGCCGTAATGATGAGCAGTTCCAGCCCTGACGGAACAGTCGATTGAATGGCGTTGAACTGGGTGGCGAACATGATGCTGGCAAAGCCCACCATCAGGCCGTTAATGATAAAGACCTGCATCAAGACGCTGCGCTCGGAAATGCCAGAAAGCCGCGCCGCCTCTTTATTGCCACCGACGGCATAAATCGCCCGTCCGGTGGCGGAATAACGCAGCCAGAGCGCACCAAGAATAGTCAAAATAATCATCATATAAACAGGCACAGGTAGGCCGAGAATTTTCTGCTGGGCGATCTGAAAATCTGGCGGGAGATTATAAATCCACTCGCCGCCCGTCCAGAGGATTAATCCGCCCTTGAGGATACTCAACATCCCTAATGAGACGACAATCGCCGGTATTCGCAAATACGCCACCATAAAGCCGTTGATCGCGCCTGCTAGCATCCCGCCGATGAGAGGCGCAATAAAGGCCAGCCAAAGTGGATACCCCTGTGCCTCGGCATTGACCGCGATTGTGCCGGAGATGGTCGCCAATAAGCCGATGAGCGATCCGACAGAAATATCAATATTGCCGGAGATAATCACCATCGACATACCGATAGCGGCGACAGCGATATAGGAACTGTTGGACAAAATATCAAACACATTTTGCTGCGCGAGAAAACGGTTGTTCACCAGCCCGACAATCAGGCTGATTCCCACGACTGTCAGCGCCAGGACGACTTCCTGCGTGATGAACCCGCCTTCGCGTGATCGGGTAGATTTAGATACCCCGGATAAAGAGCGGCTGCGGACGGTCATGACACACGACTTTCTACTGTTTGAGGGATTTCAACATTTTCGGCCTTCATCATCGCGCCCGCGATGGCTTCCTGCGTCGCCTCGGCGCGGGTAAATTCCGCCACGATCTGTCCTTCACGCATGACAAGTACACGATCACTCATACCGAGAATTTCCGGCAGTTCGCTGGAGATCATCAATACGGCGATGCCTTCTTCAACCGCCAATTTGCTCATCAAACGGTGGATTTCCGCTTTCGCGCCCACGTCGATACCGCGTGTCGGTTCGTCCATGATGAGCAACGACGGTTTGCTCGCCAGCCATTTGCTGACGACGACTTTTTGCTGATTGCCGCCGGAGAGCTTATTCACGATTTGTTCGCTGCTGTAAGCGCGGATATTCAACTGCTTAATCGCGTCACGAGCGAGAAGACGCTCTTTCGTCCGCTGGATAAATGTCATGTTGGAAAGGCGCTTCAGCACCGCCATCGACGCATTCTCGCGGATTGCCATCTGCCGCACCAAGCCCTGCGTCCCGCGATCTTCCGGCACGTAAGCGATGCCCAACCCGATGGCCTGCGCTGGGGTCTTAATTTTCACTTCGCGGCCTTTAAAGGTAATTTTGCCTGAGTGCGCGGGTGTAATGCCGAAGATCACCTGCGCCAATTCACTGCGCCCCGACCCGACGAGTCCCGCCAGCCCAACGATTTCTCCGGCGCGGACGTGAAATGAGATATTTCGCGTCATCGGTGGGCGCACTAAATCGGTGACTTGCAGTACAATTTCGCCGGGATTAGCAGGCAGCTTGGGGAACAGATCATCAATCGTGCGTCCGACCATCATGCTAATGAGGTCGCGTTCTGTTGTCGCGCTGACCTGGCGTGTATCCACATACTGCCCATCGCGCAAGACCGTCACCCGATCTGCCAATTCAAATACTTCATTTAAGCGATGGCTGATATAGACCACGCCTACGCCGCGCTCACGCAGCAGCCGGACAATTTCAAATAAGCGCTCGACATCGGCTTCGGTGAGCGCCGCTGTTGGCTCATCCATAATCAGGATACGGGCATTGTGTGAGAGCGCTTTGGCGATTTCTACCCGCTGCCGCTTGCCCACGCTCAACGCGCCGACTTTGCTCCGTACATCGAGGTCATGAATATTGAGCGATGCAAGAATTTCCTGCGCCTGAGCATTGGTCGCTCGCCAGTCAATCGGCTTAAACGGCCCCACATTGCGGCGCGGCGCATGACCGATGAAGATATTTTCTGCAACAGTCAGTTCGGGATAGAGGCTGAGTTCCTGATAAATCGTGGCGATGCCTTTTTGCTGTGCTTCACGCGGATTATTAAAACTGACGGGTTTGCCATCAATCCGCATGATGCCCTCATCCGGCTTATGCACACCGGAGATGATCTTAATCATGGTGGATTTGCCAGCGCCGTTTTCGCCCAGCAGCGCGTGGACTTCCCCTGGCAGCACATCAAACCGCGCCTCTTTAAGCGCCTGCACGCCGGGAAAGCGTTTACTGATATTTTCGAGTTCAAGTAAAGGTTGTGTCATCAGTTTATCTTTTAATTTTTAAGCCTAAAAGAAGGATATGTTTTTAGTGATTAGTTTTTAGTAGAAGTACAATTTATCACTTTTGTGTCGAACTAATGACTACGCACTAAAGACTAACAACTTCTCTATGGTTCAATAAAGTCTATGTTGTTGTCATGATATTTTTAAACCGCGCATACTGATCTTCCCATGCGGCGACATTTTTGGGTTCGTAAGTGACCGTCCCCACCGTCTCCGCCAGCATCGCCCGTGCTTGCTTTAAATCACCTAGTTCGCCGAGCGTAATCAACTGCACAACCGCGTTACCAATGGCTGTACCTTCCGAAGGCCCCGCTACCACCGGACGACCAATCGCATCCGCCGTCATCTGGCAAAGCAGATCATTCTGACTGCCGCCGCCGATGATGTGCAGCTTATCGACGGTCTTGCCCGATACGGTTATCAACTTATCCAGCACCGTGCGATATTTCAGCGCGAGACTTTCATACACCGTCCGCGTAATCTGCCCGACTGTTTGCGGCACAGGCTGATTGGTGCGGCGGCAAAAATCCTGAATCGCGGCAGGCATATCATCAGGCGCGAAAAACGCAGGATCATCAGGATCGATTAAGGCGAGATACGGCTCGGCTTCCAGCGCAAGCTGCTTGAGGTGGGCATATTCATACGTCGTCCCCCGCGCATTCCATACCGCGCGGCACTGTGCCACCAGCCACATGCCAGTAATGTTCTTAAGCAGACGGAACGTCCCATAAACGCCGCCTTCGTTGGTCAGATTGGCTTCATAGGCTGCGTCGTTGATGATCGGCGCGTTTACCTCCAGAC
>Ga0163154_10007542_pt1 | contig 12927 bp, 16 predicted proteins | sample OliLakLV19MP9P1_FD_148649 | JGI IMG/M metagenome (GOLD analysis project Ga0163154, IMG submission 148649) | Freshwater microbial mat bacterial communities from Lake Vanda, McMurdo Dry Valleys, Antarctica - Oligotrophic Lake LV.19.MP9.P1 | ecosystem: Environmental > Aquatic > Freshwater > Lake >... | reverse complement strand
TGCCAAATGCGGGTGCTGTGTGAATAAATTTGTGCCCAATAATTTTGCAGGTGACATGCGTCGTAAGTACGGCAAGTAATTAGAGCTCAACTTGAGTATAATCTTTAACTATTTTTGAAATATACTTGTTTATATCTTCTCCATATTCTTTTACCCAATATGGAATCTTCTGTGCTATTTTACCCTTGACAAAATTCGAATACTCGACATTCTGTTCACTCATCCCATCAACTACCTTTTCATCCCTGCATTCTTTCAGAGATTTTTCGAGGTAATGCTTAACGATAGCTGTATATTGTTCCTTGTTCGATATGCAAATCATGAGGTCAGTGTCATCCGTAAAGCCTTGTATCACATTTGCAATACGTGCAAGGTGTCCTGTTGTACACATCCCATTCATTTCCTTCAATTCTTCAAGCAATCGCAATTCTAGTTCTTTCGAATGCTCGTGATTATGAATCCAAATCCAGACTGAAATAAAAATATCTCGTAAAGTGATATTATCAAACTTGGAAATGCTATGATTAATATAGTTTATTGCATCGTATATTAGTTTAGCTTTGTCTGGATAGAGTTTCACAAATTCTATTCGAATATTTTCAATACAACATTCCTTATGAGCTTCATCATCCGTTAGTATGTGAGCATGCATCCTGCAGATTTTTTCAACACTTTTAAGAACACTCTTGTTCAATGTGGTTGTGTGTACATTCTGAGTGTCTGCATAGATGGTTTTTGTAATGACTCTCGGAGTCGGATTACTAAGGACACGGAGACGATTCAGTATTTGGTTTCGAATTGAAGGGAAAAAACGATAAATAACATCTGTCATTTCACGACATCCTTCAATATTTCGTTCTCGTTCAAACTCGTCAAACATACGCACAGCTATGTTTTGTAACTCTTGAAACCGAGGTGATCCTTGTTGATTCCGATATTGCAATAGATATTGAATTGCTTGAAGTCTTAATCGTTGCTTATTTCGGTAATCTTCAGGGAAATTGCAAATGTTGAGAGCATGTGCAACACTTTGCTTGTTATAAGTTGAACCAAGTTGCAATTCCATTTCTTTAAGATTTAACAAGTTTTTTCAGACATTTTTCTCAAACTTTCAGCAACATTCTCTGGAATTATTATTTCTTCAAAAATAACTTTTTCTGTTTCTCTGTAGAATTCTGGCCAAGACGATTCTCTATTTGCATTGTATCGTTTTAAAATGTATCTCAGAACGTTTGAATCTTGAACGAGGTCGCACAAAGTGTTCAACATTCCAAGCTTGTCGTCTTGTGAAGTCTCAGGAAGCTGTTTGATTATAATCGATTGCTCGAGTATTATCATACAGAACTGTAGCCACATCATGATATCCAAATATTCCATTGTTCCTTCGAACAATCTTATTTCAATACGTCCCTTATGAATATGGACTGATGAGAATTTTTCATACACACGATCCGTATTGTTATAAATAGGGTATGCGAACGGGAGTGCAGCAAATCGTCTAGCAGAAGGTAAAGATTGCCATATCACAGGTTCAATAGATGCCCATAGATTTATAAATTTTTGGAGGTGCATTTGTGGATGCGACAGATTAATGTGAAGGCCCTGTGAAAAATTTCTTGCATAGATGAAGTTGTCACTCAAAAGAACACCATAATATACGTATGTGAATACTTTCATTCCAAGCAAACCGATCAATACAGGCGTGACAATTTCAACAGGAAAAAATTGCATATCTTCACAGTATACCGAATTTTTTGAGATACATTCTGCGTTCTTATTGCATTCTACGCTGTGATCAGGAATAATTATCCATGTATCATAATTGGTTTCTGTTGGCTGTGTAAATCTGGACCATTTCAACGTGTTGCTTTTGGATTTTAAGCAATCGTAGAACACGTCAATTGCGACTTTCTCAGAATTTGCATCGTCCGACACTTTTTTAAACTCTTCACGTCCAAGAACATGGACGCATGTTTCCAATTCGATTCCAAATTTCATATTCTTCATCATTTATTATTTAAAATTTAAAATTACTCTATATATCGAATGAATATTGTATTTGTCTACGGAACTTTAATGTCAGGAATGGGAAATTCCTATTTGATGAAAGGCGAGTTTATGGGGGTTGCAAAAACGGTGGATAAGTACTCGATACATGTTTCAATAGTGCTTCCATTTCTACACGATGATGAAAGCCTTTATAATGTTGAAGGAGAAGTCTACTCTATTGATGATGAGAATTTTGAAGAATTAGATTGCCTTGAATCTAATAATTACTGGTACACAAGGAAGCAAATATTGGTGGATGTGAATGGAAATTCAATATTAGCATGGGCATATTTTAACAATGATGTTGGATCTCGTGTTGGATCAAGTTATAGAGCCTTACTCGGTTCTCTTTAAGAATCTCTTGTCTCGAATACCTAGAATTGCTTGCTGTTCTCGAGCAATCAAATACGCATCACTTCTATACTCCACTACTGGAATGTAATACATTTTCTCAATGAACTTTGAAAAATTAGAAGTGTATTTGAAATCACTATCAGTTCCCATGAGGAAACCTCGTTGCTCAGAAGCAAGATCCCAAACATATCTATAATTTCCATTCATATCACGATTGAAATCGAAAAATCCCTTGGCAATCAATCTCGAAAGATGATTCGCGTCGTACATCTTATCTTGACAGCAAATTTCGACATGAGCCTCGAGCTTTTCGGCGAGACGTTCACACTGGTGCACGAAACGTACAAAAGTTTGCACCATTTCGGTTTGGATTGAAATCTTAGTCGTTAGTAGCCCTTCGTACTTATACTCAAGCATTCTATCAAGTCGTGTATCATGAGACAATGCCATTCCTTCTACAAATCCCTTGAACTTGAAAGTTCCAAGTTCCTTAAAATACGGGTCAACAAGACTCGCTTCAATTCCAATAGTTTCATAATCTTCAGTTTCTCCAGTTCGTACAATGCTGAACGCGAGAATAAAAATTTCTTGATGTTGGTTTGTCATTCTTAAAAAAATATTTTTCCAAATTAAATTTTCAATTTTCTAAAAAAATTGCTTTTTAGAAAATGTCTCAAAATGATAATATTCCGTCGAGACGGAAATCAAGAAATGGCGAGCCAGATCCCGCAAAACTTTTACATAAACGACAGATCCGTGAACAATCATCAAATAATAGACATGACGATATTCCCATTTCAGGAATGAGGATTACGAATACTAAAAATCCTTCAGCACGAAATCAGACGAGTAAGAAGGGATTCCGAACTATGGATGAGCTATTAAAAATTAAGATTTGAATTTTTATTATGTTGACGTGTAATAAAAATGACCTCAAAAGATTCTATCGGAGTTCTTGGACAATATTCTGATGCCCGTTCTGGAAAAGATCAGTACCTTAATCTCGAATTCAATAAGTGTACAAATCTGAAAGAAGGATTTAATAACGACGCAATTGGAGTTTTGGGACCTGATGGCCCTCGAAGGTCCGTTATGGACCGTATGTTACAACGCGAGTTCGATCCTATGGTTGGCAAGGAAAGTTACGCACCTGCCGGAAGTGGTTTCGCAACTCCGCTTTCGAATCCTAACAATCCGATGAGCGCATACGCGTCGTATGTTAGATTAAGTTAATAGACTGTAAAAAATCAATTTGCGATTATGTAAAACCGATCATTCTCAATGAATTCGCGGATTACAGTCTTGTTGAATTTTTCAAAAAGACCTAGAATATTTTCTCGAGTAATATTCGGCCATGTTGAAGTTCCAAAAAAGCGAACATCATCCAGAATGAATATTCCAAACGATGTATTATTAGTCAATATCAATTCTAATTCCTGAAGGAGAGGAACAGGAACCGTTTTATTCCAGCTCGAATCTGAGCCAGAAATATGAGCATCTAAAAACCAAACCGCCGGACCAACTTCCATTGCGATTTTGGGTAATAATACCATCGAATCACCAAGGTGATATTCGATATTTTCAATACCTCTCCCACTTTCAATACTCTCTCTATAAAGAGGTTCGAAAATCTCAATTGTATGCACTTTCTTGAAGAATCTTGAAGCACGTCTAGACGTATGACCCTTGTAAGTTCCTGTCTCAACGAAACAGGAAATATTCTTGTTACTAAATTTCACCAGAGTTTGAAACTCTGGTTCGGTTAATTCGCCTCCCATTTCTATATAAAAAAATGATACTTTAAACCAAGTTGCAAAGAATGTATCTTAAAATGTTAAAATATACTACTGGACTGAAGTTGTATTTCTCCTTTTCCAAGGAACGCCACAACTCTCTCATAATTGGTGTATACTTTTCCATACACTTGCGATGACTTACATACCAATGCATATAATACAGTAAATCCGCCTTCTTTTCGAGAGAGAGATTAGGAATGTTTTTTATTGACGCGTCAAGAATACTATGCGTTCGAATCGAATTGTAAAAAGAATTTTGGGTTGTTGCTTCAATCTTGTCTTCGTTTAACCTTAATGTGAATGAAAAATCTGATTGTACAACTTCTAGTTTTTGATCAGAAAATGACTGAGATTTAATCGTCCTTGCAAACTCAGAACCGAAAAACTCTGCTAAACTACGCTTAGTGTTATAGGAATCATAAGCCGGCAATCTGTATGATTCATGTACAAAATACCTAAATAGTAAGAGTTCCTCGTGAAGATCATTCTTATCTATGAACTCTGATAAAATATTATCTGGTACACATTCAACTTGCATTTATATAGTATAAATGCAATTATTATTTTTCATTTTCATTTTTCATTTTTTAACTAAGCAACACGCGTCTCTTCGAAGTGATCGGAACACGGCAAATAGGACACGTATCGATACGTTCAGAGCATCCTGTACACGTAGCGAAATGGTCACAATTAAACAGAACATTTCGCTGATTCACGTAACAAATACTGCATCGAAGTGCATCGATTTCTGTAGGTTCGTCAGACATTCGTAATGACTTGAGATATTCTCGAACTTGTGGCTGGTCTCGTTTCTGAAGAATTTTGTCAAGATGAGGATACACTTTTTCAATATTCGCTCCGTGACGAATGAGATAATCGATAATCTGAATATGACCATTGTAGATTGCTGTTTGCAAAGGTTGATCATCTGAATTGTGGATGTCAGCATCACGTGAAACAAGGTAACGCACGATTTCTATTCTACCATATGCACATGCAAGAGTTAGAGCATACTCGTTTTTCGCATGAATTTCATAATGTCCATTCTCAATTAGGAATTTAACACAGTTCAGGTTGTCATCCGCGATCGCATATTCAAGAATCAATTTAGGCCTAACTCCCTGCTGAATAAAATACTCGAGAATGTTGATTCGATTATACTTAACACCAGTTTTGACAGCTTCATTATCACTCTCGTCGATATAACCACCGCTTTCAACGTATTTTTTAACTGATTCCAGATCTCCTTGTTTGCAAGCAAGAACGAATCTCGAATGATAGTTTCCCATTTATTTGAAAATATTTTTACATTTTTCAAAAATATTTGAATTCTCTTTTATTCTTGAATAACCTGCTAACGTCAGTTCACGACCACCTTATGGTGTAATCTTTTGCGTGCTTCCTGTCGTATGGCAGGAAGGATACATTGTAGTCTTATATAAACTATTGTTCTTGAAATAGCTAATATTGGATCGTAATAATATGTATTTACATTACATTGTGGGTTATTCGAATTGTAAGGTTCAAATCTTTCCCAAGGAGTTTTAGGGAAAGATTTGAACTGAGGAATATCTCCAACAGTGAATCGTTTATTTTCGCTTTTTTCTTGTTTTGCAACCTGCCTTTTGACTTGATTACAATGCGTACACAATGGTTGAAAGTCAACAATGCTTAATTTACCTATAGTATTGTATAGGCTATTTTTATGATCGCATTCAACTGAACATGTCGTTCCGCATATTACACATTGTGCATTTCTTGTAACTTTTTTTACAATTTCAAATGGTATGTGCCGACTCATACTAGTAGATGTATTATGACCAACCAATATATAAGCATATATAGCGTTAGATTTTTTAATATTATTAGGAAGGTTCTTTGTGAGTATGTTTTGAAAGGTATTGTATTTTGTACTATCATCAGGCTCAAATCGATACACAATTTTTCCATTAGTGCGTATAACCATCATCTTAAATTTTTTACATACAGAACCATCTTTTCGACACCAACTTCCTCCATTTGTATGGAGTAATGGCGCGTTTTTTCCTGTAAATTCTTTAACTGTCACAATTCTTGATTCACCAGAATCATTTGGTTGAGCAAGCTTTAAAAATAATTTTCCATAATCTCCTGTTTTAGTCATATACAACTTTATGGTCATATTTTTCATTTTTCATTTTGCAAATTTTTTCATAATATTCTTCCGAAATTTCACACCCTTTAAATTTTCGATTCGTATTTAAAGAAGCAAATAATGTAGTTCCTCCTCCCAAAAATGTATCAAGTACTACATCGCCCTCGTTTGAATGTTTTTTAATTAGCTCTTCAAATAAGGGTAAACTTTTTTGCGTAGGATGGAATCTAGTTTTCCCTCCTTGCAAAGGAAAATTATATATAGCATTATCATAAGAGCTATTAAAGGTTGGTTTAGATTTTTTTACACCTAGTAAAGCAAACTCCCTGCAATTGGATAGATAATTAATTTTAGAATTAATAGGTTGAGGGTTGGTTTTAACCCATTCTATTAGTCTTATCTGTTTGAATTTATATTTTTCAAACAAACCCTTCAACAAGGTTATTTTCCAAACATCAAAAAACATAATTATTGTCCCCCCATTTCGAAGCTTTGAATAATATTCTTTCACGAATTGTTCCAAAATATCCATAGTGAAATCTTTGTCCCAGTCACCATAGTTTGTTTTGACACAATATTTTTTCCCATATATAGAACCATATTTCATATAATTATTTTTAGACGAATCAGATACTGTTTTATTTTCATTTTTGAACAGGGTCCATTCTTCTTCGGTTTTTACAAATTCAATATTATTTTCTTCATTATATTTAACCGATTCATAATGCTTATCCATTCCTGTATCATGACTGATAATATAAGGAGGATCCGTCAACACTAGATCAATAGTCTCATCTGTGATTGTACGTAAGTACGTAAGGCCATCTGTATTGAGAATTTCAACATCTGAATCTTGCATTTTATATAATACCAGCCAAAAAAAATTAATTCATTTTGCAATTTCTTGTTTGGTATTATTTCAATCTCCAAAATACATTTGGATTCTCCTTTACAATATCCTCTGAAACTTGCTCAATATTTTTTCCATACAAGTACCTTTCAAAGAGTCTCTTTTCAAGTTGTGGGTGTTTTCTACTTATTTCATTTAACTTTTTCAAATGTTCCGGACGTCCTTTCAAAAAAGTCATTGCACCAATAGAATACAACAGGAATAGCAATAAGAAATTTTAGAGTGTTATTCATTTCCTTACTAGAATAACACACATTTTTTGAAAAAAATTATTTTTAACCTCGACGCCTCTTTTGCAAAATTTCCAAGTAATTTTTAGGAGGATTGAAAACACCTGTGCGTATAGCAGGAGAGATGCTTTCCCATGCATTCATTTCAACAGGAGCTTTCCCCAAATCTCTCTGAAGAGTTCTCGAAAGCATCCTTCTCGGGACCACAATATGCGTCACGTATTTCTCAAACCAACTCTGACTCATCGTTAAGAATCCATCTAACCCAGCTGTCTCGTTATCAAAATATCCCCAAGAATTCTCAACTTGCCAATCGACAACTTTTCCATTACTGTCAATATTAAACCCTGTCAAAGCCATCGCGTGATTTCCTTGAACATTTCTCATCTTAATCCTATCTCCCTTTGAAAAATTCTCAATCTTCCCAAAGACAGTTTCGTGATCATCTAGCTTATCATCAAGAGCAGAATGATACCAGTTGAAACTTTGAGTAACATCCCCTCCAAACCATACAGCAATTCCACTCGAAATGCTTTTCATTGCATACTTGGCAAGTTCATTAATTTGCAGATTAAACAACGTACAAGGTTCTCCTTCTTGAACATTCTTCGTATTCAAAACACGATACGTAGTATTGTAAGAATACATTGGCATATTCACAAGAGTTACAAAATCGCGATTCATGTCGATATTCGGAATAACAAGTTCTGCAAACTTTTTAGGAGTCAGGTCTCCAATGATATTTGCACCATTTTCATCGTCAAGTGAGAATGGCCAATCAAACTTTTTCGGTGGCTCTCCTAAGAATTTGACCAATGTGTTATAGATTTCCTTCATAGTTTCATCCTTCAGCTTGTACAATGACTCTAATGAACCATTCTTATTATTACAAATTGTATTTACACATGACGTAAGTCTTTCCTGTAAGATGTGATTCATTTCCTCAGAATTTCCGCTCGCTGCGGTTTCCTGCATCGCAGACTTCGGGAGCAGTCCATACTTATTAACAAGGTTCGCAAAAGTATTCCACCACCCTCCGTCCCCCATGTAATCCGTTACCATATACTCAAATCCTCTATCATTGGGAGACGCATCTCGATTCTCAATGAACCACTGAATGTAAGAGTTACACCGTTCCAACTTATCATAGAAAAAGAGATATACTTCAGAAAATTCAAAGTTATCAAGATTCATAGACCGAATTAGCACATGTCGAAAGGTATTCAACGCGGCAAACATCCAACAACGGCCAGATGAACCTTGATTTGTTGCTTTCAAATTCTTCTTCTTGATAGTATTCAGGAATACGTACGAAATCTCATTCACACGATTCGAATTGATAGTTGCAAATAGTGATCCGACGGATGTAATTGCATTACGAGCTAAAATATTAGCCTTATTACCCTTGAAATTAGTTTCACACTCTAGCATGAACTCGGGTGTGATATTCTTGTGATAGCGTTGGATGAAATCCCGAGGTCTTGCATTTGCCTTTGGGCATTTTCTAATCTGTTTTGACATTTTTGGATTGACATGTGTGGAAATTCTAAAATTCATTTTTAAAATTTAGTAGAATAATTTGATAATTTCAAGAAGATCTTCATTTTCCTCATTTTCAATTCTATCGATCTGTTTCTGTATAACTTCTAATAGCACTACAATACGATCTTCAATATCACTTTTTTGAGTTCGTGTTATATCAGGATTAAATCGAATAAAAATCCATTTTCCGCTATGAATCATGTATAAATCATCATAGCGAATTTTTTCATCTTGCTCATCATATCCTGTATGACAATTTTCATCAGTTTCGGTTGCAAGCATCGTATTTCCAATCAATTTACGATGATCTACACGACGACGATGTGTGCAATCACAATTACTAGTGTATAAAGGACGATCATGGACAAATCCTTCAAAAAGTGGATTAGTTAAAGACTCTTTTATTACTGCATTTCGAACTTGGATCTCTTTCGTATGAGAGTAAATAATCGTTGAACGAGGATCTTCAGGAAAAAGACGTTTGAAACAAGTAGCACAATAATCATCATATTTACTAGATCCAGATCTTGAATCGATCCAATCTATACAATTTGGGCATCGTGCTCCGCCTCCATGTGATTTACATCTGCCAGTATTCCCTATAGCACTACTAGGGCATTCAAGTTCATTACATCGTGCTCCGCCTCCATGTGTTACACATCTGCCAGTATTCCCTATAGCACTACTAGGGCATTCAAGTTCATTACATCGTGCTCCGCCTCCATGTGTTACACATCTGCCAGTATTCCCTTGGGCACTACTAGGGCATCCAAGTTCATTACATCGTACTCCGCCTCCATGTACTATACATCTGCCAGTATTCCCTCGAGCACTACTAGGGCATCCAAGTTCATTACATCGTGCTCCGCCTCCATGTGATTTACATCTGCCAGTATTCCCTCGAGCACTACTAGTGCATCCAAGTTCATTACATCGTGCTCCGCCTCCATGTGATTTACATCTGCCAGTATTCCCTCGAGCACTACTAGTGCATCCAAGTTCATTACACATCTTTCCTGTTCGATGTATGTTGCAATATTTTCCCCGAGGAATTGGAGGATTTGTACATCCATCTTTCTTGCACATTTATTGATACTATCTTCAGTATTAATAATTCATTTTTAATTTTCTAAAATTGATTCCAGTCAGTTGTAAGCCATCCATTACACTCCTGATTATGCATATTCATAGCAAGACCAAACCCATACAAATCTTTCAGGTTCTAATCAGTGAATTTGTAATCTTTTTCTGTCGAATACGTTTATTATTCAACCAATTTGAAGGTTTCATTTGACCTTCTTTATAGAATTAATTTTTTTCAATTTCTTAATTTCGTCATCATCCCTTTCGTAACCCTAAAGGGGAACTTAATCTTCATTCCAAGATCAAAGGACATTTCAAATTCTTTCAAGCATTCACTCTGATTGTACAGAAAATTGAGCTTATTCATCATCATTCCAATAACGTGTTCAAGAGCTCTTACACCTTTGTCAGAAGATGGTGAAAAAGTCTCAACAAGTTCCTTAATCATATTGTCTTCAAATATAATATCTCCAGATTTCCATCCAATATTTTTAAGAGCACGTTTGAGAAGGTAATGCTTCACAATCTCAAACTTATCAGATTGACTATACCCAAAAAAATCAATATAGAATATACGATCAGAAAGAGCATGATCTCGAGGCTTATTATTCATCGAATAGAAGAACCAAAGATATGAGAGGTCAATCGTAATATCTGAAAGGAAATTGTCCTGAAACTTGTTATTCTGAACGGGATCTGTAATATGAAGTAATGCTGAACAGACTTCATTGTTATCAGAAATCTTGTCGTACTCGTCGAAAAAGAGGATTCCGTTTTTGACACCCATTCTCGACATGCATTTCACGATGTTACCACATTCTGCACCGATGTATGTGTATTGATGTCCTTTCAGATAGTCTGGAGAACGGATGCCTCCAAGTGAGATCTGTTCGATTGGAATATTCAAAATCTGAGCGAGTAATGTTACAACCCATGTTTTGCCACATCCTGCAGGTCCAATAAGACCAAGTGAACACCTTTTCATATGTGGATTCAGAATTCTCGAATTCAGGTAGATGAGAATCTGTTCTTTGACACCTCTCATACCATACATTTCTTCATCTAGCTTTTTAGAAACTCTCTGAAGAAGCAAACTCAGTTCGCTTGAATTATATGAAAATTTCTGTATTCTATCATGAGGAATTGAAACAGCACATTTCAACCAGTTCCTCAATTTGGTGTATTCATCGTCAGATGAAGACATGCTCAACATCTGCTTATAACGATTGTAAATAATACACCTGTTTGTCTTTGATGTTTCGAGCTTTAGAATTTCGTATTTCAATTCTTCATCCTCATCAAAGTCTTCAATTTCAGTTTGGAATGTTGCATGCTCTTGTTCAGAGAATTTCTTATGTTGCTTGTATTTTTGAAGAGATTCTCTATATTTGGTAATCAATTGTTTACGTACTTCTATTTTCTCAAGAGAATTTTCCTCAATCATATTTCGGTATACATCAAAAAGTTGGAATAATTCCAGTCTATCAGCTTGAAGACAAGGACCTTCTAGAATATCTGTCAGACTCGGCTCTTCACTCTTTATTTGAGTGCAAGTAGTCTTGAATAATTTCTTGATTTTGGATGAAGATTTTTCAAGTTCTGGATAACTTAAATAATAATCTTCCTCGCTGTCTTCCTCTGACTCTGATTCGATGCGTCTCTTCTTGCTCATTTTGTTCTGTGTAATATGGAAATTTTTAAAACATTTTTATTTATAAATGACTCTTGCCGAAATTAATAATGACAACACTGTTACAGTTATTCACCAAATCCAAGGAATTTTGAAAAATATGGAAGTTACAGGTCCGAAACTCACGCATGACGAATCGCTAAATACAATGTGGAGTCTTTCAACTCTTATAACTAATATCGGAGAAGCTAATCCGAAAAAAGTCGAAACCGAATTAACAAGCATCAGAAAGAGCTTAATGAAACACAAGAATATTCCTCGAGAAGATATGATAATTTTGAACAAGTGGGTGACTGCTATCGCGTTTCTACAATTAGCTATTCGCGAAAAAATGAGAGATCGTGAACACGCTGAACGCCTTGCAGTAATCTCTCATACAGGAGCAATTACTCAAATAGGTAAACAACATAGACGAACCATTGTTGCAAGTTCAGTTCGTAATGCAATTCTTTCAATTGGTACTAGTTCAGGACTCGGCTATGCAATGATACAAACTCCAAAAATGATTGTAGGCGGTTTAAACTATTTTAGTGGTTTCGTATCGGATCCAATGGGTGCTTGTTCAAGCAGAGGTAGTGGTGAAAGAGGATATTTCGCAGAAATCGCTTGTAGCGGGTTTGGAGCAGTTGGTGGCCTTTTCACTGGAACTGCAGATGTGATTGATGTTGCAAGTACTTCAACTGTTATAACTATCGTCATATGTGTAGGAATTCTTCTATACATGTTATTGATGATACTTGAGGGATTGGAAGAAATATCATTCTTACCTCCGAGAATTAAGTTCAAGAAAATGGCCTTTGGGCATAAACGAAAACGGCATTCAACACGAATTTCATCCCGCAGACGCAGAGCGTAAGCGACGAGCGTAGACGCAGGGTGTGGGCACTACGTGTAATTAAAAAATGAAAAAATATTCATTGAATATTTTTAAGGCAAATGTTATTCTGTAAAGTTATAGTTATAATTACACTCTGGCTAGTTCTTGCTTATAGCACTATCGGATTGGTAGATAGTGTTTTTGATGGTGATCTTACACGGACATTTAAGAATCTTTCAATATTCTGCTTTACCTTGTACTTTTCTACTTCAGACTGGGTCATAGTTATGGCGACCACAACGGCGAACAACCATCACAATAA
>Ga0163154_10007538_pt1 | contig 12930 bp, 11 predicted proteins | sample OliLakLV19MP9P1_FD_148649 | JGI IMG/M metagenome (GOLD analysis project Ga0163154, IMG submission 148649) | Freshwater microbial mat bacterial communities from Lake Vanda, McMurdo Dry Valleys, Antarctica - Oligotrophic Lake LV.19.MP9.P1 | ecosystem: Environmental > Aquatic > Freshwater > Lake >... | reverse complement strand
CATGTGTGCGCTGGCGCACACCGCGCACGCACGCACCTACTATACACGTGCGCGCGCGCGCGAACGGGCGCACACGTGTTGTCTTGCAGTTTTCTTTGGCACACAGCGGGGGATCACGGCAAGGCGTACAGCAAAACGCCCCTTCAACGGGGCGTAATACCGGCCACCACAGCCTGACCGCACGGACGGGAGGGACGCCGCACGGCTGCCTTGACAATGCGCAGCTATTGGCTATGCTGTCAATGCGCACCGTGACACCACCGCGACGCAAACGCCCAGGAGGCACCCATGCAATATCTCTCTCCCGCATCAGACCGCAATGCCATCACTATTTGGCGCGGCATCGACACGCGCACGGCTCAGCCGCTGCGCATCACTCGCGTAATCGACATTGACGGTGACGAGCACTGGACCGCAGCAATCTGGCGCGATGGGATTTGGTCGCGCATGCCGCGCCTTTGCGGGCGCAATGCCGACACATCCAAGCGCCTGCGGGAACGGTTTGAGATCATGCTCTATGAGCGCGAAGAGCTGGCTCCGTTCGAAGGTGACGACTTCGGCGGCACGCGCATCAGGCTCGACGTTGATCCCTACCACCCTGCAGCGGACGACGGCGGCCCGGAGATCATTTCGGCAGGTCGGCTGTGAAAACTACGCCAAAAGTCCGTCTTTATTTGGTCCCGTCGACTACGCCGCTGCATGGCCAAAAATGCGAAGCAGGGGGGGAAAGTACACGTGTTTTCGACCACCCCTTCATAGAAGGCGACGAAACACCGGATGAACTGTTTAAAAAATGTGTCTGGCTGGCAGACGTCGTAATCGAATGCAGACGATTGGGCCTCGACCTGACGACCGCCCTTGCGGCAATGGCAGCCGTCCACGCCGAGGAAGACGAGCAGCGATGAGCGGCCTGATGTCTTACGTGCGGGCCACAGATCCGGAAGAGTCGCGAGACGCTGCGCGCCGCATCCGGTTCAAAGTCACAGATCTTGAGATGCAGGTACTTGCCGCCCTGGTTTTGCGTGGGCCGTCCACAACCGCGGAGCTTGCCGAATACGCCACCTTGCAGCTCGCCGCGGTTTCCCCGCGCATGGCGCCGCTCGAGCGGCGCGGGTTCGTCACGCGCATTGGGCGGCGCGACGGAACGGCGATATGGGATGTGATGGCCATAGCGGTTCTGGCTACGCAATAAAGACGCAATTATTTTCACGAATGATCCGGAGGATTTTATGGGAACCTTTGACATCCATTTCGCCAAGAACGCCGCGTCTCGCGACTCGGCAGACGGGCTGCAGCGGCGGTGCAATGAACTGAAGGCCGAAAACAGTCTCTTGAAGCACCAATTGCGGGCGGTGCGCGTCGAACTTGAAACCCTGCGGCAATGCCTCAAGGGGGCGGTATGAACAAGATCGACTTCCCCCTCGGCGTTGAACTGCCACTGCGCGCCGGTGGCGTTGCCGTGTTGTTTGGGTTTTTTTTGGGCCGCTGGTACGGCTGCGTGAGAGGGCTGGATAAATGGCATGGGAAAGACTGGGAGCCCAACGGGGACATAGACCTGCAGATCCCCCCGCACGGCGGCGACATCGTCTGGACCCCGCCCAAGCGCAAGGCGTGGATCGTTTGGGGCATCGACTTCGCACCAACGATGCGATGCGACACAGCAGAAACAGCCGCCGACTATGCAGCGCGATGTGGTGGCGTTGTGCAGGAGATCGAGGAGCCATGAACAAGATCGACTTCCCAACTAACGTTGAGGCTGACGCGAACGCGAGGGGATATAAATGACGATTTTCAACACCGAGACTCCGCCCGATGAAAAGGATCTGTGGAGAACGCCGGGTTGGTTGTTCAGGTGGCTCAATGCGCGGTTCGCGTTTGACGTTGATCTCGCGGCAGATCGGGATAGCGCTGTTGTGGGCGCGTATTACAGCGAGGCCGCATTGCAGTCGCCGTGGAGTCACACCTACCCCAAGGGGATCGGCTATCTGAACCCGCCGTACTCAAACATTGATCCATGGGTCTGGAAGGCGATCGAGGAGATGCGCAGCGGGTTTACCACTGTGATGGTGATGCCCTCGCCGAATGGAGAGGATCGCTTCGCCGACGTGCTGGCCCACGCGAGCGAAACGATCGACATCGTGGGGCGCGTTGCTTTCATCAGGCCGAACGGCAAGGAGGTGCGTGGCAACACGCGCGGCACGTCGGTTTATATTTTCGATCAGCATCGCATCGGCGCGCCCTGTCAGCGATGGTGGGTGAGCCGCCGCGACGTCGAAAAAAAATGGAGCGCGGCATGAGCCTGCCACCGTTCGCGATCTACCTGTCCCTGCTGCAAGAGATCATCACGAGACCGCCGGCGCCGCGTGTCGCTCGCCAGAGTCAGGCGTCGAAAACGCACTGCCCGCACGGGCACATTTTCGACGAGCTGAACACGTATCGCGGGCCGGATGGTAAGCGCGATTGCCGCGCCTGCTCACGTGCCCGATCTCGGCGCGCCCATCAAAAGAGGACTGAGGTATGAACAAGATCGACTTTCCTATTGGCGTTGAACTGCCGACGCGCGGCGATGGCGTTGCCGTGCTGCATGAGTTTTTCGAGGATCGCTGGTGGGGCCGTGCGACGCTGCCGGGCGGCCGCTGGGCGCCCCGGACGTGGCGTATGGGAGGGGAATACCTGAGTGCTCCCGACCTCGACGACATCGCCTGGACCCCGCCTAAGCGGAAAGTTTGGGTTATCTGGGGCGAAACTAACTCCTCTACGATTACCTGTGACCAGTCAGCCGTTGCCGCTGACTATGCGGCACGCGGGCGACATGTGCAGGAAGTCGAAGAATCATGAACAAGATCGACTTCCCAGCTGACGTCCAGCTGTCCTTGCGCGGCGGTGGCGTTGCCGTGTTGTTTGAGTTTTTTGAAGGCAATTGGTACGGTCGGTGGTCGCAGGCACCGGGGCAATGGATTTTGCATTGCTGGCAACCAGACGGCTCGTATTATGGCAACCAGGGCTTGCCGTGCAGGATCGACATCGTATGGGCTCCGCCCACGGAGATAGAGGACTCATGCAGCGCAAAGCTAAGGTCTTCGCTAAATGGGCGGCGGTGGGCGGCGGCTGAGCTTAGGATCGTCGAACTCGAGGCTGAACGTGATGCGCTCGTTTCTGGCATTGAGGATGCGCTAATCTGCATCCCCGATACAGATACTTGCCAAGATATTCTCCAAAGGCTTCTCGACGTGCAAGCATCCCAAGGAGATTGGTGAGCCATGACCCCCGAAGACAAGGCCACGTGGTTCGAGGCACTACGCTCGGGGCGGTACGAACAGTGCACCAAGGCGCTGCACGCCGAAGGGCGCTTCTGCTGCCTGGGCGTGGCGGTTGAGGTGCTGACAGATCTTGGGTGGGATGACTGGGACGGGCGCACTCAGCGCAAAGACTTGAAGCAAATAGGAGGCATCGAAGGTATCGGCTGCACTACGTCACTGCCCCACACCTTAGCCGAACGGTTGGGTTTTAACGATATCGTCCCACGAAACGTCATCGATAAGTTTCGCCCCGGGTTTTCCGATAACGACGAATTGACTTGGGAGCAGCTCGCGATGCACTTGAACGACACCCGCCGACTTACCTTCGCCCAGATCGCAGACGTGATGGAGGAGTGTTTGTGAGCACAAAAGACGCCCGCATCGCCGAGCTCGAAGCTGAACGAGATGCGATGAAGCCATGGGCAATTCTGGGCGTGCAATGCTTAGCGGAATCACGTGAAAAGGGTTATTGCGATGTCGACGGCGGCGCGGTGCAAGACGTAGCCATCGCTCTAGGACTGCTCGAATACGTCACAGTCGACAAGCCCTGTGGGACTGACGGCGATTGTCAGTGCGCGGACGACTACGGGCCTGACGAATGGCCGGCGCAATGCTTGCGTCTGTCGGCACTCGGCAAGGAGATGCCGTGATGCCCGCGCGCATCCGATGTCAAAGCCTGTGTTTGGCAATGTAGGCCGCCACTGCGGGCGGTAAATCTGCGCGCGTCTTGATGGACTTCAGGAAGCCATCGAAGGCAGCGTCCGCCTCTGGCTGCCCGACCAGGGAAGCGAGTGCTTCAGCGCGATCTTGGCCGCGCTCGACGGCGGGATCTGGCCTTTTGTCCGGATCGTGAGCCGCCAGCACGGCGGCGTAAGCAGCGCGTTGCGCCGGCGTAACGGACTCGGCGAACTCAGCTTTGCCGGTATCTGCATTCCATGAAACGCGCAACGTCAACAATTCCGCTGCGCGCAAGTCATCGGAAAATGATTTGCTAATTCTCATCCGTCCACCTCCACGAGCGTTGCCACATATCCTGCGGTCCACGTGACCGTGTTTCCGCCCACTCCGTGCAGCGGGGTTACATAGTGATGCCCTTCGGACCCCGTGAAAGCGGTCTCGGCATGCGCCACGCCGGCATGCGCATTAGACGCCATGCAATAACCGTTCGATGCGGGGCTGACAACAGAATCGTAGCCCAGGGCCAAATAACAGAGCTGCAACGAGGCCGCCGACTGCACGGCTGTCCCGTCGGCCGACATGCGGATCGTCGAATCACTCCATGTCAAGAAAAGCAGTTGCAAGCCAGAATTAACCTCCACCCACGGGGCCGCGGCGGTTGAGTAGCCGGATGCGCTAACTGATCGTGCGACTTTGCGGCGGCGATTAAACCAACTCAACACGCCGATGCTTTGCCCCTGCGGAGTGCCGGCGACGACGTCGTAAAACTGGGTGGATCCATTGGCGCGGCACATGCCGACGAGCGTGCGGCTGGGCATGCCAGTTCGGATCTGGTGGCCCCACGTGGTGTCCGTGGCGCGGGCGTCGACGCTCGCCTCAAGCGTCACGACACCGCCGCTGACGAAGGCGTAAACGCGGTAAGTGGTGTTCGCTGACAAGCCGCTGTTGGACAGCAGCGCGCCGGCGGACGGAATGTCATACCACGCGCCTTCGATGAAAATCCGCTTGCCGTTGCGGCGCGCGAATCGAAGTTGAGTTGTTGACACGAATTCAAAATAGCCGGCGTTGCCGTGGATCCCGTCGATCACGTCATCGGCATATTGCCGGGTGGCGGCGCCCAGGACGTTGACCGGATCGGCTGACAGCACGAGTAGGCCCGTCATTGTGGCCCCGCTTCGCGGCACTGCATTGAGCGCGTCTACCGTGGCGGTCAACGCGGTGACGTCGCCGCTGACTTCGTTGATAGCCGCCTGCACGGTGACCCCCGAGATAGTGCCGGACGGCGTATTGCTGACGCCGCTCGCTGCCAGCGCGCTTGGCGCGAACATCAGCATGACCCATCGGCTGGCGGCAAGATCTGTGGCAAAGACGTTCGACGTGTGCGCCGTGGCGCATATGTAGGTCGCGCCAGTCTCGACCACGACGTCTTTGAGCGCGTAAGCCGTGGCCGTCAGCCAGCCGCCCCGAATAGTCGCGCCAGCGGTCGCGAATAGCGCTCTGACCTGCGTCGACAGCGTGTGCAGCTCGACCTGCGAGTCTCGGATCTTGCCGTCGTCGCGCTGAATCAGCGCAATGCTCGCGCACAGGCCGTCGAGCGTCGTCTCGACGTTGGTCAGCTCCGCGTCGAGCGACGTCGGGTTGATGGTCGTTCGCCCGCTCGTTGCGTTGGCGGCGTCCGTGCTGAAGTCTGCTGTCGGGTTGTAGGCGGTCGGCTGTGTCATTTTCGATATTCCTTGGCCTTGTCGATCACGCGCTTGATCTTTTCCTGCAATTTGCCGATCTCGCGCTCCCGCTGATTCGCCGTCAAGCTCTTATCCCGGGCCGCGCGCCTCATGTCGGACTGAATGTCACGAGCTAAGCGCATCTGGTTGCTGACCAGGCGGCCCGTTTCCGCCTTGACATCGACTTCGCGAAGTTTGATCCCCAGCATCACATCCGCGACTGCGCGCGGCAGCGACTGCATCCGGCCCCGGTAGTCCTTGCCGCTAAACGGGCCGATCTCAGCGTCGAGCGTCCCCGCCATGCCGTTCATGACCTTGTTCCACGAGTAGGATCCGGGGATGGCTGGATTGTTGGGCATCATCTGCCGGGCGAAGTAGGCGGCCAGGGCCGCGCCCTTGTCCGCAGGGAAGTCTTGATCGTAGTCCGGCACGATCTCATAGCCGGTAAACATGTCCTTGTTCGCCAGCACGCCCACGGCAAGCGTGAACAGCGGGTTGTTGGGCATCATCGGGGCCGGCAGCGAGAGACCGCCCGCCTGGTTGTTCATGTCGAACAGGTCGCCCATGGGGATCCTGCGGCTGATGTCCATATACATGGCCGCGCCGCTTGCTGCGTTCATCGGCATGCGGATGTTTTTCTGCACGCCCGTCGTGGTCCGGCCGCGCATGTATTCCGGCATGACTTTGCGTTCGCCTTCTTCGTCGCCGGCGTCGCCAAGCAGGGTGAAGGACAGCCAATTGACGCCCCCCAGCAGGGCGAAGGTTGCCGCCAGCCGCTCGGGATGCTGCAGCAGCGTCCTGGCAACCATCGGGATGGCCCCGTAGGTGTAGCTGGCAAACGGCCAGCCCGTGGCCTTGGCGACGCGCACGCCCTTGGGGACGTTGGCGTAATTGAAAACGTAGCGTTCGGCGAAGTCGATCGCGTCGGCTTCTTTGATGCCTTTCTGGCGCATGTGCCTATAAAGCAGCAGCTTGTAGAACTGATCCTCCGCGGTGTAGGCGCGCTGCATCGCGGCGCGCGCCTCGGCGAGCTTCATCTTGCCGGCGATGAAGGCCAGCGTGCCGCTGACCTTGCCCTTCGCGATGGCCTGCAGGGTGCCGTGATCAAGGGTCGGCATCAGGGCCGCAATCTCGGCGCTGTAATACTCTGTGCCGAACAGGCCGTTGGCGATGGCCTCCTGGTAATACTTGCCCTTGGCGCGGTAGTCGGCAAACGTATCGCGGTACGTGGAGATGCGAAGCGCATCGCTTCCGATTGCCCAGTAACTGGCGACGGCGTTCGAGACGACATTGTTTGAGTGCACGACAGGGTTGAGCACCGTCTTGCCTTCTTTCCACAAAGCCAGCCCGTCGAGGTAGGCGCCCACCAGCAGGCCGCGTTGCTCGAACATCGGCGCCAGCTGTTCCCAAACGTCCAGCGGCACCCATTTGCCAGCCAGCTTGCCATATCGGTAGGCGCGGCCAGGCACGTACTGCCCGGCGGGGTTGCGTTTTTGCTGCCACTGCTGCCCCTCGCTCACCTTGCCGATCGTGGTCAGCGGAACCTGCACGTAGTCGCCATCGGCGGGCTGGTTGTCGCGGGTGTAGCTGGCCGTCGACATCTCGGCGAACAGGTGCCCCGTCGCGATGTCCTGCGCGCTTTCCAGGTAGCCACGCAAAAACCGGTACACGCCGTCGCGGATCTCGCCCATACCCTGCCGCTCGGCCGCCGTAAAGTCGCGCCACATCGTGACGGTAGGGCTCACGCCGTCATCGGAACGGCTTTCCCAGCCGAGGGCTTCCCATTGCCCCATGTCCGCGCGCTTCACGCCCGGCGTAAACAGCCCGCGGCCGCGCATGTGACTGCCGTCGATTTTTTTGTGCGCGGCGCGCAGCACCTTGTCCCAGGGCTTGTCCATCACGTGCTTAGCGTAGTAGCGCGCGATGTATTCATCCCCCCATCGATCGCGCGAATCTTCGGATAGCATCTGCATGCTGATGAGCTCGTCGCGCTGATCAGCGAGTGCCGCGCGCATGGCGGTGGCGATGCTGACGATCTCGGCCGGCGGCACTACTCCGGACGCCAGCGTGCGTTCGATGAAGTCTGAGATCAGCAGGCGCTCTTGCGGCGCCAGTCCTGCGCTCTGTTCCGCGACCCCTTGTATTTTGCGGCCCTCGCGCTGAACCTCGACGCGAAAGGCGCGCATCTGCTGCTTGAATTCAGTCGGCGCGGTGTCGGCCAGCTTCACGGCAGCGAGCAGGGGCTTGATCGTCTCAACGAGCTTATCCCACGCGGGATCGCCGATCCTCGCGCGCCATCCGTCGCTGAAGTTTTCGGCCATTTTCACGACCGGGTTGGACGTTTTGAGTTTGCGCGAAAACACCGACTGTTTCTTCGTCGCGTCGCCCTTCATCTTGTCCGTTATGCGCACCGCCGGCTGAATCCCGATGTTCTCCAGGGCCTGGCCAGGCCACCGGGCCTCATTCTCGGCCGCCGCGCCGAACCCGATGTCCCGCAGCTCTACTTTGCCGCCCCACTTCTTGATGTATTTGTTCATGTCGGCCGGCAAGATCTTGTTGTAGTAGCCGGTAAGGCCGCTGCCTTTCAGTAGAAGCCCTTCGCCCTGGATCTTGTGCCATTGCCCCTCGGTGTGCGCTGCGTGTTCGTCGGACGTGTGAAATATGGGGATCTGCGTGTAGTAGTCGCTGGCCATGCGTCGCCCGCGGGAACGGATGACCGGGGGGCGGTCTTCTTTCTTCTGTTCTTCGGTCAGCGGCACGCCTTTGTCCATCCGAATTTTGAGCGCCATCTCAGGGCCGAGGTGCTCTACGAGCTTGCTAACCGGCAGCTCCGTGTGACTCTGCATCGCCCCATTTTTCCCGAAGACGACATAGTCGAAGGTGCCGTCACCCCGGTTGACGTAATTGATCGAGTTGATCAGCCTCCCGTAGTTGTAGCGATGGTTCTGCTGCTCGCCAGTGGTCCACGCTATGCCCTCGTAGCCTTCATCCACCGCGAGTTTCAGCAGCCGCTTAAGCCCAAACTGAACCCATGAGCCCTTCAACGGCGCGTTCGCCACGGGATCATCATCGGCGTCGAGGCTCTCTTCTTTCTCGCGGCGTCCCAGGTGGGTTAGCTCCATCGCTTCCTCCAGGGTGAGCTGCACTTTATAGCCCGCCCCGTATTTCCTCTCCATGCTCTCCTCGAATCGTTTCAGCGCAACAGTCGCCGGCTGATGGGATCCATCTCCCTCATACCCGAGCTTGCGGCCCGCCTGATGCCAGTCGCTCTGTATCTCCTCGACGAATAGCCAGCGCAGCCCGTCCTTGATGACGTCCCACACGCGCAGGTGTAGCACTGGATTTTCAACGTCTGGCCAGTGGGTTTGGTTTGTGTAGCTCACGGTGCGGTTGACGACGGGCAGCGTAAGCACGAGCTCGCGATAGGTTCCTTCCTCGCCCCCCCTGAGCGTGTATTCCTTCCACCTCGCCGTGCCGTCCTCGCTTTCCCCGGGGTCATTGACTGCGACGTTTTCGCGCACCCACTCCAACGCGAGCTCGTCGAGATCAGCGTGCCCGTTCAAAGGGGTTCGCATGTCGTCATTTTCAATGCGGACTTCCGTCTCGCCGTAAGACTCAGTCTGATGCCCATTGTATTGCTCGCCGCGAAATTCAAACCAGAAGGTCCGGGAAGCCGGCGAGTCGCCGCTCATGTAGTAAGCGTCACGCGCCATCTTCAGCGCGCGCTCTTTCACCTCCTCCTCGTCGAGCTCCTCGCCCTCGTCAAGCCGGTCTGTCGCCCACTCGGTGGCGTCATCCATGAAGTAGTCCAGATCCAGCGAGTCGTCATCGGGTTCCTCGGTTTCCCAATCGCCCGTATGAACTTGGGGTGGATCGTCGTCCCCTGGCGCGCTTCCGCTGAGCTCCAATTCGTCGATGTTCACTTCATGCGCGCCAATGTAAAGCAGCAGCTCTTTCTGCGTGATCTTCCCGTCGTCCTTGTACTTGGGATCTGCCCTGCGGATGTCTTCGGCTTTAAGCCAATCCCTCACGGAGAAAACGCCTTGGCGGTAGCCTAGTTCCCCGCTGCTCACCAGGCGGAGCCATTCCTTGTGCGTGATCTCGGCGTCGCGCCCGAACATGTCGTCTGATTGAAGCCACTGCTCAAGGCCCAGCCACTCGATCTCCTCGCGCTTAAGGCCCTGGTAATTGCGCAGAAAGTTCATCCACTGAACGGCGGTAGCCGTCCGCATGCTGGCACCCGCGACGGCGGCCTTCACGGCCGAATAGAAACCGCCCTCGCCCGACGTGAGCGTCCGCGACAGGCGCCCGCCCGCCGCCGGCGCCGCCGTGCGCGGCTTGCTCAGTCCGCTGCTGTCATCTCGTCGTCGGTTATCGGCGGCCCGCTCACCTGCACCCATCGGGCGCTGTCCATCCCCTCGTGCTCGACGCGAAAGTAGCGCACCTCGCATGCCGGTGTGAAGCCGAGGGGCATTTGCGAGAGAAAGACTTCCAAGTATTTCTCCCCACCTTCCCTCAGCCTTTGCGCGTAGAACGGCAGCCGCAAACACTGTTCTCTTGAGGCTTCTAATGCCCGCCGGTATTGTCGGGGCGTCAGCACTGCCTGCGCGCCACTGAAGCGCGCCGCGAGGTCGGAGGGCTCCCCGCCGCACTGCTGCTGCAGTTTCCTTAAAGTCATCGGCGGTGTATTCAGATCCATCAGGCTTCTCGAATTTTCCAGATGTGAAACTGTAACCGATGTCGGCGATCTGAGGCACGAGGCTTTTATACGTCTCGTAGGATGATTGAATCAGCTCCCGAAAGTTGTGGGCGTCGTCGTCCGGGATCCAGTTGATGGGGCGCACGCCCGCGACCTCCGGCTTCTCCTGCAGCTCGTGCGGCCCGAGATGTTTCGTGGTGCCCAAGCGCAGCGCGCTGCCCAGCATCTGTTCCGTGCGGCGGATCTGCGCCTGCCACGACAGCCCGGATGGATCCCCGATAAACACCTTGCCGTTATTGTGGGCGTACTCGGCTACCGTCTGATAAATTTGCTCACCGCCGCCGCCGTTCTTAGACTGACTTATGTCAATGAAGATCGTGTTTTTCGGGCGGTCCTGCTCGACTACGCTCGCCTCGCTGTTGGCTCCCTCAGCGGAGATCGTCCATAACCGCTTTGTGTTGGCCGGCCTGAACTGGCCGCCCATCTGGATCTCGGTCACCGCAAGATTGCCCGGCTTGTCTGCGGCGATCGCGCCCATGTCCTTTTCATTGCTCGGCTCGCCAGAGAAAAATTCAGGGTGCCCGGCAAGCAGCTTGAAGGCGACCGTCAGCTCATCGTCCCGGCCGTCAATCGTTGGCGCCTTGCCGGTGGTGCGCCGCGAGTAGCGAACATCGCCCGGCAGGTTGCGGGCGAAGCGTGATCCCCGGAATTCGGTGCGGGCCGGCGCCCCTTGTTCGACGAAGCGTCGCGAGCGCGCGATGAGCTCGTCTATCTCGGCCTTCGTGACGTTCTGAAAGTGGCGGCCCAGCCCCGGGGTGCGGCGCAGGGCTTGTGTCACCATGATCCGCAGGCGCTGCCTGAAGCCGCTTGGATCGGCCGCGCCGCCCTCGCTGGATCGGGCGATAAACTCCTCTGCCGCCTCGCGCTCGGTCGGGAACTCGTCGATGTGCAGATCAAGGTACTCGCGCTGGCGCCCCTCGAACCACTTGTCGAACTTGCCGGCACGATACGCCGCGACAACGTCGTCCAGCAGTTTGTTAAAGGCGGCCTCGCCTTCTGCAGATCCTCCGACATTGAACAGGCCGCGCAGCCCGTGATGGCCGACCGTCTCGTGAAAATAGACCTGTGCCGCCCGCTCAGGCGACGGCAGCTCATCAGCCACCATCCACACTTCGCCCTCGTAGTAGACGCCGTCGACGCCTTTAGCGTCCTCCTCCGTCATCTTCTGCCGCACGGCGGCGGGCAGCTCGTTGAGGGTCGGCACGACGCGGACCTTGGCCGCACCTTTGAGGCGGGAGGTTATCGCGTCAAAGGCTGTTTGCAGCTTCCCGGGATCCGCGCCGCGCCGATTCTGTGGCCTGCCGTTGCGTGACAGGCGCGGGGCGCCTTCGATCTCGGCTGCGTCCATCTGGCCGAACGCAGCGCCGATGCTGTCATTGGGCTCCGTTGCGCGGGCCGCGTTGATCTCGGTGGGCTCTAAATTCTCGACCTGCAGCGGCGGGCGCATCTGTGCGGCAATCTCGTCGACTGCGGCCTCGATGGGGTTGGGCGGGGGGATCGGCGGGGCTTCGACATTCTCGCCCTGAACCACGTCCGCGTTCAGCGGCGCGGGCGCGGCCTCGACGTCCTGTACCGGCAGCTGCTGCACATCGATGCCGCCGGCCGTAGGCGCCGGCGGGAATGGCTGCTCCGGCACCTGCGGCGGCGGGGGCGCGGCTTCCACGTGCTGCACCGGAAATTGCTGATTCTCGACGTCGATATTTGACGAGGGCCGTTGCTGCAGATCCCTGATCTGCGCCGCCATGTCGACGAGGGCTTCGTCTACGGACTGCTGACGCTCCGCCGGCGCGGGGGCCGCCTCGATGTCCTGTATCGGCAGCTGCTCGACGGCAATGCCGGGGTCCGCCAAGCCCGCATTACCTTCGGCGATCATGTCGGGATCGAAGGCGCGGGATCCCTTTTCGTAGGCCGGCCGCAGCGCGTCAATGGCGTTGGCGATATTCAGCCTCGCGTTCGCGTCGCCCAGGCCCTTCTTGTCCGGCGGCGGCGGGTTCAACAGCGTGGCGCCGCCCGTCAGGGGAGCCATGAACACGGACGCCGCCAGCGTATCCACGGCTTCGCGGGGGAGCTGTTCGGCGGCATAGTTCCCGAGCGAAAGCGCTTGCCCTGGGCGCATCGGATCCTGCTGGCCGAATGTCGTCGCGAGCGCCCCCTGTCCGGCAGTTGCGACCTGCTCGCCGGCCACGTCGGTGCCGATGCCCTTCAGCACGCGCGCGACCATGCTGCCGGTCTGGGGGTCAAAAATGTATTTGGACGGCAGGAATTCGGTCAGGCCCTCGATAATGCCAGTGCCCAGCGCGCGATCCCCGGCATTGTCAGGGGAAAGCCCTTCTGCGCGGCCCTGGCCGTAGTCGGTGGCGCCGGACGTCAACGCGGCGATAATCGGTGACACGTACTTCCCGGCCTTCAGCGGCGCCGCGAATCCGCCGCCCATGCTGGCGAGCATCGGCAGCGACGATTCTGCGGCGATCAT
>Ga0163154_10007536_pt1 | contig 12932 bp, 12 predicted proteins | sample OliLakLV19MP9P1_FD_148649 | JGI IMG/M metagenome (GOLD analysis project Ga0163154, IMG submission 148649) | Freshwater microbial mat bacterial communities from Lake Vanda, McMurdo Dry Valleys, Antarctica - Oligotrophic Lake LV.19.MP9.P1 | ecosystem: Environmental > Aquatic > Freshwater > Lake >... | reverse complement strand
GTCCGGGGCCTCGGCCCCGGACCCCGCCGGCTTCGAGGCTTCGCCTCGCAGCCGCAAGGTCTGCAACTCCTCGAGTTTGTGGAACACGTGGCCCAAGTCGCGTTTGATCAGATCGGGCGGCCACGCGGTTTCACTCGCCGCAGCCTCGACGAAGGCCGCGCGCTGCCGCGCCACACACAGGTCGATCTGATCGAGATGCCAGCGCTCTGCGCACACGACACGCAGCGTCACTTTCAGCGATTCAAAGCCCGCGTTTTTCGCGAGCCCCCGTGCCGTCCACGTGCGTTCGCCCAGTGCCAGCACCGTTTCATCGGCCTCGTTTTTAGTGACGCTCACCGGCGATGCACACAGGGTGCCGGCAGTTTCGGCACCGTCGCTTTCTTGACCGGAGAGCACGTGGGCGCACCCGTGAAGGCCGCCCCGTTTTTGAGCAGTTCGTACGCGTGGCGAAAAGAGATCCCGTCGAAGCGCTGCACGAACTGGATCACATTGCCCGTCGCCCCGCACGCCGACGACATGCACCGCTACAGTCCTTTCGCCGGAGTGACGCGCAAGCTTGGGCTCTGGTCGTCGTGGAACGGGCACCGACCCACCAAGTCCTGACCCGACGCCTTCAACTCCACCCCCCGCGTCCGGATGAGCGCCGCAAGGTCGGTTCCGCGTTTGATGCGTTCGATTTCCTCCTCCGGGATCATCGGCATGGACGGTCCTCCGGTTCGCACTCCCAGACGTGACTCGCGAGCCAACCAGCCACGCGCTCGTACTCCCACGAACCCGGCCGATCTGCGGCCACGGCGAGATCGGCCACGAAGGCGGCGACGACCGTTTCCAGCTTGCGTCCGGAGTAGTCGCGGCCGATCCGCGCCGCCGCGCGGCGCGCTTGCGCGTCCACGCTCACCCGCAACGCGACACGTCGGGGGCGTTTTTCAAAACCCCGTGTCAAGGGGTCGGAGGATTTTTTTGACATGCCGCCGTGTTATTAGCATTACTCGTAACAATCCAAGCTATTCAATTAACGCCGAGTGGCGGCTGGTATACTGCCGGCATGAAAACCGGTCGTCCGTCCAAGCGTGAACGCACTCCTTTCGAGACCCGGCTGCACGCCGCGCGAGAGGCCGCGGGCCTGAGTCAGGCGCAGGTCGCCGAGAAGCTCGGCATCACGCAATCAGCTTATGCCTTTTGGGAGCGCCGCAAGGTCGCGCTTCGCCCCGAGCAAATCGAGCAGGTCGCCAAAATTCTCGGCGTCACCGCCGAACACCTCTTCGGCGCGAGCGAAGTTCCGCGCCAAGGCCCCACCGGCAAAGCGCGACAGCTTTTCGAGCGCGTGAGCAAACTGCCCCGTGCCACCCAGCAGCGCATTCTCGCCAACGTCGAGGACGCCCTCACCGCCCACGAAGTCCGCCGCGCGAGTTTAGCCGCGCGCTGCGAACGGCGCGGGCCTTACAGGAGTGCCGCGTTCGTGCGGCTTTCCTGCCGCACACGCCGCCCCCGGCGGGGTTGCACTCCTCCGGACGGAGCATAAGCGGAGGAGGAAGCAGGGCGAGTGACGGGCCGGAGGCGCGGCGCAGGACTGGCGAGTGACGCGCCGCTTGAGTTATTGCTTGGTTTTTGGCGCCGCGTGCCACAGGCGCTCAAAGCTAGTTTTCCACGCTTGCAGCAACTCGTAGAAAGAAACTGCAGGCAGAACGACGTCACTTAGCGTTTCATGGATGTGTCGCTCATCGTCACCGACTCTAAAACCAATCAAGCGAACGGTGTTTCCTTCGTCAAACTGCAGGAGGTAACTTCCGTCATCGAACGCCTGATCCCCGTCTGGTGCCCAAATCATCCGACTCGACTGAATCACGTTTCGCATCTCAGACTCGGACAAACCAAAGTTTGGATACTCAGGGAATCTCGTACCATATATCGTGGCGAAGACAGCATCCGCAATATCGCCTGCGCATTTGTGCTGCGCGAATGGAGCCAAGTGCCTTCCCCGATTTTCAATTCTTCTCGCGACTTCATCAAATGAACAAGCCAGTAACGAAGCGTCGGGACGATCTACACCGTAGCACTTTCCGCCGACGTGCAGCATAAAAGACCCCAGCGCAAGCAAGGCTCGTGATTCATAGGCATTTGTGATGCACGATTCGATGGCGAAGACATCAGTATTTCCTACAACGCTCATTCAACCTCCAGGTGTAAGCTGCCGAAGAATTTCATTAGGAATGTTCCTTTGCTGAATGGGTCCTTGCCCCGCTGTAGAGCCATTCCAGTGAGATTGGCCATTGGAAGGCCTTGAAAAACGGTGAATGACGCCGTTCTGGTCGATAGACCATCTAACGCCTGAACTATCCGGGATCGATCTCGCATAGAGAACTGTTACGTTGGGGGGCTGTGGACTTGTTGAGTTCGGGTTATGCTTGGGAGTGGTTACAAGGGGCGGCAAAACCGCCCGAAATTCCGCATTTGGGCCGCCCGATGTGTTGGGCGGACGAAGACTGTTCGCCTGCCGGAAATTAGCTAGGTCTCGCTGCAACAACTCGCGACGCACAGGATCCCGCTCGGCTAGGATCCGCTGCTGCATTGCCAGTTCGGCTGCAGCAAGGTTTACTCCGGGAGTCCCCATCCCTCGCCCCGAGCCCTTGCTCGCCAAGCCGGGAGTCGCCTCAATGATCGCCTCGATCATCTCCCTCGAAACGAATTCGTTGCTTAGGGCCTGACGCATTCTGGCCCGCTCCTGATCAACCCAAACGTCAAACGAGGCTCTGTCGTTGAGGTCATCAAGATCCATACCCTCGATACCCAGTTCACGGATCGACAAGGTGTTGTTTATGAACCCAGTGCCGTTGGCAAACGCCTGCTCGAAGTCAAAGCCCGTGTCAGCGGCGTAGGCGGCGTACTCCTCCTCGCTCATCTCCAGGACATTTTCATTTCCCTGTTCATCGAGCCGCAGATTGATGCGCACGCTACCGTCCTGGTTCCGCGAAAACTCCTGCACCCAAAACATCCCCAAATAATCCCAGCGGTTGATGGAGTTATTCCCCACAAACCCATACAAGTTCAGTCCCCCCTCCTCCTCAATCGGATTCCTGCCGACGAAACGGCCGTTTCTGGGCTCGTAGTATCTGCGTCCGTAGTAGACGAGGCCGGTCTCGTCGTCGGTCCACTTGGTGGAGAAGCGGAAGGGAAACGTTGCGGCGGCGGGGCCGGTGCCGCGGAGGAGTTCACCAAAGGGGCTGTACTCGTATGAGGCCGCGAGCGCTCCGTTGGCGGCGTTGGTCACGGCGACAATGTTGCCGTTGCCGTCGTAGGCCGGGAGCAGGCTGGTTGGTCCCTCCTGCACCTGCAGCAGGGCGCCGATGCCGCCTGCGCGCTCCAGGGTCGCGGTTAGGTCGAGCCCCCAGCCGAAGGTCCGCACGCGCGTGTTCGTTCCGTCGAGTTCAGCGATCACGTTCCAGCCTTGGTACACGTACTTGCGGTGGGTGAGCAATTCCAGAATGGCCCCGTTCTGCCGGTAGTGCTTCTTGCCGATCCGGCGGCCGAGGTGGTCGTAGGCGAAGACCAGGCTCTCCCGAAGCACCCCGCCGAGCACCGCGGTCTCGTTCGTGTCCATGCGGATCAGGCGGTTCTCCCCGTCGTAACGGTAGGTCCACAATCCGTCCTCAACGAGGTTTCCATCGCCGTCGTATTTGAGCGTCTCCAGCGCCGGCCGGACCGCGATCGACAAGGTCTTCACCGAGAGGTCGGAATAGCTCGACTTACCCTTGATCCCGAGCGTCTGGTTCCTCGGACCGGAGAGGTTGTCGGGAAGCGCCGCGAGGTGCCAGGTGTCGCCCGCCCGGCTCGCAAGCTGGCTTCCTCCGACCACCGTGGCAGAGGCCGGCGAGACCGTGCCCGCGAGGTACACAAAGTTGTTCTCCCGGCGGGTGATCTGATTGAGGTCGTTGACGGTGTACTCTTCGGCCAGTTCCGGGTTGTCCAATCGCCGCTCCGAAGTCCGGTTCCCGATCAAATCGTACGTGTACCCAAACTGCCGCGTTGCCAGGCTGGGTCCGCTCGAGGTCTGGATCGAGGCGCCAAGGAAGCCGGAGGCACCGGTCAATTCCCGGCGGCTGTTGTAACCGTACGAGTACAGCAGCGGCTGTCCGAAGTCGCCGATGGCTCCCCCGGTGGAGTACGAGCGCGTCCGGTCACCGAGGTCATTGTACAGGTACTCGGTGCGCGCCACCGGCACCCCGCCAATCAGCGTTTCCACCAGCGTCGGCAAATCGCGCTGCGGATCGTAAATCTGCGTCGCGATCCAGGTGCCGGCGCTGGTCGCCGCGCTGACGCTCGACACCAGCCGCGATCCACTCGCGTACGCGTACGTGAAGGTCCGCGACGCCCCCCCGGCCGGCGTGAAGGCGATCGAGGACAGCCTCGCTGCCGCGTCGTAGCCGATTGCCGAGCGCAGATCCGAAGCATCGTCAATGCTCGATCCGAGCGCGTACCCGGAGGGCCGTCCCGCACGCGTCGCAGTCCCGGTCGTGGCCTCATAGGTATAGGAAAGGAATCGACCGCCGAGGTCGGTGGGAAGCTGCTCGTACAGCAACCGCAGCCGCGAGTCGGCGCCCCGCTGGGTGTCGGCGACCATCCGGTGCAGGCGGCCGCCCTGGTTCACCTCCGCCAGGTTCCCCATGCGATCAGAGGCGTACGCCACGGGGGCAGTGCCGTCGTTGTAGTTCACGACCGACAACTCGCCGGTCCGCGCCTCGTAGGTGTAGGTGGCCGTGACCCGAGCACCCGAAGCAAGCGTGCGCGCCCACTCGCGCGTCGCCGGCTGCCCTGCGGCGTTGTAGGTGTGGCGCACGTTGCGCCCGGCGCTGTCAGTCTTCGTGCGCAAGAGCCCGCTCCATGGGTCGAACTCCCAGCTCGTCCGGCTGCCCTCCGAATCGGCCGGCCACACCGCGGCTCCGAAAGCACTCGCCGTCTTGCGATATGTCAGCATCGCCGTGCGCTCGCCGGAGGCATCGTCGTACACGTACTTGATCGGATACGTGCCCGAGCCCCAGATCCTGACCGCGTTGCCGCGGGCGTCGTACGCGCGCTCCTCGACGTTGCCCAAGGCGTCGGTCTTGAACACCGGCCGGCCCACCGTGTCGTAGAGGAGAGTCGCCAACGTGACCAGGGCACCTCCCGACTTGACGTACCACGTCCGGTGGAGCCGGTCGGTCGTGCCGTGATAAGATCGGAAGACACTGCCCGTCCGGGGATCGATCTCCTCGATCACTCGCCCGAGCCAGTCATAACGGGTGCGATACACCAGGCCATCGACGGTCGTGCGGCGGTACACTTGTCCGTTGAACTGCACGGAAACTTCCGGATTCGAGCAGCCCGCAAGCTGGGTGGTGACGGTGCGCGTGTGCTCGCCCGGGATGTGCGAGGTTATCGCCGTTGTTGTGTTGCCGTCGATGTCGATGGTTCGCTCTTCGCCGATCACCCCTCCGACAAAACCCGAGATTCGAGTCAGCTTGGTCCCCGTGGTCACCGGAGTGCCACTGCGATCCTTTGGGTAGACAATCGACTTCTCTTCCCTCCATGCCGCTCCGTCCACGAGGAAGTACTTCCACTGCGACTCCGCGATCCGGTCCAAACCGGCCAAGTTGACTCCGACCCCTTCGATGTCGAGGGCGGTCACGGTTCGGGTGCCGAAGGGGTCGTACTGGTAAAGACGCGTGCCGCGTCCCGCCTGGGTCTCGGAGTCGAGGGTGCCATACAGGCCGTAGGCGAAGTCTTCCTGAATATCGGGTTGCGACGGCCCTTCCGCGGGGTGGAAGCCGGGACGGCGACGCGCGATGGCTCGACCCAACCGGTCGTACTCAACGCTTTGCCAGCGGGGTCCACCGTCCAGACCCTTGTAACCGGTGATCCGGAGGTGTCCCGTACCGAGCACTTCGTAGCGCTGGTACTCGGAGACGACGGCCGACCCGGTGACCGATCGCAGCTTGCCATCGGCAAGGTGTTCGGTGAGGCGTTGCGCTCCTCCTGGAAGCGTCTCGTCGACGAGGGTCGAATACACCGGACCCGACCCAGAGAATGTGTAGGTGAAGGTGGTGGTCAGTCCGTTCTCGTCGGTCCGGGACAGGGTTCGGCCCGCGACGTCGTAAGTCGATGTCAACGTGCGTTGCGATACCCCGTCCGAAGACACCGTGCTCCGGACCCGGCCGGTGCCATCGTAGGTGAAAACGGTCGTCGCCGCAGGGACAGCATCGAAGCCGCTCCCGGCCGGAGCGGCCAGCGCGGTTCGGGTGACCGAAAGCGGCCGCCCAAGGGCATCGTAGTCGTTGTAAACGGTCGTCCGGCCCAGTTCATCGGTCTGCGTGGCGCGCAGCCCTCCGGACCAGGTGAACGTCTGCGTGACGCCGTTGCCTCGAATCGTCGAGAGCACCTGCCCATAGGCGTCGTAGGTCGTAGCCTCTGAATCGATCGGCGTGGCGGAAAAGGACGTGCCGATGAGTGGATAAGTGTTGCGGGAGACCTCGAGTCCGTCGGCGTTGCGCCGGATGAAAGTTTGGGTCGACTTCCCCGGAAGCCCGTAAAAGCCGATCGTGTTGCCGAAGGTGATGTTGACGGCTCCGGAAGGCAGGGAGGGGCCGCTGAATCCCGTCATCACCCACTCCTCGGATCCATTGCCGTAGTCGGGCCCGAAAACAGAGACAGTCGTGACCCGTTGTCGAGAGACAGCTCGGACGGCTTGCCGGCGGTCATATAGCTGCTTGAGGCGTCATACATGTGAGCGGCGGGATGGAATGAATCTTCTTCTGGCGGAATGAAAGTGACCAGTGGGGCGGTGGATTTTCTTCCCGATTCCAAATAGAGAAATCTACTTTGGGCAGGTGGATTTACTTCCCGACGGGAGCGTTCTTCGGGTCGGCTCGGGTGGGTTTGTCGAGAGCGGTGATCAGGCCGAAGATGGCGGGCAATGAAACCGTGTGGCCGGCGCAAGTGTGTGTGTTGCAAGAAACTCTTTGTGCCGGACGCGCGGAATCAGCGTCACCAGCGGTACTGCGGGAAAGCGGGTTGTCGCCAGGCCCGGAAGGCGGCGTCGGACCGGCGGTGGCGGGCCATGCCGGAGAACCGCGAGTATTGGAGTGGGCCGGAAAATGCCGCGCGAGCGCGGGCGTGGCAGAAGGCGCACCCTGGTTATTGGAAAAAGCGCAAGAAGAGGGTGCGAGTCTTACAAGTCGTCTGCGCGCCGGAAGTCTCTGCGGATCAGGTAGATGACTCGAAAGTCTTGCAAGTCGTCTGGCAAGCACAACCACCTCTGCTTCTGGGACTTATCTCCCAAATTGCCGGAACGGTCTTACACACCGACATGGCCGAGATCACGGGGCAACTGATAGCGAACGGCCGGGCTCTGGTGGGTCCGAACCACTGAAAAAACCATGTTGATCCAAAAGAGAATCCTCTGTGCGGAGCGGGTGCGCCGGGTGCCCGTTTCGTTTAGTTACGTTGACCACCGGCTCGTGCGCGGCGGTTACCTGAAGCGGGCAGACGCGAAAGCGTGGGCCCTGTACCTTGTGCTCGTGACGGTCGGTGACGAAGCCGGTCTGAGTTATTACTCGGACCGCGCGCTCGGCGAAATGCTCGCGCTGGCGGGGCCGGAGATTGCGGCTGCGCGGCGCCATCTGCAAGCGGCGGACGTGATCGCCTACGCCGACCCGCTCTATCAGGTGCTCGCCCTCGAAGGAGGCCGGCCATGATCGAGTACCAGATGTTTTGCCGGATCCGGCACCTGCGCGAGCAGGATAAGTTGAGCATCACGCAGATCGCCGAAGCGCTGGCGATCCAGCGCTCGACGGTGCGCAAATGGCTGAGTCGCCCCAAATACGAGCGGCGTACTTACACGCAGAAGCCGCGTCAGAGTAAATTAGATACTTATAAGGGCATGATCGTGCGACTCCTCAACACCCATCCTTACAGTGCGGTGCAGCTGTTCCAGCGGTTGAAGGAGCAGGGCTACGCTGGAGGGTACTGTATCGTCAAAGACTACGTGCGGATCGTGCGACCACCGCGGGTCCCGGCGTATCTGACGCTGCATTTTGCCCCGGGCCAGTGCGCGCAGGTGGACTGGGGATCGGCCGGGAAGGTCAGGGTCGGCAACACGCGGCGCAAGCTGAGCTTCTTTGCGATGGTGCTTTGCCATAGCCGGCAGCTCTACGTCGAATTTACCCTCAGCCAGGACCAGGAGCACTGGCAGGCGTGCCACCAGCACGCGTTCGAGTCGTTTGGCGGCCTGGTCCCCGCGGAGATCATGGTGGATAACCTCAAGACGGCGGTCTTGTCGCACCCCCTGGGCGGCCCGGTGGTGCTCAACCCCAAATACGCGGCGTTTGCGGCGTACTATAACTTTACGATTAAGCCCTGCGGACCGCGGCGGGCCAACGAGAAAGGGCGGATCGAAAATGCGATTGGGTACATCCGAAAAAACTTCCTGGCCGGACGGGAGATCACTGACTTTGCCGCGCTCAAACCTGCGGTGCGCGACTGGCTCGATACGATCGCGAACGTGCGCGAGCACGGTGAAACCAAGCGCACGCCGCAGGAGATGTTTGCGGAGGAAAAACAGAAGCTGCGTCCGGCCCCGGCGCAGCCTTACGATTCCGCACGGGTGATACCCATTGGGGTCAGCGCCCGCTGCCGGATCGTGGTCGAAACGAACCGCTACTCGGTGCCGCCCGCCTACGCGTCGAAACCGCTGACCCTGAAATTATATGCGGACCGGCTGCGGCTCTACGCGGGTGAGGGCCTGGTGACCGAGCACGTGCGCAGTTACGAGCGGCACCTGGACATCGAGCATCCCGACCATGTCGCGGTGCTTGTGCATGAACGCCATCAGGCCCGCCAGCAGCAACTGCTGCTGCGGTTCCTGGCGCTATCGCCGCAGGCGGGAGCGTACCACGGGCAACTCGCCGAACGGCGGCTAAACTCGCGCCATCATGTCCAAAAGATCGTCGCCCTGAGCGAGATTTACCCGGCGCAGCTCGTGGCCCGCGCCCTCGAGGACGCCCACCAACTCGGGGCCTACTCCTGCGAATACATCGCCAATCTCCTCGAACAGCGGGGCCGCTGCCTGCCGGAAGCGGGCGCGCTCCACCTGACGCGCCAAAGCGACCTGCTTGAACTCGAATTACCTCCCCCTGACCTCTCCATCTATCAAAGCACATAATGACCACCCCGACGAACGAAACCGTGCCAGCATCTCCGCGGCGCAACCAACTCGACTACCTCAAACTGGCCTACTTCGCCGAACACGACGAAGTCCTTGCCCGGCAGGCGGCGCAAAAGCACTGGACGCATCTGGACTATTTAGAGCGGCTCATTGAAGGCGAGTACCTGCGCCGCCAAGCCCGAGCGAGCGAGCGCCGTGTGCACGCGGCCGCTTTCCCTCAGATCAAGATCGTGGAGGACTTCGACTGGACCTGGCCCACGCTCAATGAGCCGAAGGTCAGGCATCTCTTCCGCTTGGGCTTCATCGAGGAAAAAACCAACGTCGTGTTCCTCGGGCCCGCCGGCACGGGCACTATGCCGGGTGACAGACTATGCCGGGCGGAAGGAGCACTTCGCTCTGAAACGAGTGGCTCACACCCGGCATAGTCCGGCCATCTGTCACAGTGTGTTCAAGAAGCCGAGCAGTCGGTCATCAGGACGGAAGCGCGTTGGTTTTGCATCGACCGACCGAACCTTGGCGAGGCTTTCTGCTTTGAGCGTTAGGTTGGCATCCAGATAGATCTGGGTTGTATTTATGTCTTCGTGACCGAGCCAGAGAGCGATCATGGAACGGTCTACTCCAGCCTGCATCAACTCCATGGCAGCCGTGTGACGGAGAACATGTGGCGTGACTCTTTTTCGGACCAACGACGGGCATTGCAGTCGAGCAAGCGACACGTGCTTGCTGACGAGATCCTGCACCGCATCGGCACTGAGTCGGCCACCAGATAGGCTTGGGAACAGGAAGATACCTGACCCTCGCGCCAGCTCCATCAGCCAAGCGGCTAAAACTTTCACCGCGGCCTTTGTTAGCGGTGTGCCTCGCTCTTTCCTGCCTTTTCCAAGACAATGGACGTGGGCACCCACACCCAGGGTGACATCCTGAGGTCGGAGGGCTGTAAGCTCCGAGAGGCGCAGACCGGTTTGCATAGCGACCAGCAACAGTACATAGTCGCGACGGCCGATCCAGGTGGTGCGGTCTACCGCGGCAAGCACCGCCTCAATTTCTGGCCGAGTGAGGAAGTCGACCAACGGACGGGCACAACGTTTGTTCGGAATCGCAAGTGCACGTTGGATAAGGTCTGAGTGTTCCGGGGCCTCCAATGCGGCAAAACGGAGGAAGGACCGGACCGCCGTCAGCCGTAGATTGCGCGTACGCGCTTTGTTGTTCCGGGCGCTTTCCAGACCATCCAGAAAATCACTCAGGAACGGCGCATTGAGGTCTGCCAACCCCATTTTTGACGGCGCCCGTCCCAACCGTTTCAGGGCAAACATCAACAAGAGCCGAAAGGTATCCCGATAGGACGAGATCGTATGTGGACTGACCCGGCGCTGCGCGATCAGACGTTTCTTGAAAAAGGCTTCGAGCAAGGCCGCAAGTTCACCGGTTTGCATGGTCCCCTCCTTTCCACCGGGCTTCCAGACGGTCGCCGGCCGCAGCCATTAACTCAGGCGTGCAGGTCAAATACCAATAGGTGCCGGTAATGAAGACGTGGCCCAGGTAGGTCGACAGTATCGGTAGCAGCGGATCAATCTTTCTCCCGCTCCGGTACCAACGCAGAAGCGTCGCCACCGCGAACCGATGTCGCAGATCGTGGATGCGCGGACCGCGATGCGCGCCAGGATCCCGCAGCCCGATGCGGCGGGTTAACCTGCGGAAGTCATCGCCAACTTGGCTCGCTGTCAGAGGCCCGCCATGGGTGGTGACGAAGAAACGGGGCGCGACATGCAGCCATGGGCGTTCGGTAAAGAACCGGTTGCGGCGACCGGTATAGGAACGCAGTTGACTCACGGTTGATGCATGGAGTGGGATCAACCGGATCTTCTGATACTTCGCTCGTCCGATCGTCACCACGCCCTCGGCCCAATCAATATCTTCGGGCTTGAGGCTGAGAGCCTCGCCGAGGCGCATTCCTGTCACCGCCAGAAGTCCGAGCAGGCAATGGAGTGTGCTTGGTTTAAGCGCATAGTGCGGAATCGAGTGATGCCGGCGTGCGGCGTCGAGCAACTGCACAACTTGGTCATCGGAGTAGATAAACGGCTGTGGTCGGTGGCTCCGCCGCACCATTCCGAGAGGAGGAATCTCTGTCCGCGGATCGATCCCGGTCAGATACTTGGCGAACCCACGGATCGCCGCGAGATACCCGCCCTGGGTATTGGCCGAACGACCAGCGGGCCGCATGACATAATCGACGACCAGGGGCATCGTGATCCTGGCGGTCCGCTTTCGGGCCAAGTACCCGACAAAATCGCGCAGACGCGATTCACAGCGGCCGAGTTCAAAGCCCAGGCCGCGTCGTAGTTCAAGGTAATCGTCGAGGTGTTTTCGCAGCGCACTCATCGGACACCTCCCGGCCACGCCAAGGCCAGCGTTCGCAATGCTCCGATGTCCACCTTGGCATAGATCGCGGTCGAATCGGGATCGCGATGTCGCAACACGCGGCCGATTTCCTCCATCGAGGCTCCGTGACGCAGCATCTCTGTCGCCAAGGTGTGCCGGAAAACATGGGCACCGGTGTGCGCGGACTGCACTCCGGCCTTTTCAATAGCCTTCCGGACGAGCACGGAGACTGGCCCCGCAGCCACAAACGGCGTGTAGGGTGCGTAGTCGCGCACAAACAGATTGCGGTGCGGCGTCCGCGGCCGGACCCGCAAATAGCATACCATGGCCCTCCCGACATCGGCGGGCAGCGGCAATCGCGCCCACCCCGGGCCTTTCCTCGATCGCACGGTGATTTCGGCGTTCTCCCAGGCAACGTCCTCCAACTGCATCGCGACGATTTCGCCGGCGCGCAGCCCGAGCCGGGCAAGAAGAAGTAATATGGCGTAGTTGCGCTTTCCTCGTACGCTGGACCGATCAACGGCACGCAACACCTGTTGCACTGCCCCCCTGGGCAAGTGCTTCGGCAAACCCGCCAAAGCCCAGTTCGCCACGGCTGGCACCGTCACCGCGAGATCGCCTTTGATATAATCCCGATAGCGGGCAAAGCGCAGGAATGAACGCAAGCCGGTGATAATCTGGGCCGTCTTTCCTCGACTGAAGCGCGTGCCAGCTCGCCGGATGAACGTTGTGATGTCCCTTGCCGTCACCTGCCGCAAATCCACCGGACCGTGCTCAAAATGTTCCAACAAAAATCGATCTACGTGACGTGAGTAGTTATAGATCGTAGCGGCAACAAGCCCGCGCTGCTCCCGGGCGAAACAGCGATATTCGTCGGCTAACGTGATTGCCGGGCATACTGCTTCTGGGGCTGCACGTGGCGGTAATACGCCAATCTCACGAAGAACACTGAGCAATTGGCGAAAAGTAGTTCGTGCACCCGAAAAGTTGCACGGCTGCCAGCGCCGTAGCTTTTCACCGAACGCCGCAACCATTGCTTCGTTAAGATCCGACAGCGATTTCCGGTTCTGTGTGAGCCACAGGTCGAGTTTCGCGATGAAACGAAGCCGAGTCGTTACTTCGTGTGGCTTGTACCCGAGCTGTTCGGCGCGTGCGCGATAGATATCCAGATATTGACACAGAGGTCCGCCTGCAACGCGGACCCCGCTTACCACTCGTGAACTAATTGGAGGCGTCATGCCTCTCTATACGGCAATGCTCGCCAAATTTCAGCCGGACTATGCCGGGTGTGAGCCACTCGTTTGAGAGTGAGGTGCTCCCTCCGCCCGGCATAGTCCGGCACCCGGCATAGTGCCCG
>Ga0163154_10007535_pt1 | contig 12935 bp, 16 predicted proteins | sample OliLakLV19MP9P1_FD_148649 | JGI IMG/M metagenome (GOLD analysis project Ga0163154, IMG submission 148649) | Freshwater microbial mat bacterial communities from Lake Vanda, McMurdo Dry Valleys, Antarctica - Oligotrophic Lake LV.19.MP9.P1 | ecosystem: Environmental > Aquatic > Freshwater > Lake >... | reverse complement strand
GCCGTTTTGATCTACAGCGATTTGAGACTATCGGTTAGCTGGATGAGGTTGACTGGACTCATGCGGGTGCTTCAGGTTCACGATGTTCCATTAGCGCAGGATCAATCATTCTTTGCAGTTCTCTTAGGATGAGGGGTGAAAAGTGGGCGATCGCAACACCCTTCACATCCATAGCGTCAATCACGGTCTATAATTGCTCTACGGATGGAAGGAAGCTTCACATTTCTCCTCCAATCTTATTCCTCATCCCTTCCTCTGCGGGTATAGTTCAGTGGTAGAACGTCACCTTCCCAAGGTGAATGTCGTCGGTTCGAGTCCGATTACCCGCTTTCAGCTACGCTTTGTGGACATTAAGGATCGTGGATTAAATAAAACCGACAAATTGTTCGTAGGTAGGGGCGCACGGCTGTGCGCCCCTACGGAAAACGCCGAGGTGATTAAATTCTTGTTCCTAAGCATTTAGGCTCAAGAGGTGATTCAGGGAGGTGGCGTTGAGCCACGTCGACTGGTAGGATGCCATCGTACAACAACCTTGCTGTTGAGATGCTTCACCTCAATCTCACGAGCCTGCTTGACGATGCGAAGTGCTACGAAACGGTGCGCCAACAATGCTGGGCAACAGGGGTTTGCTGCCCCAAAGGTCGTAGTCTCCAAGTGATGAAGCGCGGCAAGGAAGACACTTAGCCTGCGCGCCAACGCTATCAATGTAAAGACTGTAGCGCTCACTTTGATGACTTAACCGACACGATTTTTGCCGGACAGCAGTACTTGGGCTTTTTTGAGTTCGTTCATAACGCGAAGACGTGAGGCAAAGCCTTACTCAGTGCTTTGTTGGAAAACCTACCGACTTAACTCCCCGGAACCCCTATTGAGCCTTGACAAATTACATGGTGTGTTGACCTCTGAACCTGAAGCTTGCAGTTGTGAGGTCGGTGTTCCATGTTCCGAGCTTGACGTTCCGAACTTTGAGGCTGGCGTTCCGTGCTCCAAGGTCGGAGTTTCGAGCTTTGAGGCTGGCGTTCCTTGTTTTGAGGTGCAACTTTCGTGTTCGGCGGTCGGCGGTTCAAGCTTTGAGGTCGAAGTTTTGCGATCGGAAGACAACGTTTTGAGTTCGGCGGCTGTAGCTTGCTTCTCCGTAGGAGTAGGGTGAGGGTTGGAGGGCGAACTGACAAGTCAGCGCTTCGCTATCGCATGGCTTCCTGCAAGAATCGCGCCCTTAAGCCTCACCAGCAGCCTGTAAAACCGTCTCATATAGCCGATTGCTGACCCGAAACTCTAATTCGTTGATCAGTCGATCGACTAGAGGTTGGACACTGGCGATTAACCCTTGCTGTTTTGCCTCCAGTAACACGCCTAATACGCCAATGGTGGGAATGCTGTTTTGTCGGGCAATGCTTCTACCCGGTCTTTCGTCGATGATCAAGAGTGATGCGTTGAGTTCCAGAGCCAGCACAATGGCTTCGGCTTCACCCGGATCTAAAACGGCTCGGAGTGCTTCGACCTGGTTTCGGTCTGTTACAGGTTGAACCGTGATCCAGGGGAGCGTTTGCACTTCAAGTGCGCCTGGTACAGTTCTGCCGATATTTGCCATTTCGTTGTAAACCGCTTGAGGAATGGTGATGGTGTCGTAGAGTTGGCGAAGCAGGTCAAGTTGCCCGATGCCTGCCAGATTGGTGATGGGTGAGGTGTTGCTGACGACACTCATAGCCTGCCAAGGGAGTGCAGAGTTTCGAGGTCTGCCTGAAAGTCGTCAACATCGTAGTTAATCGTCAGTCCTCGGTTGCCCAACTCTCGCCGAAACTCGATCAGGTTTAGTCCCAGCCACTCGCAGGCTTTGCCCGCACTGATTTTTTCGCGCTTATAGAGAAGAATGGCAACTTCCAGTTGCAGATCCGCTTCAGACATTTCACTGGCTGTCAGGATATCGTCGGGAATGGTGAGATTCATCGGGTTTGCTCCGAGCGCACTGCTCAGGCTTGTGATAGTCCTAGTCTACAGGTTTCATTCTTAGTTCTTCGGTGAGCCATACAAGTAGTGATCCAGGTTTTTGGAAAGGTCGCTGGGTAGCTTTGCCCATTCTTCTCTAGGAACTTGGGCGCTAATCTCTTCAACAAACTGTAGAAAAGGTGGAAGACTGGGGGCTTGCTGCGACCTGTCAGGCTGCTCTTCCCTGATTTTGTGCTTTAACCGAACTTTGATGAACAGCAGAAAATCTAAGACTTCCTGCACAACTAAATCAGGAGTCTGGTCAATGTCCGTTGCTGGCTTTCATCAAGATCACTTCATCTCCAGTTTCTTCACAGGTGTATTCAGCTTGAGGATTGCCAAACCAGACGGTTAAGGTATTGCCGACTTGATCGTAGTAAACTTTTACTTCTGCCATACGGTTTCTCCTCTATCCGAGATTGTCGGCATTCAATATTCTCTCAAGTTCATTCACTAGAGAGGGGAGTTCATTCAATACGGTGTCCCAAACAATATCTTCATCGACATTTAAGTAATCGTGAACAACTTTGCTTCGCATTCCGACGATCGCTTTCCAGTCTATTTGAGGGTAAGCGGCTCGAAAATCTGGGGAGACTCTACGGGCTGCTTCACCAATGATTTGCAATAGATAGGTCAGGGATAGACGCAGAAGTTCATTGTTGTCAAACGTTTCTCTGGTTATACCTTGCACAAACCCGATCGCTTTGTTGGCGGTGTCTAGCATATGTCCAACATAAACTTGATCATCCCTCTGCGTCATAGTAAACCTCAGCTTGTGAGAGGATGCGATCGCGAATGCGATGATTGAGAAATTTGGGAGTCACCAAATCGATTTGTCGATTTCCCAAAAGTGTTGAGAGTTCTTCTTGAATCTGGTGGAGTTTGAGAAAGCCAGGGATATGTTCTGGCTGAAATTCGACTAGTACATCAATATCGCTATCGGGGCGGAAGTCATCACGCAGAACAGAGCCAAACAATGAAAATTTAGTGATATGCCAGTGCTGACAGAAGTGAGAAATTTTCTCTTTAGAAATATCAATATTTTGAGCTTCCATTACTTTTATGCGGTTGCAGTCTCAAAAGAAACTTTGAGGTTTGTGGTGGATGGAAGGGTGTAGTTGAGTTTTTCAAAGCCAATGACTTGTCCGTTGCTGTCTTTCATTAAGAGGCTCTCCCGGCTTGGCGCTGATAAGACAACCTTATATCAAACTATCACTGGGTTTCAGCCGTCGATCGGGCGGCATTTTGTAGCCTTTCATACGATTTCAACCACAGATCCGGAAGAGCCCATTAAGATCACTTCATCTCCAGTTTCTTCGCAAGTATAATCATCTTGAGGATTGCCAAACCAGACGGTTAAGGTGTTGCCAATTTGATCGTAGTAAACTTTTACTTCTGCCATACGGTTTCTCCTTCTTTGATTGCGTCAGTGAGATAGGTGGCAATCAGGAAAGAAGTTACGTTTGCTCGCGCTTTATACTACGGACTAAATATTCGATTGGATCAGGAGTTCTCTTGCGAAAATCAACATATTTAAGATTTTCAAGGAAAGGGGAAACTTGTGGTTCTTCTATACAACTTTTAAGAACTACAGGAATAATTAAATCCTTGTACGTTATGTTCTTACGAAGCAAAGTGCTAATCTCTACATCCTGCCAAGATCCAGGACCATTTTTGCCGTAGAAAACAACTGCTGCCCAAAGTCGATCACTTTTGATTACTTCTTCCAATTTCTTTCGTATTTCTTCACCAGCTAAAATTTCGTCATCTATCCAGTATGAAATCTTATTTTCCCTTAGCTTACTTACAATCTTATCTACTTCAAGTTTATCTTGAGTGTTATAGCTAATAAATGCAGAAATTCGGAAGCATATTTCATTTTTGTCAAGTTTTTCTTGAATCGTTTGTCTGCGTGAGGATGCAATACCTTGAACTTTAGAAACCAAATCAGCTAAATCCCTGTAGGGTCGAGACGCAATAATTTTTTTAATAATTCCTCTGTGAATATTGGTATCTTTAAAAATGTTGAGTAGAGCATTTTCGTTAGACGGGTTAATGTCGATGGAAAATTTATTCTCAGCAACTACTTCTTGAGTTGAACTAGAAGCTCCTGATTTGAGTATGTCTAAAGTAGTTCTAGATGAATTAATAAAATGAATTTTTTTCGAGCTTAACTTTCTCTTTAGGAAAGAAGAACATTCTATTGGAGAAAGAATAAAAGCAATATCTGGTGGATTTTCATTATAGCCATCTGGTTTGAAGTGAGCTATTTCCAGTAGCTGAACGAATCTATCTACATATCCACCAAGCAGTTCGTAGTTCCTTGATCCTCCATAAGCGCTGGCAACAGCTTCTCCGTCTTTAAGCAACTTTACATAGCACTTGAAAATATGCTCGTCAGAATTATTAGAGATTTTTTCGAGTTGTAGTTTATATCCCGGTTTATTCCAATACTCTTTCCATTTATTTTTACATGTTAATTCTATTATCTCTGCTAGTTGTTTTGTCGTGCCCTCAAAATGTTTCTCTGGTTTGTCACCAAAATGCTCTTTACATATTGCAAGGACAGCACGAGCATAATCGCTACAATAGCTTCCTAAAACCTGTGTTTTTCCAGATCTTTTAGATTTAATTTTCTCATCTATTTTCTGGATCTTATGGGAAGCCTCTTCATAACCTTCACAGTCCTTATATGCACCTTTAATACGACTGATAATCTTTTCTGTTATCTTTTGAAACTCATCAAGCAAGCCAAACCCAAGTGCAATGTTATACGTAGAAAATCGCCGTTCACCCGCTGATTCCAAAGTTATAAATTCATTTAATATATCTGATGTCCCAGCTAAATACATCAATAATCGAATTTCATCATTATAGTCTTTCCCTGATATCCGATTCATCAAGGTCTTAAAGACACTTCTCATCTGTTGAGCTTGGCTAGAACTCTCTCTTAAAGCATCATCTAATTCATCGATAAGATAAACGAAGGTATATTGTGGGTTGATAGCTGAAACTTGACGAATTACACTCAGGAAAACATCTTGCAAATCAATATCAATATCCTTAAAAAAGTTATTAAACTTTCCTATAAAACCTATCTCAAAGTCTCTTGTTTGATCAAGCTCATTGAAACCTTTTTCTCCTACAAGTGTCCGTAGAACATACTCTGCTACAGATCTGATTTCTTCTTTTCGTAATATTTTATAAAGTGTCTCAGCTAAGATATAGGAATAAAACTTGTTATGAAAGCTTTGAGTATTACTTAAGTTCTGTAACTTTGTGGGAAGGTCAAAGCTTACGACTGTAATGAACTTAGAATCATCATTTTTAATTTTAATTAGTTCTCTAAAATAGCTGAGAAGCGTTGTCTTTCCACTACCAGCAATAGCAGCTACTAGCCTAAAAACAAACATTCCTCTATTGAAGCAATGATCTAAATCATCCTCAAGTAGCTCCGTTAGATTTTTGATGTTTTTTTCAGAAAAGCTGTCAACCTTAGTAACTTCTCCGCCTTCCCCTTTCCGTTTGACCTCACGTTCAATCCAAATATCCTGAGTGAAATCTCTACCCCTACTAACTTTAGTAAGAAAGTTTTCTATAAACGTAGAACGTTCCAAATAATCAGCCATATTACTCAACCCAGTGGATTAAATCGTCTTTCTCGCCTCTAGAAACAAAAACTATACCCCTAGACTTTAGATCTTCAAAGTACTTATCTAATGCTTCTGGCGAGATGTTTTTTGAGTTGGTGTCCTGAATTTTTTTAAGCAGTTCTTTCTTGCGAATGGCTACAGCACCACTTAACTCTTGGCGTTTTCTCTCTTCAAAGTACAATTCTTTAAATTTGTCCTGGAATTCCTCAAAAGTGATTTCCTCAGTTTGTCTAGTTTGAGGATGCGTTTTACCTGTTTCCTTAATATGAGGGAGTAAACAAGTTAATGCAGTACTCAGCACCTTATAGCTTCTGGAAGACGTGAAATCGTAGTCAGTAGTAGTCAAATTATTTACAAGAACTTGGTTGCCCTCGCCTGTCAGCGAGAATCGCCCGTCTTTTGTGAGAGCCTTCCCTTTACTATCTTTAGTTTTTCCGTCCTTAGTTTTCAGCTCGATCAGTCCCTGCTCCTTGAGATCGCCATAGATCTTCTCTGCTTTTCCCTTGTGTTCATCCGGCAAATAGGATCTTATGTCACCCTTTGTAAGAGTGTCTGCCTCCGTGTCCTTCGCATAGGCTTTGGTATAAAGCAGATAGATGAGGTGTTCTGCAGTAAGTTCAGCCATGTTGCCCTCCCATTCAGTTTTAACGGATACGAAGCTAAATGTCTCTAACAAGCAGATGATAGCTGCAATATCCGTGCAAAAGTTTGTTGGTCTGAATAACTGAAGTTGAACGATCGACCTCCAAGCCTCACCTTTTAACCTCTGAACTCGGATTTTTGACCCTTTTGCTCCAAAAATGAAGTGTGCTTTGCAGCGCTATACACCTCGTAAACACGCTTCCTCATACCGATGCTTCTGTACTTAGACTATGCTTTTGAGAGAGGGAAGCAGGGTCTGCGGTGAAAGAAGCAATGACCACCCAATTTGTACATCCTTTAGCTATGTGACGCTGATTGCACGCTAATGTCGCATCAGCATAGCGGAGTAAAAAGCTTACTGAGACTGGATTTCAGCTTATTGTCTTATTACTTCCACCTAAAAACCTCGTTGCACGATCGATGTCGTTCCCCTGATGATCGCACGATCGATGTCGTTTCTTTAAGTTCAGTTCGTCGCACGATCGATGTCGTTTATGCTAATCGAAGCACTTTGTAGAAGCTTCAAACAACTATGTCTGCCGAAGACGATCGCGATCAGCCAGAAGTCGTTGGTGAGCCTTCAGAAACACTAACGCTTGATGCAAGCAACTTTGTTGCGGATTGTAAACAAATCCTGCTTGAGAACCTAGACAAACATACATCAAGGTTTGCTTTAGCTCAGTGGGTAGCTAATGCTCCCAATCGCGATATTTTCCTTCAAAGGAAGCAAGAGGTCGCCGACACATTGGAGCTTTCCATTCGGCAGGTGGAACGAGTCTTAAAGAAATATCACAAAAGTGAACTAAGGGAAACCTCTGGGGCTGAGAGATCGGATAAGGGTGAGCACAAAATCCTTCCCTATTGGGTAGATTACATGAAATGGTTCTACGATGACAGAAAAGAGAAAAAGCTTTCTGCGGCTGTGGCTGATGTTGTCAGAGAGGTAAAACGGCACGCAGAAATTGATCTGCATCTTCAACCCGGTGAATATCCGGATCGCGCTACTGTGTATCGTGTTCTAAAGCCTGTTGTTGAACGTGAGGCTTTACAGAATAAAATTAGAAACCCCGGTTCAGGTTCATGGTTTCACGTCAAAACCCGTGATGGGGAATACATCGAAATATTCTGTAGCAACCAGGTTATTCAGTGTGATCATACAAAACTAGATATCCTTATTGTTGACAAAGATGACAAAATCCTTGGTCGTCTTTGGCTAACAACTGTAGTGGATAGCTTCTCTAGCTGCGTTTTAGGTTTTTTCCTTGGACTCAAACAACCTGGCACCGAAGAGGTGGCGCTTGCTCTACGTCATGCAGCTTTACCCAAACACTACCCAGACGACTATGAACTGCTAAGACCTTGGGATATCAATGGGCTACCGCTCCAGTGCTTTTTCACAGACGGTGGGAAAGACTTGTCGAAAGCCAAGCACATTCAACAGATTGGTAGAAATTTTAACTTTAAGTGCGAGTTACGCTTTAATCCTCCTCAAGGCGGCATTGTAGAACGCATTTTCAAGACTATCAATACGAAAGTCCTTCAAGGGCTTCCAGGCTACACGGGTTCCTGTGTTGAGGATCGCCCAAAACACGCTGAAGAGACCGCCTGTCTGACTTGGAGGGATGTTAAGAAAATCTTAACTGGGTTCTTCTGTGATAGCTATAACCATGATAAACATCCCAAGAAAAAGGGGATGACAAGGTACGAGTACTGGCTAGAGGGATTGGGTGGAACCTTGCCAGAGCCTATTGATGAGCAAGAATTAGATCTTTGCTTGATGAAGGCAGCGTACCGCTATGTTCAAGCCCATGGTTCAGTAAATTTTGAAAATGTTATTTATAGAAGCGAAGAGCTTAAAAATTACTTGGGGGAGCGAGTAACACTGAGATATGATCCCGACCATATTCTAAGCCTTCGAGCTTATACATATGAGCCAGATGAAAAAATGGGAGAGTTGATCGACGATGAGGTGAAGGCTCTCAGTCTGGAACATCAGGATCTGACTTTGGATGAATTGAAGCAAATCAATGCAAAGTTGACTGAGGAAGGTAAAGAAATCGATAACTATACAATTCTTCAGGAACTTGGGCGTAGAACCCAAATGGTTGACGAGGCAATTCAGAGCCGAAACGATCGCAGAAGGGCGGAGCATAAAGATGCTCGAGAGGAACACAAAACTAACTTAGGCAAGCCTAACAATCGTAAGACTACCAGAAAATCTTCGACAAAGGCTAACGCTAACCAAAACCCTGTAGTTGCTGAAGCAGACTTGGTAGCACCATGTTCACCTGATAACAAGGAAAGTTTAACTTCCTCTGACATGATGGAAATCTTTCAATCTACTGAAGAAATTGATGTAGAAGTCTCATACGTCCTTCTTGACAATAAGGATGAAGAAAGGGTACAGCCAGGAACTATTCTTCAGGGATCAGTTATTGGAGAGAGTTTAACAGAGATTGTCGCACCTTCATCCGAAAAAGCTAGAACTGAAGGGCTTGTAACTCCTACTCAAGTAGAACCCTCAAAACCAAAGGAGTGCTACGATTTCATTATCTCAAAACGCTCTCGCAGAAATCGGTAAAAGCTTATGTCAGAGTCTAGTCTGGTTTCACAGCCTATTGTAGAGGTTTTAGCTTCGTTAACAGACACGAGAACTAAAGTGGCTGCACTGGAAAGGCTGCTCAGTGACGGCTATGTACCAACAGAGACCGGTGAATCTGGGATTAAGTGGATAGACGAGCGGAGATTTCTGAAACAATGTGGTCGTCTGGTAGGACCACGTGGGAGTGGTAAAAGTCGATTGTGTGAGGAGTACGAGAATCGGGATTTTGATCGTGTCATTCGAGTGAAAGCTCATACAAACTGTTCTTCTAGGAAAGTTCACAGGTTAATCCTCAAAGCAATGAATCATGCGGCTAAAATCAGACGCCGGGATGATCCAAGACCCCAGGTGGTCGAGAGTGTTGAGCCATTGGGAATAGAGGTCATCCTCATTGATAACGCACATAATTTAGAGATAGATGCGTTCTCAGACCTTAAAGATCTTTACGATGAGAAAAAGGTGACTATCATTTTTTCCGGAACGGCTAATTTGAATGTTTCGCTTGACAACGCTGACTTGCTGGAAAGTTTTCCCTATTCTTTCTCTCTAGGTTCTTTGCCTGATAACGATTTCAGAAAGATTTTGAATACACTTGAAGAAAAAGCATTAAATCTTCCCTTTCAGTCCCAGTTAAGTGAGGGGGAGAAATTTGAGATTTTGATTAAATGTACAGGCGGTTTCATAGGAAGGCTCATAAAGCTTCTGCCAACAGCAATTTTATACTCTGTTCAAAAAATTTCAGAACAGGACAATAAACTTGAATCAGGACAGGAGTGTGAACCTGAAACCATCTTCATGTACAAGCTTGATAGTGTTTCTCTTGAAGCACTTAAAAAGCTTGAGGTAGGATATGGCAAGAAAGCGTTGTTTGGAAAGGCTGATTCACAATAAGATAGTGGCATTTTCATAAAGGATAGGGAATAATCGACATTTTTAGATGTCTCGCCACGTAAGGACCCCAGCGTTTGTCTTTTTTCTCCGCCCTTTGCGTAAGGGCGCTACCCAAAATAATTTCTGAACTCTCCTACGACTCTTTTCCTAACTGCTCAGTCATTGAGTGATGCATGACCAGTAAAGTTAGTAAGTATCCCAGATTGCCCCCTCTGGAGCCTTTTCAAGGAGAAAGTCTTCCTCACTATCTTGGTCGATTTCGGCGACTGAAAAGCACTGGAGCACCTTCTCCAAGTGCATTGGGGCAAATGGTGGGTATTGGTGCAGTTGTAGCGCAACGGGAACTGGGCTTCTTCAATCCCTTTCCAAGCACTGAGCAACTGACTACTCTAGGAACAGTCATTGGACTAGAGATTGACCGATTAACCCAGATGCTGCATCCAGAAGGAGTAACGCTCGACCCGAGACCAATCCGTCTGTGCGGAGCTTGCTACGCTGAATGCCCTTGTCACCGTTTTGAGTGGCAGTTCAAGTCGAGAGCAACTGCAAGATGCGATCGCCACAAACTCAAACTGTTGATGAAATGTCCAGGCTGTGAAACATTATTTCCAGTACCTTCCCGTTGGGTAGAGGGAAGATGTCAGAACAAGAAGTGCGGCATGCGCTACTCAAGAATGGCTAAACACCAAGCGAGAATATAAAAATAAACAGTGAGGGCGCTTCATGGCAATCAAGCATGATGATGTTATTGAAGTAAAAAAGCTTGACCTACACGTCCTGTTTCTTGAGCAGAAACTGGCTAGACCTTATCTAATTGTCACGACAGGCTCTATCAAGCCATTGGTTTGACCAGTGAGACTCGACCAGCTTTGAGCGTTCCAGCAGCAAAGTAATTCCCACGGTGGCTTGATGAAGTGAAACCATAGGAGGAAAGGTTCTGTCGCAAGTTTTCTAAAGTGACAAACGATCTGTGCCAAGCGTCTTGTCTTAAGCACTCACTCCAAACAGTTCTTCAATGAACTTCATTTGAGACACACTGTCCCCTTGACTGATTCTTTTCACTTGTCCTTTTCTGATCATATTCATTGCCTCAATCCCGCTCAGCGTTTTTCTCGCACTGTTGAACGATTTGAACCCCATCATCGGTTTGACAAGCCGCTTCATGTTTCTGTGATCCTGCTCAATGATGTTGTTCAAAGCTTTAATCTGCCGGAGTTCCGTCTCTGCTGCAATCGTTTTAGCCGCTTTCAGCTTGTCCATCGCAACCGGGTAGGCAGCATTCTTAGCCACTGTAATCACTCGTGGTGCTTGTGTGTGCTGAGCTTTCAGTACTTTACGGAAAAACCATGCCGCTGCCTTCCCGTCTCGCTTTGCACTCAGCCTGAAGTCCAGCGTCTTGCCTGCTGAATCGACTGCTCGATACAAGTATTGCCACTGGACTCTGACTTCGATGTCCGTTTCGTCCACCCGCCACGAATCAGTCGTCAAACGCAAAGGCGGTCGCAGTCGTTGATCGAGCTCTGGTGCCAACTTCAGTACCCAGCGATTGATCGTAGAGTGAGCCACTGCGACTCCTCGCACCGCCATCAGCTCTTCCAGATTCCGGTAGCTCTAGGGATAACGGCAAGACCACCGGACATTCAGCAACATGCTTGCTGGCAGCAAGTGACACCACTTGAAAAGGAATTGAGAAGCCATTTAGGTTGAGACCAGAGAAAAATTAACCGCCTCACCTTACCATTTATTGCGACACAACCCTTGGGGGTTCGGTGACGGCCTTGAGCGTGTCCTCTGGCGTGAATCCCGTCTTGCAGCTTGAGAAGTGCACTGAGCAGCGGGATATCGCCCCAGCTTTGCTCCCAAACCGCTACAGGCAGCGTCCTGAGGGACGAATTTTTAGGACATTTTAGGACATAAGTGCGGCTGCTAGGGTGGCCGCGCTTGGAGCACTGTCAAATATGCCTAATTTCAGAACATATAAAACGCCGACGCTTAAGACTTATCAAACGCGATCGCGCCTTTTCGGTCGTGACAAAGTCCTTGACCCTGTCTACGATTATGGACAGTCGGTTGAGTTTTGCCAGGTACAGGAAGTTGTAGCCGCCGATCCCCTGACGGGACTCCCGGTTCAAAAAACGTTGCAGTGCTATCCGATGCGCGGGTTTGTGAAAACAGACACGGGTCAGCAACTGCAGGTCAATTAAGGGCTCAACATCAACGCCAGCGGTTATACCGCTTATCTCTACGGGGGCGATCTCAAAGTGGATCAACTCTCCCCCCGTTCGGTGGTGGCGTTTCGCGACACCACCTATAGCCTCTACCTGATCCAGGCTCACGGGGATAAGGAGAGTGACATCTGGCTCGAACTCCGCTTGCTCTGCTCGCAAGGATCGGGGCGCGTTGACCAGGCCGATGCCATTATTGAGACCACACCGATCCAGCCTGAGGAGCTAGAAATTCCCCTAGTAGAGCAGGATCCGCTCTTTCAGCCGTGAGGCTCTAGCACCTTTGCAATCACCCGTAGCGACGGGAGTACGGGCATCGCGTCTCGACAGCAAGAGCAGCGCCAAAACGATCGCCCTTTGGCAGCGCTTCCCTCCTCCAGCAAAGTCCTTACTCCCGCTTTCAGCGGGATGTGCGGCAGGTGAAGCCGGAAGTGATTGAACAGTATGCCAGGGGGACTTGAGTGACCAATTTCAAACGAAGGAACTCGAAAAATGAGCAAGAAAAGTACCAACACTAAAGCCATCACAACCATTGCCAAAATGGATAAGAGTGTAGTTTGCAACCAACACAGAAATACGCGATGAATTCTATTTGTGGACATAATCGGATTCGGCGAACTATGGATTAGAGACGATTTCTTTCTCCTTCATTGTTTGGACGGAATGTGACTCAGAAATAACAATCAATGCTGATGTTTTTAAGAGCTTGAATTTTAATTTTAAGAAGCGTAATTAATGATTTTCGCGAGGAGGAGTAAATTGTGACTTTTTCTCATCGATTACTCAAATTAGTAGAGTTTAGCAGCATTGCAGCGCTCCATCTGTTTGTCACTTTCATGTCACATTTGTGAATCAGCGTTAGAGATGGAATTTGAATATTGGAGAGCCGCTATGGATTGGCAGACGATTTTACATTGGGTGTATGTAGCAGGGATG
>Ga0163154_10007532_pt1 | contig 12939 bp, 15 predicted proteins | sample OliLakLV19MP9P1_FD_148649 | JGI IMG/M metagenome (GOLD analysis project Ga0163154, IMG submission 148649) | Freshwater microbial mat bacterial communities from Lake Vanda, McMurdo Dry Valleys, Antarctica - Oligotrophic Lake LV.19.MP9.P1 | ecosystem: Environmental > Aquatic > Freshwater > Lake >... | reverse complement strand
GCGTGCAACCGTCGGAAAGACAATCGCCAGCGCAAGCACGCCCTCATTGAAGAGTGCGCGTTGAAACTGTTGCGCCTTTGCCTCATCTCCAACGATTACCGGCGTAATGGGAGTGACCGAAACGCCTGTGTCGAATCCCAATTTCTGCAAGCCCGCTTTCCAATAGCGCGTATTATCCCAAAGTCGCTCGGTGAAAGTAGAATCGGTATCTATCAGTTCGATGGCGGCAATGATCGCGCCAACGGTTGCGGGCGGCTGTGCGGTGCTGAACAAAAATGGACGCGCCCGCTGAATCAGCCAATCGATCAGGCTTGCGCTTCCGGCGATATAACCGCCCATCACACCCACTGCTTTCGAGAGCGTGCCGAGCTGCACATCAATTTTGTCTTGGACGCCGAAGTGATAGGCAGTGCCGCGTCCCCCGCCCATGACACCAGAACCGTGCGCGTCGTCCACCATCGTCGCCGCATCATATTGCTGTGCCAACGCCACAATCTCCGTTAGCGGCGCAATATCGCCGTCCATCGAAAATACCCCATCCGTGATAATCAAGCGTTTTTTGGCGTCCTGAGTCTGTTTTAATGCATCTTCAAGGGCATTCATATCGTTGTGCTTGTAGATTTTTCGCGCCGCTTTCGAGAGTCGAACGCCGTCAATAATGCTGGCATGGTTCAGTTCATCGGTAATGATCGCGTCTCCCTCTTCCATCGTTGTCGGGATCACGCCCGCATTCGAGGTAAAGCCGCTTTGGAATACCAGCGTCGCCTCGACGCGCTTGAATTCTGCAAGTTTGCGCTCCAACTCCTGATGAATCCGCATGGTTCCGATAATCGGACGCACCGCCCCTGCCCCCGCGCCCCATTCTAGTGTGGCTTTGATTGCCGCCGCTTTGAGATTGGGATGATTCGCCAAGCCAAGATAGTTGTTGCTCGACAAGTTGATCACGCCCGATTTGCCGTTGACGGTGACCCGTGCTTCGGAAGGCGAATCCAGCGTAATGAGAGGCTTATAGAGATTTTGTTCTTTGAGTTCGTCAAGATGTCCGCACAGCCACGTTTGCAACGTTTCGTTCATGTAAATTTTATCCTTATTGGGTCATTAAAACCCCAATGTCGTCAGTGGATTGCCCCAATGACCTACCGAGCCAACGACCTACTGCGCCTCTTCTTTTGCCGCATTTTTGCGCGTCAGATACAAGACCATTCCCGTCAGAAATGCCATGATGGCGAACATAATCCAAGGACCATAATCTTTATGAATCGCCCCCCCGCCAAAACCTTTCAACAAGAAAGTCACGCGGTCAATGAGCAGGGCGAGACGCCCCATAATCGTTGAACCGAAAATCGCGCCGAACGCAAACATGAGCAGCCAACGCCCCCACTTCGCCGTGTTTTTCAGCACGGGATGCTTTTGCTCGAACGAGAAGAAGAAATAACTCATCACGCAGAGCAAAATGACCATAAAGATGACGTTGTTGATCGCCCCGCCCCGTGTCAATTCCGCGATTTGGGTTCCATCTGCCGCCGTAAACGCGTCATGCGGCACAACCGGCTTAAACGAGCTCGGAATTTGAGGCCAATAATCATTGACATACGCCTTAAATGCCCGCCCCGAAGTGATTCCGAGGAAGAACGCGATCACCAAGCGTGCCAGCCAAGCGAATTTCTGCGAGAAAATGAAATAATAGAACAAACCAACGAAGATCGGGAAAATGAGCCACCATTCCCCTTTTTCCCAGAACGGTTCCCAAAATTTCGGCAGGATATTGTCGGTAAAGGTATTGACGATCAAGTAACCCATCGAGATACCCAAAAAGAGATGCTCGAAGAACCGGTAGACTTTGTTTTCGCGATACAAAATCGAAAATAAGCCGAGGGTACAAAACATACCAATCCACAATTTGAGCATCTCAAGATGCCCTGCCAGCCAAGGGGAAAAAGATGTCATCGGTTATTTCTCTCCATATCCCATACGCTGACGCTGTCGTTTTTCCAAGAACATGGCGACATTTCCCAGCAAAATAAAGGCGATAATCAGCAGGTGAGCGAAGGCAGAGGAAGTACTTGCCCCGGTCGCTTCGCCGGTTTTTCCTAACAACTTTTCGTATTCTGCGGAGCCGGACAGCCCCCCCAGCAATCCCACCATCTGCCGGGAGTCGAGACGGTTGTACGCTTCGGGAGCCATAACAGCCGTCAAGCCTCCGCCCATCGGAATATTGAACGGCTGCTGTAAGAAAGTAATATAAACTTCGAAGCTGCGCGAACCGGTAACGTCAATCAGGAATTTGATGTCTTTGGCGGTTTGCACACCCTCCATCACCTTGAGTGACCCGATAGGATTGCCTTCAATGTCTTTTTTGATGGTTCCGACAATGTCCTTGCCGAATCCCTGCAAAAAGTTTTCCTGATCGATCTGATAGCCGAAATTGACCCAGTTCACGCCCTCGACATAGCCGTATTCCTTTTGGAGTTCCTCGGCGATTTTCTGATTGAGGACTTTGGCTTGCGGCTCGAACGCCAGCAGCGCGAACCGCACTTTCTTACGCATCAAGTGGCGCATCAACGCATAGGTTTGCGAACGGCTCTCGCCGCGTGTTCCTGCTCCCCAACTTACTCCAAACAGCACAAAGTCGTTCTCTTTCAACCCCTCGATGGAGTCGTAAAGACTTTGCGTCGCCGGAGAGACCTTCATCGGCAGCGGGATGGGAACCAACACGGGAAAGGCGATTACCAACAGCATCAACGCATAAAGGACACGCCGATCTACTTCCTGCAAAAAGCGCAAAATGTTCATAGTGTGTCCCTTATCCTTGACTGTCGAAGTAACTACCGCGCTCCAAGCCGAGCCAAATTCGCAAGGCGACGGCGAGGCTGCCAATGCCTAAGCCGAAATTGATCGCACGCACGGCAGGAGTATTCGCCTTGTTGAGAATCCAGTCGCGAATGACCTCGAAACGGAAATTGCCGAGAAAGCCTACGCCTTGTTCGGGCAGCCAGTTAGTGAGCATCTGACCGAGAGAAATCTGTCCCAGCATGACGATCAACGCGGTCACAAGCAGCAAGGTCGCTTCGACGGATTTGACGCGGAAGGCGCGATAGGCGGCGGACGTGATATAGAATGCAATGATGGAAAACATCGTCGCATCGAGATTCTGGTATCCGCCGACGACAATCAGATCATAAAGATTTTTGTTGATGGCGTTCGGGCGCAGTCGCTGCAAAATCCCGATGGTCAGCGTTGTGAAAAATCCGATGAAAAAGACATAGCTGAAAAAGTAATTGGGATTTTTCTTGAGGATGCGCCTGCCATGAATCTGGAACAGGTTGATCGCTCCGAGACCGAAGGCAACCGCTCCCACAATCGGGATCAGTATTCCGGCAACAGGGACGACAAACGGCGTCATGAAATTGCCGACAGCATCCGGGTCTTGGGGGGTGGGCATTGTCCTCAGAGGCACGAAAAATTCCAGCACGTAGAACAAGCCGCCGATAAAGGTTGCCGCCAGCATCAACGGGCGGCGGGCGCGTTGCGGCAATGCTTGCAAAATGACCACGAGAACGACGGTAAAGACACACGCGCCGAACACGTACAGCCAAAATGCGGTTCCGGTTTTCGGACTAAACACACGCTTCTCCTCGAACCTCCCCTAACCCCTCCTTCGCAAGGAGGGGAACCAAAACCTTCCTTATCTTTACGCGAATATTTCGCAAGGGGGAATTGGCTCCCTTCCCTTCATCATCGGAGGAAGGAGGGGATTGACGCCCTCCCCTTATGGAAGGGGAGGGTTGGGGTGGGGTCTATTTCGGTAATATCTCTTTGACGAGAAAATCTGTGAAGGTTTTGAGCAAGGGCGAGCCGGTCAGTCCGGTGTAGGTTGCGATTATTGTCCCGATAACCGTCATGGCGAGAATGATGCCTTTGACAATATCCTGTCCAACAATGCTGCCGAGCGCGGTGGGCTCACGAGAGAGATAGGCACTCGCCGCATAGAATTCATCGCCAATAATCACGTAATCGCACGACGCAATAAAGAACGGGATTTGCGTTGTCGCAGGCGTTCCTGCGACCTGAATCGCGCCGACCTGCTGCCCTGTTTCCGCCATGATCAACGCTTCGGCATAGTAGTAGCCGAACATAAACACAGCGGCTGCCTTTTCGCGCCAAATAATTCCGGCAACAGAAGCGGCATAGGCGAATTGGCTGCTGCTGAGATAGCGGACATCATCGGAATTGTACTGCTCCGGGCGTCCCTCCTGCGTATAGGCGTCGCGAATGGCTTCTTCGGTGATCGGCAGCATTTGAGCATCGTATACGGGAACAATGGAGCGCGTGCCGAATCGTGCCGACGATTTGACCACATAACTCACGATGGAGAGGGCTTGCAGGCTAATAATTTCGATACCGCCGTTTTGTCCCAAACCCGTTGAGCAGATCATAGGGCGACCCATCTCAGTGGAGCGTCCGATGGCTTCTTCAATGGCAGTCAAGCCCTGAATGCGCCGAATGAACAGATCACGTTTGCGTGCCGTCAGAATCGCGACGATAATGATAATGCTGAACAGCGGCATAAATATCCGAACCGCATTGTTGGCGTGTTCCATACGTTGGTTACACTTGCCTTTCTGCTGCGCTTGCTGACTTCGCCTTGAGTTTCGCCGCAGGTTCAGAGGTTCGCAGGGTTTCGATACGCCGTATCAGACGCTCGACATCGTCCGGGTTTTCGATCAATTTCGCCCAATGCTGCAAATTTTTCGGTCCCACAAGCGGCGCGATAAATCCGGCTCCGAAAATCAGACTCTGTCCGGCGAGGAAACCAAGCGGCTTGTGCATCTCCAAAAAAAGAACGGCAGGAATGGTCATTCCGCGCTTGGTAACTTCGTCGGCGATTTTGTCTATGATGGCGTCCCGGTCTGCGTTACTCAGAGGCGCGTCCCAATCCATTCCGAACATCGTTTTCTTCCTCGTGGGCGTCAGTTGCGATCAAATGCGGCATATAATGGGCGACTTGCTCCAGAACACTCGCTCTATCGCCGGGTTGTCCGTCCGGCGCGAACCGTAAAAAGACGCCGCGAAATCCGTCCCCGCGTGAAGGAAATTCCAACGGTGTCAAGAGAACACCTTGCTCGCCGGACGCACATCGGCGCATTTCGTTCCATTTCAGCGCGAGGCGATTGAGTAAGACATTCGAGAAAACGCCTTCGGGTGTGATGCGATACGTCACAGGAAACAAAAACTCACTCGTCGCGCCAGCAAGCAGAACGACAGTCGCCGCCGCCAGCAGCGCGGATTGAAAGACCACCAGAACGGTGAGAGACGCCAGCACGATTGCCGCAATCAAAATCGGCAGTCGGACGGGATTACGTCGCCACAGATGGACGCGCCACTCCATCGGGGGCATCGGTTCGGGTGTTTGATCTTGGGAGGCGGCTTCGCTCACAATATAATCTACTACGCACCGTGTCGCATTTCGTGAGGACGGAAATGCAAAAAAATCGGAACCGCTCGAAGGTTTCGGCGGCGTGAGAGCATTATAGAAGTTTTTGGGGTTACTGTCAAGTGCTATGAGAGGTTATGGCTTGACTTGAAGTTCGGTTGATTTGAAATCTTCTTCGGAGAGAGCGACTTTGCCCCTCCAAATCCCATAAAGATCACCAAATGTTCTGGCTTTGGCATCGGGTTTTAGCTCGCGCACTTGTGCCTTGAGAAAGCGTAGCTCGTTTTCCAACTCATCAATGCGCGACAGTATCGCAACGGCGGTCATGGCAAAACTCCCTTTCTCAGAAAATGAGGATAGGATATTGTACCACAAGTCAAAATGCGGCTATCGGTTGTCAAGCCCTACGAAACGCGCAGCAGTTGCTCATGGGGAATTTCGGAGTGCGGCGGGGCGGGTTGAAGCAGTTCACCGGAATCGTTTTGCGTCTGTGGCATTCGTACCAGCGTTTCACGCAGGGGCAAATTGACCGCCGTTTCGTTGGTAAGAGGCATCACGATTGCCCAGCGTTTCATCTGCCGCGCCGACACTCTGCCGAGCGAATACATCAATTGCGAGAAGCCTGCCAAAACGAAAAGCGGCGTAAACCATTCGCCCGCATCGAGAATATCGGAGCCGGTAAGGGCAAGCGTAAGAAAGCCCAGTGCGGAGCCGACAATCCCAAGCATTCCCAGCGACAGCAAGACGCCCGTCATGGAAAGCAGGGCATAGCGTTGGCTCATGATATGCAGGTAGCGCGAGCGTGTGACGACTTGCCGCCTTCTTGGATTCCGTTCCATGCGCGATATTTCCTCAAAAAACCGAGTGTTAAAAGAAAGAGCGTACTGTCCCTATGTATCCTTCATCAAAGCGTCTTTGTGCCTGACGCTTGTAGGGAGTATCCGCCATCGAAACGATAATCTGCTGTGCCTTCTCGAAATCAACAGACGCCGCGTTCATTGCCATTCTGCGTTCGTCGGCGTTACTCACGGCTATACCTTCAAGCATAGGAAAATTCTGTTCTAAGCGGTGCGGCGCAGCTCCGACAAAAATTGCTCGAAGTTGTGCTGCGGATCATAGCCGAGCATCTCCACCGCTTTGTCAATGACAGGCAAATAAGGAATGCGTGGGACAATCAGCCCGTGATGCGCCAGCAATTCCGTTGTGCCGGGATAGTAGTTTTCGACCACTTCCACCGGATTGTATTCTATGTGAGGCCAATCTTCGGGTGCAAACGGTTTCGCAGAGTGAATCAGAAACGTCTCGCACACAAACTCTTCCGCAATCACCGCCGCCAACGCCAGCAAATTTGCCTGTGCCACATCCTGCCGATCCAAGCGATTGCACAACCGCCCCAATCCGGCTTGATGCCAGTCTACAGGCGAAAAATAACCGTAGCGCAGAATAGCGGTATGGATTTGGCATTTGCGGGCGTGGAACCGGCACATCTCTTCAGAGACAAACTTGCTCATGCCGAAGTAATTATTGGGAATGCACGGCGTTTCCGTATCCATGACGTGCAGCCCGCGCATTCCATCGCCATAAACCGCTTCGGCAGAGGAAAAAACTAAATTCTTGACGCCGTGAAGCATCATTGCCCGCAGGACGTTGTGCGTGCCGGTGACGTTGACGCCGTAAAAATCGTCCTCGTTGCGGTTCGCCAAGTGTTCGTGATGATAGGCGGCGGTATGAATGACAGCGTCACAGCCCTGCATCGCATAGCAGACAATTCCTGCATCACGAATATCGCCCTGAATGCTAATGCAGTTCTCTGGAGCCTCCATCGGTTCAACATCGAACAGCACCAATTCGTTATCGGGCAGGAGGAGTGGAATCAGGGCGAGCGGCAGATCGCCGCGTGCGCCGGTAAGCAAAATTTTCATGGCTCTATGAGTTCCCGTGTGCGTCGGCAAGATGCTTCTGCTTGAGATATTGAATTTGACCGTCATGGTAGGTAAAGTGTTCGTACATATCGACAAGGCACTCTGCCACCGTAATCTTTTGCCCTTCCCATTCGAGCGGGCGATCAAACTCGGCTTCGGGTAATTCGGTCAAGGCTTGTGTCCAGAGAGCGGCGGTTGCGTCGAACCATTGTCGGATTCCCTGCCAGTCCTCTTGAGCGGGTGCGACATGAGTGGCAAAATCCGTCATGGACTGTGGATTGCCGCCTCGAAGCGCGGGCAGAGACAACACAAGCCACGCGGTCACATGGAAGACGATTCCGGCAATCGAGCCGTTTTGCCCAATTCCCCATTTGTGTGGCTGCCAATTCGCCGACGCCTCGCGTAATGCCTCCTCGGTGGTGACGCCATCGATCTCTTTATGGAAAGAACGGCAGACACGAACGGTGCGCTGCTTGAGAAATTCGGGCAGAGTTTCGGGCATAAGTTCCAACCCCTTCCCTCAATGGGGCATTGTGCGATATAATGGACGCCAACAGACATGGGTCATTAGGTCGGTGGGTAATTTGTTATTCGGAATGCGATGGGTTTTTAATGACCCAATCACCCATAACAAGCGTAACGCCGACAGGCATTGATGCGTCAAAAGTGTAGCATATTGCGGCTGATGAGAGTGAGGATTTGAAAGATGATCTTGAAGAATTATCAGATATTGTTGTCCGGCGCGTTGTGTGCATGGGCAATGTGCGGCGGCATCGTGTTCGGTCAGGCACAGCCGCCCGCCATTCCCCTGAGCAAAGAAGCCAAAGAGAACGCCGAATTGATAGAAACGTGGTCGGATTTAGGGACACTGCGCGTTTTGACGCCCCTGAAACTGACGAACGAGCAGATTGACAAACTGATTGTTCTGATCACCACCGCCGAAGCCGCGCATAATCAAAAATTGGTCGCTATGTCGAATGTCTCTCTCAAGAAACTCGCGGCGGACATTCGTGCTGCCAAGAAGAAAGCACTCAAAGGCGAAGACGTTTCCGCCGAAATGTCCGAACGGCTCACAAAAGGCATGGAGGAGCATCTTGGCAATGTCGGTCAGAAGAAGCAGGAGGCAGCCATCATGTCCACGCTCGCCGCTTTTGCCCCCAAAATTCGCGCTCTTCTGACGACACAGCAGATTGCGGCTGCCGCCAAAATTGCCCAAGAGGAACAAGAGAAAATCGCCAAAGGCAACAAAGGCACAACCAATCAATGGTTCAACTATTACGTGCAAAAAGTGATTATGCCGTACCCACGCATTGTGCCGCTGCTCAAAGAACTAAAAACCGGAGACGCAACCGACACCGCAAAAGCCGACAAGGAGTAAACCGCCCATGAAACCACCTTATCCACCCCAAACATCGAAAGTCAGCGCGTTGCTGTCGGCTTTTCTGCTCCTTGCTGTCCCCTGCGCCGTTGTCCTGACGCCCCTCATTCGTGACGCAGGGCAGCGTCGCGCTCCCTTTTTACCCGAAACCCTGCCGCCGACCATTGACGCCGCCAAAAAAGTCCATTTTGTGAGTGTGGACAATGCTTTCGCCGCTCCCAACGCCAATTGGACGCCGAACCTCAAAATTCTCACAGGAGCCGACCATATCACCGAATCGATCACCGTCGGCGGACATACCGGCGTGCGCGTCATGGGAATCAAGTTCAATACGGCGGACGACCAATATTCACTGTGGGCGAATGAACACGGCGTAGACATTCTCATGCAGATATACGGCGACGGCGCGTTCCTCAACAAAGACGGCACTCCGACCTATTGCAATTTCCTCACAGGAACCCTGCCGGAACCCATCGCGGTAGATGGCGGCGAAATTCCTGCCGCCGCCAAAAATCAAAAATGGAACTGGATATTGTTTCGTATCTCCAACGGCTTGCGGCACATGGATGGCGGGCGGCTCATCGGAACCATTCACCCCAAAGCCAAAAACGATCCCAATATCGCGGGCGTTTCCGTCCTGAGCGGTCAAAACGGCGGCACGATCCGCATGGACGGCATCCACGATCTCAAAGTCCGCTTCGTCGCCTTCGGGCAAAAAGGCGCGTTTGGCGAACCCGACCAGATCAACCGCTTCAAGAAATAACCCTCTTGTATCAGTCCTTATTCGGGTAAGTTGTTGTACCCAACAAGAGAACAAGTGTCCTTCTGGACGCGCCATTTGGAAGGTTTTCCTGTGTCTATGACGACTCAAGAATTAATAGAAGCAATCCATAACGCTTTTGCTGCAACTCCTCTACCGCAGGAGTTGACGAGTCTAAGCGTTAAGAGTAATCGTCCTTATGAAGCGGAACATTTGAAAAGATCATTCTCTGGGAAAACTTGGTAGCAAATTTCGCCAGCAACATTGCATGATTGTGGGTCAATGCTGATGTATTTCACTCCAGAGGTCTTTTGCTACTACCTTCCCGTCTGCTTAATCCTCACTGTCGATTACTATAATAGTGACTTTGTAGGAGAATCGACATTGTACTTTTTCTCCATCAAAGGAAGCGAGGAAGCACAACGAGAAGTCTTAGGGTTACTTACAGATCGACAAAAATTCGTAATATTGCATGTGTTCAAATATCTCCACGAAAATTATTCAGTTGAGGAGGATTATATTCCTTACCCAACTGAATTAATGAGCAAATGAATCACCGGCTTCCTAATTGCATAATAATAGTTCTCAGAACAAACAAACACTGTGTATCAGTTAGTCAGAAGCTTGGGTAAATATTTCATAAGGAGCATCCAGCAATGAAGGTGGATTTGCAGCATAAAATCGCCCTCGTCACCGGCGCGGCGCAAGGCATCGGCAAGGCTATTGCCGACGTTTTTGCCGACAATGGGGCAATCGTCTATTACGCGGATATTGATACTGAGACGGTTTTCGCTGCCGTGTCCACAGGGGCGGGGCGGCACGCCCTTGCCATGGATGTAACCGATACCGCGCAGATTGAGGCGGCTCTGCAACAAATCGAACGTGAACACGGACGACTGAATATTCTGGTCAACAACGCAGGGGTGAATACGCTGGCACACCGCGTCACTCTCGACGCTTTTCCGCAGGAAGAGTGGGATCGCATTCTCGCGGTAGACCTGACGGGTGTTTATCAGGTGAGCAAAGCGGCGATTCCCTTGCTACGTCAGGCGGGCGGGGGGCGTATCCTCAATATCGCCTCTGTCGCCGGACTTGTGCCGTTACGACTGCAATGCGCTTTTGTCGCAGCAAAGGCGGGTGTCATCAATCTCACCCGTGCGATGGCACTCGAACTCGGAGCAGAGGGGATTCTTGTCAATGCCATTGCCCCCGGCTCCATCCTGACGCAAGGCACAGAGCGGCTATTTTACGGCGACGATGGACTCTTCAAGACATCGGTGCAGCAACTGCTCAGTCACATTCCATTGGGCAGACCCGGCAAACCCGAAGAGATCGCCCACGCCGCCCTGTTTCTTGCCGCGCCTGAAAGCAGCTACATCAATGGACATTGCCTGACCGTAGACGGCGGCTGGACGGCAGGCTATCTGCGTGAGTTTTAACCGTTTCCACTGAGGAGATTTTAATGGCAGCAATCACAAAGTTCAAGGGCTACCAAAGCGACAAAGCCCCGACGATTCCCAAACCCGAAACTCCCCCCGACCCCATGATCGTGACCGTGCAGGACGGGGTTCCGGTTGTCTATCCTGACTGTCACGGCGTGGGCGTACGAGTCGTCCATCCGGTCAATCCCAACGCCCCCGCCAAAAACTTGGGCTTGGTCATGTTCTATGTGCCGCCTCATGTCGTGCTGTCCCCCGGCTCGCATGAGACCGAAGAGACCTATGTCATTCTGGAAGGCAAGGGCAGAATGACCTTTGCCCGCTATGAACGCGAAGTCCAGAAAGGCGATTTTGTCTACCTGCCCCCTTGGTGCGTTCACGGCATCGAGAATACAGGAACGGAAACGCTTGTCGTTCTCATTGCGACCTCCCCGCCGAATCCTTGAAACCCCGCGATGGCATTTAAGTATTCACAGTTCGTTTTCGCGTCCGGTAGGACGCCCGTCGGAACGACACTATGCCGGGTATTTTCAATGTCCGCGATTGGCTATCAACAACTATAAACGACGCCAAACAAAAAAGAAGGGAAGAAGAGAAGAACAGTTCTCCTCCTCTTCCCCTATTCCCAACAAAAGGGGTCGAAGTCAGGGGGCAATGTTCTACCCTCTACTTCTTACCCTCTACTCTCTCTGCCCTCTACACCTCTTCGACTTCCACGTCGAACTTGTCGTCAAGACTGAGGTTGCCCGTGATCGCGTCCAAGAAACTCAGCGATGCCTCCGCACTCATATCCTCGCCGTTGGCATCCGGTCCCGCTGGTTCCAAGAGGTCAATCTCCGAGAAGCCGTCCATCGGCAACGGATCAGGGCGCGATGCCGTGCGTCCGAGCATACTATCCTCGTCGTCGAGAATCTGAAGCGGGCTTTCCGCTTCCCGCTTCGGCGGCTCGACAATGAGCGGCGTCCCATCCGGTGTCGCCAACTCCAAACTGCGGTACGAGGGCAAACCCGTACCCGCCGGAATCAGCCGTCCGATGATGACGTTCTCTTTCAGTCCCACCAAGTCGTCCTTCTTGCCGCGCACCGCCGCCTCCGTCAAAACGCGAGTCGTCTTTTGAAACGACGCCGCCGACAGGAACGATTCCGTAGCGAGCGACGCCTCTGTGATCCCCAGCAGAATCCAGTCGGCGGTTGCCTCCTGTCCGCCCGTATCACGCGCCCGTGTGTTCTCGTCCTCGAACACGAACTTGTCCACGATCTGACCCGGCAGGAACCGACTGTCCCCCTGATGCCGCACCTTGCGCTTGCGAAGCATCTGCCGCACAATGACCTCGATATGCTTGTCGTTGATGTCCACGCCGCCCTGCGATTTGTAGACCGCCTGCACTTCGCGAACCAGATACTCCTGCACACCGAGAATTCCCCGCAACTCCAAGACCTTCTGCGGATCGAGCGGACCTTCCGTCAAGCGGTCACCCGCCATCACTTCCTGATCGGCTTCGACCTTCAAGTCGCCGCGATAAGGAACGAGATGCGCCTTGCGAAGCATAATACGCTTGATTCCGGCTTTATCTATCTTTCGCAGTTCCGGGTCTTTGATCGGATCGCTCGCTTTGACAATGATCTCGCCGCTGTCGTCGAGAATATCATCCGCCGATTGCGCGTCGGTGGACAATCCATAATGCGGCAACTCCTTGTTCAAGTCGGTGGGCGTATGAATGACAACGCTTCGCAGACCCTTCATCTCGATAGACGCGATTTTGCCCGGAAACTCGGTGATGATCGCCTGTCCCTTCGGCTTACGTGCCTCGAACAGTTCGACGACGCGCAGCAGACCGGAAACCTGATCCTCAAGCACCTTGAGAACGCTCTGAATAGACCGGCGCGTATCCCGCTCCGACCCCTCCGCTTCGCTCAGATTGACGTGTCCCTTGCGAATGTCCTCATGCAGTTCGCGCAAAGTCGCTTGCCGCTTCTGCTTGACGTTGGCGACCTGCGTCAGATAGT
>Ga0163154_10007530_pt1 | contig 12940 bp, 13 predicted proteins | sample OliLakLV19MP9P1_FD_148649 | JGI IMG/M metagenome (GOLD analysis project Ga0163154, IMG submission 148649) | Freshwater microbial mat bacterial communities from Lake Vanda, McMurdo Dry Valleys, Antarctica - Oligotrophic Lake LV.19.MP9.P1 | ecosystem: Environmental > Aquatic > Freshwater > Lake >... | reverse complement strand
ACTGTTCCTGGAGAAGAAAGAGTTTCTGGTGAGACAAGCGTTCCTGGGTCTTTCTGGCCTGGAAGCGGTGTTCTTGTTCCTTGTGGATCAGTAAATCCAGAGAAAAGAGAAGGATTTTGTATTTGACCACTTTGATCATAGTATTCAAGATCGAGATGTTCACCAGCGGTGTTTCCTGTTGTCCCTGGCGTACCAAAGACCTCACCGGCCTGAATGGTATCTCCAGGCTGAACATCAAGTAGAGTTGTCATGTGAGAGAAGCGAACCATCTCACCGCTTGCAAGCTGCAAGAGAAGTGAGTTTCCATATCCTAAGTGTCCTGATTGATCACCGAAACGAGTTCCATCGTCTTTATAGACCTGCATAACTTTTGCACCGACTGGAAGTTTGAAATTACGATCATTTAAAGAAAGATCACGCGTTCTGATATCAGTTCCAAGATTGACGTTTCCTGGGGTTGGCTCTATAGGGTTGATGTTTCCATAGTTCTGAGTAATTGGTCGATCCTGACCGAAAATACCTGAGATGAGGCCTCTAACACCACCAGGCATCTGTACTGATTGTCCATCACCATATTGAAAATTTCCGTAACGAGCAGATCCATCATCATACAAAATGCGCTCTCTGTCTGATCCGCCCAGTGAAGCAATACCCTGTGGTGCTTTTTTGCGTACAGACTGATCTGAGTACAGCACTGATCCATCAGCCATTGACTGCACTCCACTTGCGTTAATCGATCCATTGCGAATCGTTCCATCCTCATACACGATCGTTCCGTCTGATAAAAGTGTTCCACCATCAGGGGTTGACGCGTTGCCTCTCAGATTGAAACGTCCGGCTGTTGGTTGATTTTCTGGAGCGTTGTAGGCTTGCTGGAACTGACCCAAGAACTCCTCAATACTCATCGGAGTTTGAACACCTTCATCTGGGGAGATGTCTTCTGGAATGTCTACTGGATTGTCTACTGGATTGTTTTGTCCTGCGCTCTGGTTGTAAACTTGTGGACGAAGGGATGGTGCAACATCGCCAAGACCTGTTGGATTTGAAACGCGTCCAGGCATGACCATTGCAAGGTTGGAAGAAATGTCTTGACCCTGAAATGTTCCTGTTCCGGTGTTTCTCTTTAAGAGATCCTCGAGTTGCTTAAGATATTCTTGAGCTGATTTCGGGCCTTGTGAACGCCCTACTCTAGCAGATGTCTGTGATTGAATAACCCCTGGGTTTTTTTGCATAAAATACCTACGTCCATTCAAAGGATATTACTGGCATAAAAATATTTTTCGCAGCAGAACTTGTCCACACACCCTGTGAGAATACTTTGTATGCGTTGACGGTTTTACTGTTTGCAGTCGTTGTGAGATGACCTGGAGTAGATGAGATCGTTCCATTGTCTTTAGCAGTGATTATCCCAGCCTGATTGAGTGATCTTTTCGCATTTACAGGAATCGTAAAGGTGAGTCCTGTGCTGTTTGATGTGCCATCAGAGCCATCAACGTAGTAAAAAGAAAACAAGAATGCGTCTAGTTTGAAGTAGAATATACTTGTTGATGGATTCGCTGAAAAGCCTGTAAACGTGGTGGTGAATGAAAAGAAGTCAGGGAAGCCTTGAGGGTTTTGTGCGTAAGAAAACGCAGGTTCAGTGATGGAAACTGCTGCCATAGTGTAGTCACTATTTGCAACAAGAGTCACTGTGGTGACTGACGCAAAAGATGACACCTCAACATACCCATACTCGAAAGACCCACCATCCTTATATCGAAACTTCGTCCCTTTGGTGTATTTTGCTGTTTGATCGCCAACAAGTGTAAACGTGTAACTTCCAGTTCTTGTTACCGTTGCTGATTCTGTGTTCCATCCATTGCTTGATGCCCCTGATGCAACTGCTGTATCAACGTATGCTTTTGTGCTTTGTTGTGTGGGGACTTTCACATCACTGTTTGAAGAAAATGTGTCCTCATCTAGCACTCCGGTGATGATATTGGTAGCAGCTCCAGTGATGGAAACTGCGTTGGCTAAACGATTGACATGACTCTCTGAGAGTGGAAACGCCACCGAAACACCGTTTGAGTGAGCTTTTGCAGAAAATCCCTCTGATCCTCTAATAACTCCTTGCAGCTCATTTGATCCGTTAATAGATGAATATTCAATCCATTCACAAACTGCTGTATTTAGGGGACTAGCATAGTTCACAAGAGCTATTCCTGGCTTAGTGATATCAAGTCCTGAAACTCCTGCAATAATGATACCTGTTGTTTGAGCGTTGGTAATCCCACCTCCAACATTGAGCGTTGTGGTGAAGTATTGATTGAGATAAAGCGCAGTTGCCATAATTTCCTATAAATATACTCTACTACTTGTAGGGAGGTTTTTATTACCAAGCACCATATAGGTATGAGAAAGTGAAAGAAACTTATATCGTGCAGTGGCTGAGTTAGATCTGAACTTGTATTTGATAGATCTAGCCTTTCTCACACCTCTCACCTCGACTATGATATCTGATGAGGTTGCAAGCTCAAGATTTGTTCCATTCGGGGCATCACCTGGTAAATCAAAACCAACAAGGAATGCACCAATACCAGCACCGCCAGCACTTTGTTGGTTGATCGTAAATGTAGAAGTTACCGTTACACCGTCCAATATGATGTCTCCTTGCAATGCACCAGATGTCGTGACGTTCTTAAACTGAAATACAGGGTTAAAGTACTTTTTGTACTTCATAAAGGCTTTTTGATTGAACGCTTTTGTCGCCCATTCGACAGAAATTTCTGTTGATGAGTCGTTTCGATCATCCATGAACATCTCCTTTACCAGTCCGCTTGATTCATCTCCAAAGTACAGCTTTTGAGAGCCATCAGTATCAATATAGGTTGAAAAACAGTTTGGCTTGATACCTTCCCAGTATACCCATGCGCCAAACCTTGTATCTAAACACCAGATACGATCATTCACAATTGAGGTATCTTTAGGTACTGCACATCCATAGATGTTATTGAAATAAAAAGCGGCTGAGTGTTCAAGAAATGCAGTGTTCACCTCTGTGAGTCTTGAGGCAACCTTAATAGAAAGCTCATTTGTACGAAGGATTGAGGACGAATAATTTTCCTGGTTTCCAAGTGAGTAAAACGCAAGTCGTCCATCTTTCTTTGCTGGAAAGATAATATCATTCTCAACAGCCATGATTCCTCTGTATGAGATGCCACCAAAAGAACGGGTAATTTCTTCAAGCGTTTGTTGTCCTGAACTATTGAATGAAAACTTGTATATCGCGTTATCTTTCCAGACCATTATTCCACCCTGGAACGGTTTGATACCACGAATTATAGAACCATCGTTTTTGAAGATATCAACTGAACCACCTCCGATAGTTGACCCTGAGAAGTTCCCGATGTTTCCACCTGTACCGCCGAAGAAGAGTCGCGAGGGGTTGCTCGGATCTCCAGCGGTGAAGATGCGAGATATACCAAACTCAGCCATCGTTCCCTTTGGGCCAGTTGTAGTATTTCCATCAAGTGGGAGAGTGGTAAGACTTGGGACATAATCTGTCTCTGCTTTGTCATCAAAAACAAGCAGTCCATACACTGTAGTCATGAATGTCTCACCAAGACCGGTAGCATATCGTCCCCAGATGTTGTATCCGGTAGCTCCTACCACTGCTGACCAGGTTACGCGGTTGAAGTTTGTTGCATTAAGTGTCGCGTTTCCGTTTGCGATTGCAACAGAAGTGGCTGCGATGGTTTCACCAATTGAGTTAACAGCACTTACTCGGTACGAGTATGCAGTTGATCCAGTAGTACCTTGAGGTGTAACCGCAAGACCGGTAGGGGTAAGAAGTGCGCTATAGGTGGTTATTGTCGTGCCATCATACTTAAAGAGTGAATCCTGACCATTAAAGCCATAAATAACGTCACGTGCCTGTACAAAACTCATCCGAGCAGAGGCATTAAAGGTTGTTGATCCGATATCTGTAGGAGTTCCAGATACATACTTTTGTAGTTTGTTGTTTGCACCGATGGTGTAGCGAATAAATTGACGAGATCCGTTGCTTAGATAATAGCCGTAGAGTCCAACAACTTTACTTCCCGATGTCGTTCCATACGTGCTTGTCCCTGGTCGTGGTTCGATACCATCAACATTCAGAATGATGTTTTTCGCTTCACTGAGTTCAGAATCTTTAAGAAGTGTTTCGTCTTGAAAAGTATTGAGTCCACCTAAAAAGCTACTATTTGACTCTGTCTCTTTGTTTGGATTTTTAACAGAAGTTATTTTGAGCATCAGTAGGTCATGAGGTGAACATTTGCCAGCATCCTTTTGTTATGTTCCACATTCATGTCCTCAATGATCTGATTAAACTCATCCAACCCATCACTTGCAGATCCTCGTTCAGAATCCTGAATATCAACACGCGCTTTGATGTATGACACAAATCCCTCGAAAAAAAGATCGGGGATGATCAGCGTTTGGGTAAGCAGTGTTGGTGGAGTTGGTACGCTATAAAATCTGTAGACCAGGTTTTGCGCTGTTGCGGTGATCGTGCCTGTTGCTGGAGTAGTTGGGAGCGTTGCGATGATAAATGTAAAGCTGGTAGAGCTTGGAGTGGTGTAGACACGATGTGAGGCGTTGTACTCAGTTTGTACTGCTCCCCCAATGGTAACAAAATTGTCTGCAACCAGTCCATGATCAAGAGTAGTTGTGACAGTTACTGTAGAAAGAACCCTGCTTATGGATGAGACGCTGTATGTCGTTGGAGAAGTGATAGATCCATAGGGAATATTGATCTCATCATCATACAAAAAATATACAGAACTAAACACTGTAGAGTTTGGACGATATGGAAATCCATTGATGTTTCTTACCGCACTCTCATGCTCGGTGAGTGGGTCAAGTTCAAGACCATTGAGCGTTACACTCACCATCTGACGAAATGTTGTATCGAGTGAGTAACGGTTTCTCCCAGTGATTGTAGAGATCCCCTTCGTGTCCTGAGTGAACCAGTACAGATTTTTTCGCAGAATAGAACGCTGTGCATCAGCACAGTGTGAAATCCAGCGACTTTGTTCAGTACCATCAGGAGTTCCGTCAAGACCAAGACGATAAGAAACAGCAGTAAGCACATCACTTACAAGCATGGCTACCTTTTAAATAATTTGTCTACCAGATCTTTTTTAAACGCATCTTCGGACTCTTGCTCTCGTTTACTGAGTGCAACTTCACGCTTGGTCATTTCTTCAAGCTGAATGTCAGTAAGCATGCGTTCTTCTCTTATGTCCCTGAGATTTTTCTCAATCTGCTTTGCTTCGAGTGCTTGCGCGATGATGTCTTTTGAGAGCTTCTCATCTGCTCTAATTTTATTAAACTTCCCATCAACCTCACTGCGTAGTGGTTCAAAATCTGCTTTTTCTTTTTCAAATGATGCTATGTCAAGTTCAAGCGATGCGCGCTGCGCTGGGATAGCATCTTCTCTAGTCTTGACTTCATCTTCACGCTCATCAAGCATCACAGATCGATCTGAAAGTTCTTTCTGAATCTGTTCGACCAAATCACTCACTGATGTGATTGTTTTTTTCATGAAAATATCCCTTTGTGACTATTACACACGACAGTCTATATGGTGAAATGAAAAGTGTTACCTGATGGAAGTGAAATATTTGTGATACTTTTGACCAATGACTGAAGTAGACCACAGAGATGCGCTGCGAGAGGAAATATAACTAGGATCACAAGAATCAAGCAAAGCGACTGCGTCTTTCATTTCTGTGAAGGTGTTGATCCTAAATCCTGTTTTTCCATGCTCAATAGTTTCTTGATAGCATCCCCAGTTTGTAGTGATGCTTGGAGTTCCACACAGTCCAGCCTCTGCCACAACACCACCAAACGGCTCGAGATACATCGTTGGAGAAAGCAGTGCTTTTGCATTTCCAAGAAGATCAGCTTTTTGCTTTCCCTCAACATATCCAACCCACTGGATGTTTTCTCCTCGTAATTCTTGACTGCCGGCTACTTTTATCTTGTGACCCATCGAAGAGAGGATCTGCACCCATGCAATACCCTTTGATGGAATTGGTCTTCCCATAAACACAAGATAGTCTTGTTTCTCTTTCACCAGTGGAAACGCTTGAGGATCGTAATAATTTGGGATCACGTCATCGTTCATATAGCTCAGGTCAGAGACATGATTGCTTCCATAGCAAAAGTTCCTCCACGAGTGTGATTCAAATACCCTATATGGTGAAAGAATCGTTGGGTATCCAACACCATATTCTATGATCTTTGCGAGAGGAAAAACGCGGTGGATAGGAGCATAGAAGATAGGACTAGAGATGAGAATCAGATCATCTTGACTGTACGAACAGCGCAGTTCTTTAATGACGTTTTGTATAAAGAAACGCCAGATAGGAAGCGAGGGATCAAAAGGGATTTTATAGTAGCTTTTCCCCTCATACCAGTCATAGTGTGAGAGAAAATAGTCTTGCAAAGATTTTGTGATACAGGTATGAAGTGTCGCCCCTGAATCATCAAGGTCTGAGGCGTACACATGCACATCATACCCAAACGGCTTCATCATGCTTGGAAAATCTCTGACTTTCCTGGTGAACGCACATTGTTCATACCCACTTGTGGTAGTTGATGTGTGAGGAAGTGAGATAAGGTGTAGTTTCATTTGGACACAACGCTGTAATAACAGTTGGCATCAAACATGTATGGCTCATGGACTGCCTCAACCATACCAGGCTTTCCAAGCCATGAGTTGAGATCATTCTCTGTGAGAACCTGTGGATGAAGGTCGTCTGATGGTACGTCTATCCACTCGAATATGCGAACGGTTTTTCCTACTCGCAACGCCTTGTGAATGATCATTTCTGGATCTTTGGTATGTTGGAGTACGTTGTAGATCAGTACCTCATCGCAGCGCATGGTGGTATCAAGATCCTCAGCTCGCTGTGTGAGTGGAGAAATACCAACTGAGAGATATCTTTGAGACACCCAGTCTGGAAACTTGTCCATCAGAGGATCAAGAGCAACTGCTTTTGAATATCCATGAGATTTGAGAAGAAGTGAGGTGGGGCCTGATCCAATGTCAAGAACCGATGCACCATGAAAGTCTATAGATGAGAGAGGATAGTCAAGAAACTCAAGTTTCATGCGCGTGGCATAAAAGAACTGCTTAGTCTCTTCAACGTATGTTTTTGTACATTGATTCCAGAAGGTGAGTTCGTGCTGCTGTGCGTTTTCTTGGATATCCATGAGCTGCTCATCTCCGCCCCCTCTATTTCATTCAAAAAGGGACGGAGTGAATAGCCAATAGCTTAGTACGAACCTGAAGATCTGTCAACTGAAGGGTAACTCAGGCTGACACTGGTAAGAGAACCGGTGACTGTGTTTCCTGTCCCTGGGTTTGTGTTCATGCCATGAATCATTGCACCTGTAACAATTGTAGCGGTCAATTGACCGGTGACTGTACTTGCGTAAACACGAACTCCACCAGTAGCTACGACTTTGGCTGACCCGTTGCCGTAAATCTGATACCATCCCTTTGTGGATGCAACAGTAGCAGCCATTGCAATCCCAATATTGCCTACATCTGCTCCAGACATACGAGTCGTTGTAAATGCTGCATTCCAAACAACTGGATCACCTGCAACCGTTGAAGCGACACCGGTGAGGAAGATGTATTCACACCCTGTAACTCCATCTCTAAATCTCTCGCCAAGATTTGGGGAATCAAGGTCTGATGCAACGAAGATTCTGGTTAAATCTCCTGGAATAATAAATCGATCTGGCATAATTTTCTTTCTCTAGTTTGGGGAGGGATTTTACACCCTCCCCCTAATTATTAGACTGTTTTACCAGTCAGCTTTCCAAGTTTTCGGCGATTGTCTGTGACAAGTGCCATCGTGCTTAAAATATATTGTTCGTACACCATTTGTCCTTGTACTTTCTCCATTGGGAGAATATCGAAGTTTGCATCCTTGTGCTGAATCAGCTTCAAGCCATCAGAGATTGCATAGACTTCACCAGTAGGAACGAATCTGTTGTACACCACTGGAGTACCGCGGAAACCAAGAACGGTAAATCCTGAATCACCCATACGCTTCATCTCTTTGGTGGTTGTCGTGTTGTACTGCACGGTTGCAGTTAACAACGATTCATATTTTGCGTGTAAAGCGACTGGCATCTCAATTAAAGAGACGCTATCACCAGGCAACGAGTCAATGTCGTTGACCATGTCACGAATATATGCAACGGTTAACGCTCCGCCTGTAGCTTCCACGTATGATCTCCAGAAAGTTTCTGTAGTTCCTGAGATGTCACCAACAGTGCCAGATGCAGCGACTAGTGTTTGTAAACCAACAACTGCTCCAGTTCCACCTGCGCCAGTGTGATAATCAAGCTCTAGCTTCTCTTTAAGAGAGCGTTCTGCTTGAGAGATCTTTGTTTTAATCAATTTCTTGACAGCAAACTCACCACTGTTCTTGAGTTCATCATCTTTTGAGATGGAAACTCCGGCGTAGTAGTTTACCCAGTCATAGGTTGCAGCATCAATACCTTCTTGGTATGGGTTGTTGATATTAGAAGTACCACTGTATGTACCAACTGCGGTACTGTTCGCATAATCAATAGGCATGACGATCTCACGACCACCTGGCTCTATTTGTACCATTCCGTTTGCTTTCATGTGGTTGGTGAGTGCGATGTCACGACCAATATTGTCAGCAAATGTTTTTTGATAGTTCTGCAATGTTGTTGCAGCGAGTTGTCCAATGTTAATTGGCATAATTTCCTCTAAGTAATAGTGTCGAATGCGTTATCGAGTGCTTCATCAATGCTCATAGAACCAGCAGCAAAACTGCTGGAAGGTGAACTTGCCGCCCCATGTGGTGCGACTCTTTTAACACTTTCAAACGCCTTCTTTGTTTTTAATGTTGAGAGCTGCTGCGCTCTCTTGTCCACATACCCCTCATATTCAGCGATCAAGCGTTTTGCTGTTTGAATGTAGTCAAAACCGATAGAAGATGAACCATTTTCTTCAAAAAACTTTGTAAGTTCTCTGTCCATTGCACCACCAACCGCTGCGTGCATGTATTCATCGTGTGCCGGACTCTCTGTATTCAATCGCTCATCAAGAAACCTCACCTCTTCGACTGCTTTATCAAGATACTGTTGTTCGCTTATCTTGGCTGTTTGTGCTGACTGCTCTTCAAGCAATCCTTGCACTTTTGCCATGATATACGACTCATGTTCTTGAAGACTCATACTGGGACTGAGTTCTGGAATAAGCTGCTCGAACTGCTTTGGATTGCGTTGTTCTTGGCTTTTCCACTCTTCAAACTCCCTGCGTTGCTGTGCGATGCTTTGGGTCTTTTTCGTGTAATCACGAAGCAAACTCTTGTGCATGGCTTGCAGCTCTGGTGACAGCGTCTTTGGGTCTATTCTTGTATACGAATCTTCGGATTGATCTGGTGTCACCTCGTTGCTCTTGGCTTGTGGCTCTGGAGTCTTGGTTTCTTCCTTTTCAACCGCTGCTGATGGATCTTCCGCTGCGTCCATTGCTTGATCTAATGTTTGAGGCTCATCAGGCATGATGGGGTACTCCTGTATGTGTAGGATGTCCTTTGAAATAAGGGGTGATCTATGCAAAGAAGCGTAACAGGGAAAATAAAAAGTATTACTTGAGAGCAGAGACGATCTTGCCTCTACGAAGTTTGTGCATGCCTAAGATGTATGTTTTATGTAATCCACATCTAGTGCAGGTAAAGAGGCGTTGCTGGGTTGGTGACAATTCAAACGTGCAGGAGTCATTCTCGCATGATTGCCAAATCAGCTTTGGAGTATGAAATGCAAGAGATGAGTTACCACGTTCATCCTCGAACACATTCCATAGTCCTTCTGTCTTTTCACTTGTGGCTACATTTTCTTTAAAATTATATGGCATTCGCTTGTCCCATTGGACTTGATAGTACTGACCCCTCGTTACTGGATGGCTGCATAGATCCATCGCTTTGTGGTGCTACCTGATCCATAGCATCCTGAGAAACAACGCGTCCTGATTCATCAGCGACATAGAATGCCCCATCTTCACCCTGAAACTTCATACCTGGCTGAATATCATTTTTCTTGATAAACTGATCAGGATTCTTTTCACCAAATCCGTCTCTGAACACTTTTTTAACAACTTCTGATCTCTCAACGAGAGGATCGTCTTTCATTTTGTCATACATGGCAATAACCTGCTGTCTCATCACATCTTTGTTCACACTGATGTTTTCAAAATCAATAGAGATGTCACGATCAAAATTGATGCCATTAAAATCGTCTTTTGTGAGTTCTACCTGTGTTGTTTCACCTTCATCATCAGTGACATCCTGATATTTCGTTTCTTCCCACTCTACCTGAGCATATTTGAATGTTTTAATAATAATCTGCTTGAGAAACTCGAAATACTTCTCTTTTGCAACTTTAATGCGTTTCTCATTTGATTCTGCAAGCTGTGTTTGTCCTGTAGCCGTTGTAACTGTTGTGCTTTCTTGTGATTTTGAAATGTCGCTCAGTCCTGAGTTTGTCTGGATCTCTGACTGGTTTTGTCCAAGCATTGCATTGATCGCACCATTTGAGCCAGGAGGACTGATAAACGATGGAGCAACGTCACGAAACATAATAACAGGGTTGTTTCTCTGCATGATCTGTTTCATATCTAAGCCAGAGTCTTTAGCATTTAGTGCAAGTTTTGGAAACGCATAAAGATCAGCGTATCTGATAAGCTGACCTATACGAATACTCTCTTGCTTCTGATTCTCTGAGAGTTTCTTTCCAAGACCATATCCAAAGAATTCACCAGGATTTGAATACCATCTCCCAAGCGCACACGTCGTTTCTTCGATTGGTGATTTTGAAACAGTGAGTAACTCTTTTTTTGTAAAGACTGCATAAAGGATCTGATCAGTCTCAACGTGTTCAAACTCTTTTTTACTCTCAGGGTCATCATTGATATCTTCTTGTGGAGCAATACCGTCTTGGTCTTGAAGGAAATCAAAGACCAGTTTTTTTGGTAGCGTACCAACGTAGTAGTACACCCCACATCTAAGCAGTTCGTTTTTAACACTTTCTTTCTCACTATCTACATCTTTACTCACAATCGACTCATCTGCACTCAGCTCTTTCCCGAATGTTTTGTACGCCTCAGACAGTGTCATTTTCTTTTTACGAAAATAAGATACTTCTTTTGCATCAGAGCTAAAATGAGAGTCCGGCATAAACCACTCGTTCTCATAATCGTAGACCTCTAGAAATGGATCATCATTGAGATACTTTGTGTACTCAACTCCCTCATCATCCATGACTGTTTTGACACTCTTTTTATATCCAACATGGCCAGAGACGAAACCACACAAACCAAAGTAGGTGTATGTGTCGTCCATGAATTGTTTAAAATTGATCACGTCCTTGAGATATAACCAGGCTGCTGAGATCTTTTGTGCCTTTGATTCGTCATCCTTCCCCTTCTTTGCATAAATCACCTCTGGTGGTTTTTCAAAGAATGAAGATCTGTACTTTTCTACATGATCAAAGATGATTGGAGATGTGTACTGATAGCGCGATTCTTTATCAGTGATGTCTTGAAGAGTTGTGGCTTTTGGTGTTTCAGCCTTATAATCTTCAATCCATTGTTTTGTGTCTGATTGAAAGTCCTTTGTGAACTTTTTCGCTACGTCGAGCTTTGCAAGGAGAAGTTGGTGAAGTGAGAGGGGTGTCATACGAGGCAAGTATAAATGAGAATCATTAAAGGTGTTACCCATTGAGATCTGATGACAAATACTCTGCTTTGAAAGTTTTTAATAATTTCTTGATTTTTTTCGTTCGTTCCCATATTGTCTTACAACTTACACCAGCTGCCATTGCCGTATCTGTTGTGGTGTTTCCCATATCAAAATGAAATGAAATGATAAACTTGTCAAGATAATCTGGAACAAGATAATATATATAGGCGTATGCTGAGGCAACTAAACGCTTCTCCATAGATGTTGCATCAGGCGGAAGAGGGGAATGAAGCCTTTCCATCGTTTTCCTTATCAAGTTCTTTTATAATATCCTTAGACATTTTTTCTTCTGGAGTAGAAGATGGCAAGGCGTTTATATCTGCCTTTCGATCACGCGTCACACGCTCTAGAGCGTCTTTCTCTTTTTCCTGATTCAACAGGTTTAGGAATCTATTAAGACGGATCTTTCCTGACTCATAGCCTTTCAAAAAACCTCTGAAAAACTTCAATTGCATCGATGTTTTGATGTCAGTTTCTCTCAGATCACAACAGAATACATCATCGAAATACACCTCACATACTCGAGTTGTTTTCCCTTTTTTTTGCAGCCATACACTCTCATCTTCTTTGTAATTAAATTGTTCTTCGTCAAGTTTAACTGTGATGCGCTCCATCAGCTCTACCCTATCGATACCAAACGTACCCATGTCTGAGCAGATGTAGTCAATGACTGATTCTTTTACAATAGCGTTGTTCATCGCCAATTTCTTTCTGATTGCGATTCAAGATACTTTTTCCGTTTCTCTAAGAGCATATCACCTGTGTTTGGTTTGATACTTTTTTCTGCATTCTTTGGCAGAGTCCATGATCTTAGTGCGTAGCGTAACCCATCTGCCAAATCATTACCGCCAATGCCATCAACCGCATTGGTTTGGATCACATCCTCTGGTTTATTGGGGTCAATCTGCTGTTCTGCAACACAGTTGTAGACCTCTAGAGCGTTCTTGAAGAAGCGTAGGTTAGGTATGCCGTCTGGTCGCAGTGAGAATGCTTTTCTCATCTCAGCAATTCCATTGACGTGATCAATTCCTGCTCGTGTAATTGTATGGCCACTCTTGGCAAATCCTGCATCATACAATTGATCTTCTATTGTCCTATTGCCACCCTGGCGAGTATCAAAGATATCA
>Ga0163154_10007529_pt1 | contig 12941 bp, 12 predicted proteins | sample OliLakLV19MP9P1_FD_148649 | JGI IMG/M metagenome (GOLD analysis project Ga0163154, IMG submission 148649) | Freshwater microbial mat bacterial communities from Lake Vanda, McMurdo Dry Valleys, Antarctica - Oligotrophic Lake LV.19.MP9.P1 | ecosystem: Environmental > Aquatic > Freshwater > Lake >... | reverse complement strand
TCACCCGTGTTGATGTGATCGCTGCTGCCGTCGCAATGGTGATCTTTCTGGTGGCGGGTATCGCCTTGCTGCGTATGGGGGATCGCTTTGGCGAAACCATTTTACAGCGCGAAGCGTGGCAGGGCTGGCTGTTTTTGCTGCCCAATTTCGTCAATTTTCTGCTGTTTTTCGCTATGCCGCTGCTGCTGTCGTTCTATCTCAGCTTCACCGATTATGCGGGCGTCGGCAATACACCGCCCAATTTCATCAACCTCGACAATTATAGCCGTATGGTCAGCCTTGATGTCGTCACAATCACGGCTGATCAAAACCCGCAAGATTTTCTGCGCCAGAACTATCAGGAGATCATGCGCGTTCCCATCGGGGATAACAGGGTCGTGTTAGGCGCACGCGACCCGCTGTTCTGGCAAAGCCTGATGACGACCTTTCGCTACTGCGTGTTCCTGCTCATTTTCAGCATTCCGCCCGCGTTGGGTTTGGCGATGCTGCTCAACTCTAAAATTCCGGGGATGCAGTTTTTCCGCGCCGTCTATTTCTTGCCGTCCATCGCGGCGGTGGTGGGCGTGGCGCTGATCTGGCAGTGGCTTTACAACCCGATCATCGGCTACATCAATTATGGGATCGCCAATATTGTCAATTGGATGAACACGAGCTTAGGTACAGCGATTGCGAACCCTGATATTCAGTGGATGACTGACGAGAATATCATGCTGTTTTCGGCGGTATTCATGGCGGCGTGGCAAATCATCGGCTTCAACGCTGTGATTTTGCTGGCGGGCTTGCAGGGCGTCCCTAAAGAGGTGATGGAAGCGGCGACGGTGGACGGCGCGAGTGGTTGGATGCGCTTTCGCAGTATATTGCTGCCGCTCATCGCGCCGACGACCTTTTTTGTCACCGTGACCACGCTGATTAGCGGACTACAAGCCTTCACCGAAATGTTTGTGTTATTTGGCAACAGCACCAGCAACGCCCGTTTGACCACCGTATTCTATCTGTACCAGCAGGGCTTTCAGCGCTTCCAGATGGGTTACGCTTCTGCGACGGCGTGGGTGTTGTTCGCGCTGATCTTCGGTATCACGCTGATTCAGTTCCGGCTTTCGTCCAGCAACCGCGCCTACAGCGATTAAACATGATGCTACAATGGGCTGAAATAGGTAGGGGGTAATTCCGATGGCAACCAATATTCAACAGTCTATCGCAAGCGAAGTAGCAGAGTTCTTAGTCTCACTACCTAGCTTGGAAGACTTTGCCAACTACAAAGTATCACCGGGAGTTCAGCAATATATTGAATCGCTGGTGGAAAAAAATAGTGCTGGTGATCTTTCATCGGAAGAACGCCTTGAACTCGAAAAAATCTTGGCTGTTTCGCATGTTATGACGCTGGTAAAAACAAAGGCAAAACATAGATATGCACTCGAATCTAGTGGGCATGAAAAGGGGATTTGATGGCAGCAGTCGTTTCAGAAGACACAAATTACAGCGAACGAAACTATCTTATTCGCTTATGGGCGGCGCGTATTGTCGTGTACATCCTATTGATCGTCGTGGCGCTGTTCATGTTGTTTCCGTTCATCTACATGATCACGACCTCGCTTAAAACGGCAAACGATGTGTTTCACAGTCCGCCGCGTCTGTTTCCGTATACCGCAGTGACGGTTCCCTACAACGGCGAGGAAGTCCCGGTGTACAACTTCGATGGGCGGCAAATGGTGATCGCGGAACAGAGCGTCCGCTTCGAGTTTTTCACCACGCCCGATTTGATCAACATGAACGAACCGCGCCAGAGCCAGATCACGATTCAACTGCCCGCTGAAACTGCCATCGCAACAGGCGAATCAGTCACAATTGGCGAGGATGATTATGACGTGTACGATGTTCCCATGCCCGACGGATCGACTCAGCAGTTATTACGCGCCTACAGCGGCGGCTTGGGGCGTTTCGTAGACCCGAACGATCCATCAATCGAGATGTTTGCGAACGTTCGCACGGCTGAACAGGTCGAAGTCATCGACTTCAATTGGGAAAACTATCGCGCCGTCGTCACGCTTAACAACCTCAACCGCTCGTTGATCAATACATCCGTTGTCACGGTGCTGGTGACGTTGGGGCAGGTGTCTACCTCGTTGTTGGGCGGGTATGCTTTCTCACGCATGAACTTTCGCGGCAAGGATGCGGTGTTCCTCGTCTATCTGGGGACGATCATGATCCCGTTTGTCGTGCTGATCATTCCCCTGTATCAACTTATGGTGATTATTGGCTGGCAAGATCGCCTCGCCTCGCTGATCATCCCCTGGATTTTCACGGCTTACGGGACGTTCCTCATGCGCCAATTCTTCATCACCATTCCCAAAGACCTTGAAGAAGCCGCGTTCCTCGATGGGTTAAGTCGATTCGGGATTCTGTGGCGCATTTTTGTTCCATTGAGCGGCGCGGCAATTGCGACTCAGGCGATCATCACGTTTTTGTATGGCTGGAACAGCTTCATTTGGCCCCTGATCATCATCGGGGATAGCCCGATTGAGAATCACGTGGTTACGCTGTCGCTGAACACGCTCAAGAATGCGGCTGCCAGCGAACCCAATCTCGTGCTGACGGGGGCTGCCGTTGTCATTCTGCCGCCGCTGATTCTGTTCATCCTCGCACAGCGTTACTTTGTCGAGGGGATCGCCAATACGGGCATGAAGTAAACCTCACCCCCGACCCCTCTCCGAAAAGCGAGAGGGGAGACAAGCAGACTTGTGAAGTCCCCTCTCCTTTTTCGGAGAGGGGATTTAGGGGTGAGGTGAAATCTCTCTACCCCTGAATGAGCGTCCCGACGCTGCTGTCACCCAGAACCGCCATTTTGAGGTCATCGCCCGACCACAAATTGAGGACGAGAATAGGCATGTTGTTTTCTTCGCACAGCGTGAAGGCGGTCATATCCATCACCTGTAGGCGTTCCGCGAATACCTGTTTATAGGTGAGTGTTTCATAGCGCACGGCGTCTGGAAACTTCTTGGGGTCCGCCGAGTACACGCCGTTAACTTTCGTCGCCTTGATCACGATTTCCGCGTTGACTTCCATTGCACGCAGCGCGGCGGCGGTATCGGTGGTGAAATACGGATTGCCCGTGCCACCGGCAATGATGACGACGCGCCCTTTTTCCATATGACGCACTGCCCGCAAGCGGATATATGGCTCTGCGACGGCTTTCATTTCGATGGCGGTTTGTACGCGGGTGGTGACGCCCAAACGTTCCAGCGAGTCTTGAAGCGCCAGCCCGTTCATCACAGTAGCGATCATGCCGATATGGTCAGCGGTGCTTTGCGCCATGCCCCGCGCCACCCCTTGAGCGCCGCGCCAGATGTTACCCCCGCCGATCACGATGGCGATTTCTACGCCTAACTCGTGAATGCTCTTGATCTTCTCGCAAATTTCCTCTGCACGATCCGGGTCAATGCCATACCCTTGATCGCCCGCCAACGCCTCACCGCTCATCTTGAGGATAATACGCTTATAGACAGGTCTGTTTTCCATTATCGTTCCTCCCGTAGGCATAAAAAAAGGGATTAGCACGAAATGCTAATCCCCTTCGTTTAGACTAGAAAAGCTGTATTATGCAGCCGTCGAAGCATCAGTTACTCGTTAGCTCCGTCGCTGGCATTGTCACCGACTTCAAAGCGGGCAAAGCGGCGAATTTCGATGCTTTCCCCAACTTCTGAAACCGTTTGTGCAAGCAGTTGGCTAATCGACTTGGAGTCATCTTTCAACCAGGGTTGTTCGAGCAGGACAATTTCTTGGAAGAATTTGTCCATGCGTCCAACAATGACCTTTTCCGCGACTTCTGGCTTCTTGCCTTCTTCCAGCGCACGGTTCAGTTGAATCTGGCGTTCTGCCGCGACAACCGCTTCCGGCACTTGCTCACGGCGCACGTATTCGGGCTTCAAGTTAGCGATGTGCAGGGCAACTTCCTTGCAGAACGTCTTGAAGGCGGCGGTATTGGCGACAAAATCGGTCTCGCAGTTGATCTCGACCATCACGCCGAGGCGCTTGGTGAAGTGCAAGTAGCTTTCGACCAAGCCTTCGTTCATGGTGCGACCCGCGCCGAGTTTCTTCGCCGCACGCGCCAAACCCTTTTCGCGCAGAAAGTCAACCGCTTTGGTGATGTCGCCGTTGGTGCTTTCGAGTGCCTTCTTGCAATCGAGAGGACCCGCGCCCGTCATTTCGCGCAAATCCTTGACCTGTTGTGCTGTAACCGCCATAAGTTATTCCTCGTCCTCTGTGCCAAACAGTTTGGCACTACGCAATTTCGCCAGTGTTGATGCACCCAAGAGTGCCTCGTCGTCCACTTCTTCTTCTTCGTACTTGCTGGCTTCAAAGCTCGATGCGCTGACATCATTTTCGCCAGCATCGTCCGCCTTACGCATCTGCTGACCTTCGATGATGGCATCTGCCATCGCGCCGATCAACAGCTTGATGGCACGCACGGCGTCGTCGTTCGCCGGAATTACATAGTCGATGGTGTCGGGGTTACTGTTGGTATCCGCCAGCGCCATCACCGGAATGTTGAGCGTGTTCGCTTCTTTGACCGCTGTCGTTTCGCGGCTGGTGTCGATCACCATGAGAATGTCGGGCAGCTTCTTCATGTTGCGAATGCCGCCAAGACGTTCTTGCAGTTTCAAAATCTTGGTGTTCAAGACCTGCGCCTCACGCTTGGAGAGCAGTTCAAATTCGCCATTGTCGCGGCGCTTTTCCAGCTTCTTTAACGCCTCGATCCGATCTTTAATGGTCTTCCAGTTGGTCAGCGTGCCGCCGAGCCAACGGCTATTGACGTAAGGCATTCCGCAGCGTTCCGCGTCTTTGGCAATCGCTTCTTGTGCCTGACGCTTCGTCCCTACAAACAGGACTGTGCCGCCGCGCTGTGTGATGTCGCGCAGCATGTCGGCATAGCTGTTGAGGTTGACGAGCGTTTGCTGCAAGTCAATGATGTGAATACCGTTGCGTTCGGTGAAAATATACGGCTTCATCTTCGGGTTCCATTTGGTCGTGCGATGACCGAAATGGACGCCCGTTTCAAGAAGCGACTTCATAGTGACTGATGTGGGCATTGCGTTCTCCTGATCGGGTTTGTGTTTTTGCGTTCACGCCGTTCGCCCCCAGCGGTTGATCGCGCTTGTGCGCGACAACACCCCGCATGAGTCCGGGCGTGTGAAATTTAGGTCGGCTGTGCGCCAACCCGGAAGGCATTTTATCATAGCGGTGGATAGGGTTCAAGATGGGGAAACGTTTAAATGCGAAGTAAGGTTCTCGAAGAAATTTTACTTTGAAGAAGCGCATGGATAACTTCAAGTTCGACATTTGCACTAGCTTGCAACCCCAGTGATGACGCTATCCCGTTACTATCTGTGCTTGACCGAGTTGCAAGATTAATGTGATATTCTGCTGCTTGCTTCTGCAAATTATAGGCGTGAAAGTGCATTGCATCGCCCAATTTTGCTCCCTGTACATGTCCAAAATTGAACTCACGTCGCATATAAGTTAGCAAATCATCTTGTAAGACGAGGACAAGATGTTTCCCTAGCGCCTCAAAAGTCTCTACCTTGTGATGAAGTTGAACAAGGGTCGTCTTGGCGGTCATCTTCCAATTCACGCCATAGGCGTTGATTGGACTCGATAATTCTATAATTGGTAGTCCAACAGAATTCAAAAACTGTTGACGGGCTGCCCATAAACTGCCCGTTGTATCGAGTGCCTGTAATTCTATACCGACAAAATCAACCACTTTGTCGTTGCGAACGGAAACAAGAAAATAATCTACGCTACCGCCGGGAATTTCAATCTCAGCGACGCGATGTAGCGCATTTCCGGGTTCATGAAGGGTGAGCAGATGAAGGCAATCTAGAAAGATTTGACCGCGTTCGAGAAAGCGATGCGGACAAATAATCACATCGCGGGGTTGTTTTGCCCCATATTGAATCGAACATGTCCCAATCGAAATTTCTGGCTGACTCTTGCGTACTTTGACGCATTTTCGATCAAGGTAAGCGCATTTTTGGGATAAAACCAGTTCTTGCCAATCCATTGCAGAATTAAGCGTCGATAGTGTGAACAACTCCACAATAGGACTTTTCATAAGAGGAAATTGCATCTCTCTTCGGCATATTTAAGATACTCTTGAGACAGATCGATACCAATGGATTTTCGCCCAAGCTGCATAGCGACGAGGTTAGTTGTACCTGTTCCGCAAAAGGGATCAAGCACAATACCGTTTTCAGGGCAGGTCGCCAAAATAGGAATGCGGCATAAGTCTTCCGGGTAAACCGCATAATGGTTGCCCGAACGCACTGTGTCTTCGGGAAGGATGTCCCAAACATCGCTTGGTTTGCTACCATCGGGGTGGTACTGCAAAAAATAAAATCCCTTTTGTGCTAATTCTTTTGCTCTGCCAGAGACTTTCTCCGAGTTGGAATGTGTAGTACGTTGCTGTTTGCGAATGACCATTCGGAAATCGGAAATTTCATTACGTCGCACACGGTCAAGTATTTCATCCAGTGCGTTGAATGCTTGCTGCTTTTCTTCCATACTCAATGCAGTAGACAATTCAATTTGGCGTTTATAGCGGATGCCAGTAACGCCAGTGGCAGAAATAACCGCCCCATTTTTAACCCGCGATTCTCTTGGCTTTGACCGAATAGCACCTATATCATAATAGAAGCCTCTGGGTTGTTTCACAAAATGGAATATATATTCGTGCGTACCACGCAGTTTATCTTTACTGTTGTCGGGTCCTTTGAGTTTATTCCAAATCACATCATTTCTTAAAACCCATGACTGCTCATCAATCAGGGCTAGAGCAATGCGCCATGGAGTCCCAACTAACCCTTTATTGTGATATGTATCACCGAGATTTAACCAAAACGATCCCGTTTTTTTTAGTACACGACGCACTTGTGCAAAAATCGTGAGGAGTTGATTGCTATATTGTTCAAAACCGTTTTCTAAACCAATGCCCCCATTAGCGTACTCTCTATGTTTCCAATAGGGTGGGCTAGTCATACAAAAATCAATCGACTCAGACGGTAACTCACACAATATCGACAGCGCATCGTCACAGAGAAATATTGGTCTGCGCTCTGGTGATAGTCGGTAATTGTCAAATTTCCGTAAATAATTACTCATTGCCACATCATTTAGGCTTGTTTCAAGATAACTTTCATTATACGGCATAAATCGATGCACAAATGCTCTAACCGAGTTATTGATTGCAGTACAGCCGCCTGATCACCTGCTTTCTGAGTGACACCTACCATCCCTTGAATCGCAGTCGTAACACATTCTCCCTTCAATCAAGGCGTCGGAATCACGTTTTGCGCGGTGAGGTACGCCGCATAGGTTTCCGCTTGCTGGCGCGATCCGTCACCATTCAGATGCAAATTATCAATCCACAGGTTCGGGTCAGTGGGCGCAAGCGCGGCATAGTCCATGAACAGGAGATCGTATTCGTCGGCAAGCCCGCGCACGATCTCGTTATGCTCGTTGGTTGCGTCACGCCAATACGGTTCAACGGTTGTTGAGGATGTAGGATACGCCCACGTACTCAGCATCACGTCGATTCCGTGAATTTGTGCCACGCCGATCAAACTGCGGATATTGCGTTCATAGTAAACGGGCGGGTTGAGCGCCACATTTTCAGCGTCCGTGCGTTCGATACCCTCATCACAGGGGATGTTGGCGTGAACTGTCACTGCGCGATCCTCTGCCGGATCAATTTCCAAGCCCAACCGGATCGTCAGATAGCGGTACAAGCTGCTGATGCTGAACGTCCCCTCATTGTAGTTGCTGGCAAGCTCGTTACGTGGATCAAGCCCACGCAGCGGGTTGATGCCGCGATAGCAGTTAGGGTTAGCCGTGCGCCCTGTAACATCGATGACCGATTGGTAGAAGATCACTAAATCGGGGTCAAGCTCGATCACACGGAAGGCGAAATTGACAAACGTATGCCATGTCGTATAGCCGTGAACCCCCGCGTTGATGACTTCGACATTCGTCAGCCCATAGGTGTCGTGGAGCGTGCGTTCCAGCCACACGGGGTAAGACTCGTCTTCTTCAGTCGCGCCATAGGTGGATGAATCGCCTAATGCGACAATGCGATACACACCTTCCGGTTTTACGGGGTCAACTTCATCACCACGATAACCAAGCGCGTTATGCCCCTCGCGTTCTGGCGATAAGGCATACTCCACAAATGGCAGCGCAAGCACATTGAGATCATACGCTGCCGCCTGTTCACGGGTATAGACATAGCTGATTCGATCCGACTCGGTGCCAAAAGAGGTAAAAACGACTCGCAGCACCATTTCCAGCACGAATACCGCCGCCATCACGCTGAGAGCGATCACGCCGATAATCATCAACCCGCGCTGTAAACAACCTGTTGAGGCGGTTGCACCCCCCGTCACGGGTGTCATACGCGGTAGTATCGCCAGCGCAGCAAACGAAATCACGATGATGACCGCGATCAACGCGAGGAACAGCGCGGCAGGTTGTCGAATGAAAAACGCAACGGGGATTGTGTACTCGTTTACGCTGTTGTCGGGCAAAACAACGCGCAGCACGGGCGATGTTTCTGCCTGTAGACATACTTGCTGATCGCCTTCGCCCACTGTCGGATTGTCGTCTAAATAGACTTCGCGTACCCCTTCGACACGCCATTGAAACCGGACACAATCACCGGCGGCGAACACGGTTTGCCGGTCTACAGAAAGGCTGATGCTGCTGTTATTCAACGCAGCATTGATCGCCCGTCCACCGGGAACAAGCACCATCGCCGCGCTAATAGCAACGACGATCAACAGCGCGAGAACATGCAGATAAAGCGCGTAACGACGAATGTGTTGGCTCATTCAGTCAACAAATCGATATTTGATCAACGTCCATAGGGCGATAGGGGCATCTGTCCACTTGATCTTCTTGCCTTCTGTCCATTCGCGCCCATTGTATGAGATCGGCACTTCGTAGATGCGAATCCCCTGCTTGAGTACCTTCGCAGTGAATTCGGGTTCAAACTCGAAGCGTTTGGCGTGGATCACCATGCCTTCGACCACTTCGCGCCGAAACACCTTGTAGCACGTCTCCATATCGCTGAGGATGGAGTTATACAGGACGTTCGTCGTGAGGGTGAGGATTTTGTTGGCAACCATGTTCCAGAAATTCATTGCCTTGCGCGGACCGCCTAAAAAGCGCGACCCATACACGACGCTGCTGAGTCCCTCGTTGAGCGGTTTGAGCAGCATGGCATACTCACGCGGGTCATACTCGTAATCGGCATCCTGAATGAGGAAAATGTCGCCAGTTGCGTGTTTAAAGCCTGTGACCAGCGCCGCGCCTTTGCCTTGGTTATGTGCGTGGTAAACGATGTGCAGGTTGGGGCGGTTTTGAGCTTCAATCGCCCGCAGAACTTCCAGCGTGCCATCGGTTGAACCGTCGTCGATGATCACGATTTGATCCGCCAGCCCCACCGCCTCAACCCGGTCTAAAACGGGTTCAATCGTATCGACCTCGTTGTAACAGGGGATCAAGACGCTGAGGGTAAGCTGTTTTGCATTCGGCGTATAGGGTTTTGTCGCCGATTTCGTTTGCATTGTCTATCGCCTTTGAATTGGGTTACGGCGGGCGATTATATCATACCTGTTAACTGTCACCAGATGCTTAACTATTTCTCAGCCCACGCTCTCTGTGTGATATAATCATCAATTGTAATCTCAACTGAAATGATAAGGAGTGAAGATGATTGATCAACCAAGTGGTACCACACGTATTCACACGTTCAAATTGTGGATTAACGCTTTCATCCCGTCTACCTATGTGGGCGCAGAAATCGTGAAAGAGGGTGAACACGCGGGTAAAACTATGTTGACGACGCTGTGGGTTGTGAATCGCTGCTTTCTCACCGATGACCGCACGTTTAGCCCGGAACTGCACGCCCCTGCGCGAATGCATTCCGAAGTTGAAATTGATGTCGTCAAAAAGAAGATGGTCTACGAGTTTCACCATTGTTACGAAACGATTGAAATTGAGTGTGCAACCGGTGCAGAAAAATGTCGCGCTCATGCCGATACCGACAACATGCGCTTTGAGAATTTCGTCGCAGCGGACGGTGGGCAAATGTTTACTATCGATTTGAAAGCAAGCTCGAAGAACCCCTGTTTGAAGGTCGCCAACGTCAAACTGTCACCGAACGTCGATTTGTATGGCACGATCAAGGTGGCGTTCAATTGGGATGCCAGCAGCGCCACGATTGGCTTTGATGGCATGGTCGAAACTTACCCCGCCTTCGAAATGTATGTGGCATTCAACGGTTCAGAGACGGGAAAGTCTGTCTTTCAGTTGGATGTGGAACCGGGGGCAACCGTCGCCAGCATCACGGGAGCGCCTACCCGCGAGGTTCACAGCGAGGTTATAGTCGCGCTGTGACGCAAGAATGCCCGCTGTAATCTCTTTTTTTACGGTTTGCTCGAATGAATGGACGCGATGGTTCGCGTCCCTACAAAAACGCATACACGGGGAAAATCATCTACATGACCAAAGAACTACCCCGCTAGGGTTTGAATATGGTATGTAAAGTTGTCCCACATATTGACACAAACCCGAAAGTCCTATACCTTGTTATGTATGTTGGTTTAATGTAACACAACTCTTTTCTCCGGTGGTAGCCGTGAAACAATACACGAACGGTTATGTAAGTAATCGGGTACTCAAACTCAATGTTGGTTTTGTCCTCAGCGCAGGACCGAGCTATGCACACGAAACATCGTTTGATGTTCCGCCTGTGCGCGTCTCTGACGATGTTGACCTGTCGTATATCCGTGGTGATCTACGCCTGAGCCGGACAAAAGAAGGCGTTTTGGTGCAAGGGGAACTGCATGTCGGTTTGGAAGGCGAGTGTTACCGCTGCCTTGACCCGATTGCCCAAGACTTGACCATCACTATTGAAGAACTGTATACCTACCCCGCGTCGGTAGCCGGAGAGTTCAGCATTGGCGAGGATGCTATCCTCGACCTTGCGCCGCTCGTGCGTGCCGAGGCACTCATCGCAGATACATGGGGCGGGCTGTGCAAGCCAGATTGTAAAGGCTTGTGTCCTGAATGTGGAGCGAACCTGAATCATGAGTCGAACCACGCTCACGAAGCAGAAATCGATCCACGAATGGCAAAACTAAAGCAGCTGCTCGACCGCTAAAAAGCTAGTCAACAAATCTAATTTGCCTGCTGTTTAATCTTAGTCTTAGGGGAAATGCCTTGAGCGACTACGATAGTACTTATGATTCACAGTTAGGGTTTATGCCAGACGCGGATTTTTTTGATGAAGACATCAACGTAGAAGCTGACGAGTTCGAGGAGGACGAACCCACCGATGAATTGTGGGCGGACGATGAACTCAGCGATGAAGCAGAAGCAGACGACGAAGACCTGTACGGCGATGACGATTTTGTGATGGACGGGTCGATGCACAGCGATACCGTCGGGTTGTACCTCAAAGAAATGGCGCGTGTGCCGTTATTAAATACCGAAGAAGAAGTTAATTTGGCAAAGCGCCTTGAACTAGGCGCAGAAGCCGCCCGCAAACTCAAGAAAGACCCCGCGCACAAACGAGCCGTCGAATGGCAGCACACGGTTGCAGACGCACTCGCCGCCCGCGACCATCTGGTCAAGGCGAATACACGTCTGGTTGTGTCGATTGCTAAAAAGTATATGCAGCGCGGCGTCCCCTTCCTTGACCTGATTCAGGAAGGCAACCTCGGTTTGATGAAAGCCGTCGGAAAATTTGATTATCGGCGCGGCTTCCGCTTTAGCACTTACGCGACATGGTGGATTCGCCAGACAATCACCCGTTCGATTGCCGACCAGGGGCGCACGATCCGCGTTCCTGTCCACATGAGTGATCGAATCCGGCGGTTGTATCGCACCGCCCGCAAACTCGAACAGGAATTTGGACGTAAGCCGTCACCGGAAGAAATCGCCACCGAACTCAAAATTGACCCGCGTAAAGTCCGCTGGATGCTGCGCGTCTCGTGGCAGCCGTTGAGCCTTGAGCGTCCCGTTGGTGAGGATGACGACAGCGAATTCGGGCATTTCATCGAAAACGACAGCGTGCCGTCTCCTGTGCAAAGCGTCCATGACAAGATGCTGCGCGAGAAGATCGAGTCGTTGTTGAACACGCTGACTCCCCGCGAAGCCCGGATTTTGCGCTTGCGCTTCGGCTTGTTGAATGGCAAAAGCCACACGCTAGAGGAAGTCGGGCAGAAATTCGGCTTGACCCGCGAACGTATCCGCCAGATTGAAGGGCGTGCGCTGCGTCGGCTGCGTCACCCGCGCCGGAGTCGGCAACTGCGCGATTATTTGACGTAATGACCTCACCCCCTAACCCCCTCTCCGAAAAAGGAGAGGGGGAATCGAACGCAGAGAGACAGGGTGAGGTTGCACAAACCAACTCTTGACCCGTTGTGAAGCGTCCGCTATACTCTTCTCTAATGCGCCGCGGTAGCTCAGTTGGTAGAGCAATGCACTGAAAATGCATGGGTCGCCGGTTCAAGTCCGGCTTGCGGCACAGTAACCCCGATCAACACTGATCGGGGTTTTTTGTTGCCACGCGCTAGAGCGTGTTATGCACGTTGCGAAACTCGGTGTATAGAAGCTCTCAAAGGTCTGATAGAGTTCATAAATTCAAGCTCTCGTTGAAAACCAAACCCTTCCGGTCTTTTATGAGCTTCTATAGTCCTAGAAACCGAAAGTTCATAACAGGCTCTAGTGGGTTTTGGTTTTGTCATATTCCATCAAGAAGCGATCTGCTTCTTCGCGGGTTCTGAAAATTTTGAAGTGGGTCCCATTTTTACCGTAGAGGCGGTCAATCATGTTGGTGATGACGCTTAGAAACGGGGATGTAGAGACGATCACCCCAAGAT
>Ga0163154_10007527_pt1 | contig 12944 bp, 12 predicted proteins | sample OliLakLV19MP9P1_FD_148649 | JGI IMG/M metagenome (GOLD analysis project Ga0163154, IMG submission 148649) | Freshwater microbial mat bacterial communities from Lake Vanda, McMurdo Dry Valleys, Antarctica - Oligotrophic Lake LV.19.MP9.P1 | ecosystem: Environmental > Aquatic > Freshwater > Lake >... | reverse complement strand
CCTACCTGGATTCGAATAAGTATCCGTTACAGTTGAAGGTGACGGACGAACAGATGGACAGCATTATCATCAAGCGATCCAAGTTCCACGGTGAGTGGAATTACACCATCTGTCCAAGGTCGTAAATGCGAGCGTTTGTTTTTGAACGAGCCCTAAGAGCGACGGCGTGGATGATCATCGGCGTCAGCGAGTGTGTCGTCGTCGCGGCGAACTGGCCGACACTGTGGCGGGCGCACCAAACGGCCGGCGAGCCCGGCGTCCAAGGATTCCTGGGAGATGCGGCCAACGACCGACTCGTGGCTTACGCAGTCGTCGCGATTGCCGGAATCGCACTGATCTGCGTCACCGCGTGGCCCCGTCGAGCTCCGACTTCTCCAGGAACATGAGCCGCGGCACCTGCAAGTCGTGCAGGTGGGAGCACGCTCGGATACGTAGGGAAGGCAGGGCTCGGCAGCCTCGGCAGCCCCTCTACGTTCAGACCATCTGCCTCGGCGGCGCCACGACCAACCCGAGCGAGGCGCTCCGCCTGGAACTCTGCCCGTGAAGCGGCGCAGCGCCCGGCGCTGACGCGCGTCCACGCGTAATCGCACGCGTGAGGTATGCTCGCTGGGGTCATGCACCGGACCCTCGCAACGCTCACCCTGACGATCGTCGGCGCCTTCGCGGGCGACGCGGACGCACAAGCACCGCTCACCGTCCATGGCGTGCCCGACGGCGCGCCTTTCCGCGTACGCGCCACCGCCACCGACCGAGAGCTCGCGGTGACCCTGGAACTCGACCCCGAATGGCACGCGTACTCGCGGGACATCGGGGGCGGGCGACCGGTGGCGCTCACGCTCGACGCAGGGTCAGACTTCATGGCCGGCGGAGCGCTCGCCCTCGAGGACGACGGCCAGGGGAAGTTGGTGGGCCAAGTGTGCCTCGCGCTGCCGATCGAGCGCGAAGGCGACGGGTACGAACTCTCTGCGACGCTCGCGCTGCAGGTCTGCGACGCGCTCGAGTGCCTCGCGCCGATGAAACTCGCGATCAAAGGCGAGGTCAGCCCGCTGCGCGTCCTGCTCGTCGTGGCGCAAGAGGATGTGCGCGCCGAGCGAATCCGCGCCTGGTTCGCCGCGCGCGGCTTCGCGACCGACGTCACGACTTACACGACCGTCGACCTCGCGACCGCTGATGTGCACGACGTCGTCGTCGCGGACTCCGACGTCTTCCAGAAGCACGGCGTCGGCATGGATGTCGTCGCGCGCTTCCCGCGCACGGCTACACCGATCGTCGCCGTCGGGTTCATCGGCACCCAGCTCTGCGAAGCGCACGGCCTCGCGATGACGAGCGGCTACATATGAATCTGCATGAACCACCAGGGCCACGGGCTGGCCCTCGACCATGCCATCTTCCGCACTCCGAACGCCGTGACATTCGCGAGCAAGAGCGCGGCGCGCGGGAAGCACCACACGGGCTACACCTCGCCGCGCTACCCGAACGGGATGGGCGAGTCATACGAGCTCGTCGACTTCGAAGTCGGCCCGCCCGACGGTTGGAACCCGACGCTCGTCTCGCACGAGGGCTTCTTCACGGACGTCCCGGGTTTCGAGAGCCTCGCCGAGGGTGAGAGCTCGAAAATGCTCGGCAGCCTCTCGCTCGCGCGGCAAGGGCGCCACTTCTACTGGGGGTACTCGATCGATCCGGAGCGCTTGACGGATCCCGCCGAGGACACGCTCGAGAACGTCGTGCGCTACATGGCGACGCAACGCGGCGCGCGCACGACGCCGTTCGTATGCGACACACGTCGGTCATTGTGGGTGTACCTGGCGCTCTTCCGCGAGAGCGGCTACCGCCGCGGCATCGAGGAGCACTTCCTCGGCAAAGTCCTCCCCGAGTCGCGCGCGGGCTACGTCCCGACGCCGGAGGGACTCCAGAAGTGGCTCGCCGAGAACCTCGCCTTCGTCTTCAGCGGCAGGGGTGGGCGCCACGCGAGCGAGCGCTACGGCAACACGTTCGAAGTCGACGTCGACGCCAAGGCGCTCGGCACGCCGAACGCAGAGCGCGCGAGCCTCGAGGCGTGGCTGCACCTCGCGGCCAGCGCCGACGCCGCCGAGCGCGAGCTGGGGCGGCACCTCCTCGCGCGCTACGTCGACCCGGCGATCGCGCCCGCTGCATGGGACGCGCCGGCCGATTGGTACAAAAAGTGGCGCGAGCGCATCGTATTCGTCGATTCAGCGGGCTTCTGGTGGCTCGAGGACCCGACGCTCGCACCGCAGTGACCCGCGCAACAGGAGAGTTCGATGCCCACGATCGAAGGCCCGTACAAGACACTCGCGACAGACGACGGCCTTTTTGTCCCCTGGTACGTCGTCCCGTTCGACAAAGAAGGGCGGTGCAAGGCGCCTCGCACACGCGAGCACTTGCTGGAGGCGCTCGCGACTGGCGGTTATTCGCACGTCCTCGTGTTTTCCCACGGCTGGAACAACGACTGGAAGGCCGCGAGCGAGCGCTACGAGCGATTCGCAGCCGGGTTCATGGCGCTGCGCACGTCCGCAGGCCTGCCCGTGCCAGCGGGTTACCGTCCGCTGCTCGTCGGCGTGTTCTGGCCCAGCACCTCGCTCGTCCTGCCCTGGGAGAGCGGACCACGCTTTGCCGGCGGTGACGGCGCGCGCTCGGCCGAGAGCGTCGACCTCTTCGCGGACGACACCGATCGCGCGATCGACGCTCTTGCCGAGGAGCTCCCCGAGGCAGCGCTCCCGCGTTTCTACGAGCTCGCGAGCGCGGATCGGCTCGACGCCGGTCGCGCGCGCGAGCTCGCCGCTCTACTGGCACCCGTGCTCGGCACCGACGACGAACTCGGCACCGCTGACGACGATGCGGGCGACTTGGCCGAGGCGTGGCTCGTGGGCGCGCGGCTCCTCGCGGCGCGCAGCAGCGCGACCGACGAGGACAAGGACGACGACTTCGGGACTGCCGCGCCGTTGCGCCCAGACGACACGCCCGAGGCCGCCGGGGTGCTCAGCGCGCTCGACCCGCGCCATGCGCTGCGCATGGCAACGGTGTGGAAAATGAAGGACCGCGCAGGCACGGTCGGTGCCGAGGGCGTACACCCCCTCTTGCGCGAGATCTTGCGAGTCTCCGCTGCCAACGTACACCTCGTCGGTCACTCCTACGGCTGCAAAGTCATGCTCTCCGCTGTGGCGGCCGGAACTCTGCCGCGCAAAGTTACCTCCGCACTGTTGCTGCAACCCGCGCTCTCGTACCGAGCGTTCGCAGTCGACGCGGACGGTAAGGGTCGTCCCGGTGGTTATCGCGATGCCCTGAAGTCCATCGCGGAGCCAGTGATGTGCACATTCAGCAGCCACGACTTTGCGTTGGCAAAGACGTTCCACCTTGCCGTACGACGCAGGAGCGACCTCGGTGAGCAGCGCATCGCGGCGGGCGCTCCGAGCCGCTTCGCGGCGCTCGGGGGGTACGGCCCCGGGGGCCTCAGCGCTGGGGAGAGCGAAACGGTCGACATCCGCGACCCAGGGCAGGCGTACACCGAGCTCGTGACACCCGGCCTCGAGGTGCTAGCGCTCCAGGGGTCGCAGCGCATCAAAAGCCACGGTGACATTCTTCAACCTGCGACGTACTGGGCGCTGCACGAGCAGGTGCGCGCCGCTGACCACTTCCGCTGAGTTCCGCCATGGCCGAGCACATCCGCAACACACACGAGCTCGCGACGATCCGCGTGCGCTTGCGCCCCGGGCGAAGCGGCCTCGCGCTCTCGTTCACGAGTCACCTCGGCACACGGGAGCTCGAGCGCCGCGACGTGCCGGGTGAGAGCGTGGGGCTCCGCCCCGAGCTGTCCGTGCGCGCGTACCACGGCGCGGTGTTCGAGATGCCGGAGCACGTCCGAGGTCCGCTCGTCGGCTCGCTCCTCGCGGAGGTCGCCCCTGACGAACCCTGTTGGCTGGAGGTCGGCGCCTCAGCAGGCCACCTCGGCGTCGTCCCGTGGGAGCGTTACTTCCAGCCGGCGCTGGGCCGGCCCCTGCTCCGTGTGCCGAACTTCCTCGCCGATCCGATCTTCTTGCGCGAGCGGCTGCGCGCCGCGCTCGTCGTCAGCTCACCGGCCGCGAAGACACCCTTCCCGGTCGAGGCGTACGCTCGCTCCGTCGTCGAAAGCGCGCAGAGTGCAGTGCCGCAAGGCACGGAGCTGCACGTCTTCGCCGACCTCGCCGCGTTCCACGGTCTGAGGTCGCTCGGCAAAGCGCCTCCCGGCCACTCCGTCGTCGTGCACGATCCGCAAGAGGCCGCGGGTCATGGGGAAAGCGGGACACTGTTCACGACGCCCCCACCGAACAGCCCGGAAGCTCGCCTGGAGAGCCCGTGGTTGCGTTGGATCCGCGGTACGCTCGGCGGCCAAGCGCTCGACCTCGTGCACTTCGTGTGCCCGGGCTTCTTCCGGCGCGACCAAGGCGCGCTCGCGCTCGGGCGCGCTCCCGGCACGAACGAGGACACACGCTGGTCCCACTTCGTCGGCGCGGATGAGCTGATCGTCTTCCTCGACCTCGTCGGCGCGTGGGCCGCCGGTTTCACGCCTCCCTATGAGAACGTGTGGGCGATCGGGCTGCGCTTGCTCACGGACCGACTCGCATGGCAGCGCCCCGGGCCATTGTTCGTGCATGACGTCGAGCACGGCGCGCCACAGGAGATAGTCGACGTGTATCGCTACCTGTTCGCCCAGGGTGATCAAGAGCCGCCGCGCACGGCGAACTTGTCGCTCTACACGCACCCACGGCGCATGCAGCGATACCGCACCAGCCCAGTCGACGCCTACGAGAGCGTGACACGGCGCTCGTTTGGGGCCCGCCCCGGCGAGGCCATCCCCGAGCAGCTCGTGCTTTTGGCGCAAAAGGACGACCGCACGTCGAGCGCGTCGAGCCCGCGCTCCAATGCAGCCTGGGCGCAGACAAATGAGCTGCAGCTCGATCGCCTGCTGCTCCAAGTGGGGAGCTCCGATACACCGTCGCGGCGCGGCGCCCTCGACGCACTGCAGGAGGTCCGACGCATCTTCGACGGCGCGACAGGTCACGACTCAAAGTCGAACCCACCGCCGCCCGCGAGTGGCTCGGAAGGAGGTGCTGGCGCATGACACGTACCGTGATCCGACTGGAGGAATGGGGCGGTAGCGACGGTACCGTGCGCGTGAATTTCCGCCCCGACGAGCCCGGCGACGTGCCGGACCGCATGCGTTGGCGCACGTTGAGCTGCGAGTCAGCTCAAGCGCCGTTCTCCGACCTCGCGGCGGTCGTCCCTGGCGAGAAACAGGCGCTCCCGGGCGATCTCGTGCGGACCGTGGGGACGGCGATCCACGCCGCACTGAGCGAGCACCCGGGAGTCAAAGAGGCCCTGGACCGCGCGGCCCACACCGCGCCCGGTGCGCGGCACCCGATCCACTTGTTGACCGCTGCGCTCGACGCCGAAGTATTCCCGTGGGAGGCCCTACACCACCCCAAGGGTCACTTCCTCGGCCTAGACCCTCGCTTCGCGATCGCGCGCGCAATCTCGACTGGCGGCGGCGCGCTGGAGCGCACGCACGATGTGCCGCTGCGCATGACGGCGATCCTCGCCGCGGCGGACCGCGACGCGCATGGCGAGTGGCACGCGCTCCGCGACGCGATTACGGTCGCAGGGCTCGAGGTGCACCTCACGCTCTTCGTCGCGCACGACGACCTCGAGGCCGATGTGTTGGGCGGAGAGCACGGCTGGGTCAGAGTGCTGCGCGTGCCGCCGACAAAAGAGGAGCTGATCGCTGCCCTGAAACATTCGCGGCCGCAGATCTTGCACGTTTACTCGCACGGCACGGCCCAGAGTGGCGGCTTCATCGAGATCGCCACCCCCGGCAGCGCCGCGGGCTTCAACGACCAGTTGCTCTACCTCGAGGCCCGTCATCTCGCAGCGCTTCAGACCGACGTCTGGCTGATCACGCTCGACGCCTGCGAGGGCGCGACGCCATCCGCAGGTGTGCACTCGCTCGCTTACACCATGGTCGAGTGTGGTGTGCCGGCCGCGATCGGCATGCGCGAGGTCATCGACAGCGCCGACGCGAACGTCTTCTGCCGCGCCTTCTACACGGAGGCCTTCGGCGCGCTCGCGCATGAGCTCCTGCCAGGGACACGCGTCACGCTCGATTGGGCGCGCTTCGTCGCAGCGGCGCGCGAGGCGCTCTGCGCGCGGCTGCCCGGACCGTCGAGCGTGACGGCGTCGAAGCAGAAGTCCTGGACGTTGCCGGTGCTCTACCGTCGCGCCGAGGAGCTCGTCGTCTTCACGCCCAGCCCAACTCCGACCCTCGACACCGACGAACGTGATCGCCTGCTCGGCGAGCTCGAAGTGTTCCGGCGCGCGCTGGCGGAGCTCCACCCCGACAATCCGCCGATCGTCCGCCAGCAGCTAGTGGAGGCCATCGCAGCGCGCGAGAAACGTCTGCGCGATGCGTGAGCCCGCGCACGATCCAGGACAGCAATGGACCACTTGAGGCTCAACGCGTTCACTGGTGCGCCGAGCGGCGTCAGCGCGATGCATCCGAAGGTGCGTCGTTGGATCGGCGCGGCGATCCCGGCGCCGACCATGGGCCTGCGCGGACCGGGCGCGCTCGTCGATGCGCGCGATTGGCAGAGCCCCGACGTTGGCTGGGGCCTCGTGCTCCGCGACGATCCACGGATCTCCGTTGCGGCGAGATCGACAGCGGCCGACGCGCCCGAGCCGATTCAGCGCTTGCTGCAACACCGCGGTGGTGTCGTCCTCCGCTGGTCACCCGACCTGCCGGCGAGCAAAATCCGTCGCTGTTACGCGGACGGCACTGCGCAAGACCCACACCTCGTCCAGTCGGAGCGCGGGACCACGCGCGGGCGTGTTCCGCGTTATCTCCTCTTGTACGGCGGCCCAGACGTGTTGCCCTGGACATTGCAGTACGACCTCGGCGCCTATGCGTTCACCGGACGGCTCGACCTCGATGGCGCTGAGCTCGTGCGCTATGTCGACGCCGTCATCTCGGGCTGGGATGGCGCCGCAGCGAACGCCAATCGCGCGGTGACGTGGGCAGTCGATCACGGAGGCGACGACATCACGCGCTTGATGCGCACGGTCGTCGCGAAGAAACTGCACGACCAATTTGTGGGCGACGACGCGATGGACGCCCAATTCATCGACGGACGCAATGAGCCGGCCACGGCCGCGCGGCTCATCGCCGCGCTGGAAACGAAACGCCCCGGCATGATCGTCACGACGAGCCACGGCATGACTGGGCCCTTGGACGATGTTCCGGCCATGCGCGCCGCTATGGGGCTCCCGGTCGACGCCACGTACCGCGCGCTCGATCTCGATGCCCTGCTGGCGCACTGGTCGCCCGACGGCGCGCTCTGGTACGCACACGCCTGTTGCTCGGCAGGGAGCGATGCGAAAAGCGGCTACACGGGCCTCGTCGACGAGCACAGCCAAGCCGGCGAGATCCTCCGCGGCGTGGCGGCGGCCGGGGCGCTGGTCGCGCCACTCGCGCGCAGGTTATTGGGCGCGCCAAGGCCTCTGCGAGCCTTTATCGGTCACGTCGAGCCGACGTTCGATTGGACATTGAAGGACCGCAGCACCGGCCAGACGTTGACGGGCTCGCTCGCCGAAGCGCTCTATCGGCGCCTCTACCAACCGTTCCCCGTGGGCTACGCGATCGAAGCCATCCACGATAAGGCGCCGAAGCTCGAGATCGCGCGCCTGGCGGCGTTGCGCGCAGCGATGCAAGGCGGCACACCGAGCGAGCGCGAGGAGCACGAGCGCGAGGCGCTCACCTGTCGACTCGTCGCCCAGGACCTCCGGAGCCTCGTGCTGCTGGGAGACCCGGCCGAGGCGCCCTTCCTCGGCTAGCGACGCCGGTCACGCCTTGCTGCGGGTGAGCACCGACGATGCGAGCGGCTCGGGGTGGATCCCGAGGTCCGCCTCGGCCGCGATGCGCCCGAAGCTCTCCCACGGTCCACCCGCGGCGATGTCGTGCAAGAGCAACCTGCCGCGCTCGATCTCGGTCGGCGTCGCGCCGGGGTGATCGATCAGCCAGCGCGCGACGCCGTACGCGCGCGTCGCATCCTGCACCGGGTCGCGGGCCGAGGCCAAGAGCTCGTCCGCCGTTCTGCGGCCTGCGTGCAGGTCGACGAGGTCCTGATATGCAAAGTTCTCGATCACGGCCGGCGCGATCGGCAGTGCTGCGAGCGCGGCGCCAAAGTCCTTTTCGCGCCCCAAGCGACGTAGCGACACGCACAGCCAGTGCCCGGCCGCGACCCGCGAGTCGTCGTTCGTCGCCCACACCTCGACGCAGCGCCGCCAGGCGTCGGCGGCTTCGTCGAACTCACCCTGCAGGTAATGCGCGAGCGCGAGGTGATAGTCGATGTTCCCCTGCGTGCTGCTGGTCGGTATCCCGAACTCGTTCGGCATGCCGTCCGGCTCCACCTCGTCGGGCTGGTCCGCCGCGAGCTCGCGTGCGCGTTGCAGGTCCCACTCCGCGACCACTGGTATCCGCAACGTGAGGTAGCGATGGCCGCGGTGCCGCCGCAGGCGATAGCTGTCCGGGTAGTCGACGAGGCAGGCGCCAAACCACCCCACGGCAGTCGCGTGCAGCCCGAGATAGGCGAGTCGCCGGCCAACCCAGATCGCGCGCTCCTCGCTCGGCTCACGCTCGAAGGCGGCAAAGGCCTCCGCGAGCTGGACCTCCCGCGCCGCGCGCACTTCGGGCGCCAAGCTCAACATGCGCTCGAGGCTACTGATGGTTTCCTGCGGATTGGCGATCGAGAACCCAACGACGAAAGCGTCCACAATGCTCGAGGCCGCCCGCTCGAAGCAGCAGCACCCGGGCACGATGCAGAGGGCCGCGAGGAGGATGAGCTTGCGCATGGCCTAGTTCTACCCTGCGGTGAGCTGTCCCTCTTACCTCCACGTCATTCGTGTGGGCCGGAGACGGATCCGGGCCTAGATTGCACCGATGCACGTGCTCCTCGTGGACGACGACCCAAAGCTCTGCCGAACGCTAAAACGTGGCTTCCAGGAACTCGGACACGAATGCGAGACCTTCGAGTCGGGTGAATTAGCGTTGGCGCGGCTCCGCGATCCCGATGCGCGCCGTCCGGACGTCGTGCTCCTGGACGTGATGCTGCCGGGGATCGACGGCTGGGAGACGCTTCAGCGGCTGCGCGACGGCGGCGAGCCCATGCCGGTGATCTACCTCACCGCGCGGCACGCGGTCGACGAGCGTATCCGAGGCCTCGAGCTGGGCGCGGACGACTACGTCATCAAACCGTTCGAGTTCCCCGAGCTGCTGGCGCGTGTGCAGGCAGTTTTGAGACGCCGCACGGGCCGCGCTCCAATCGTGCTGGGCGACCTCGTGCTGGACCTCGATGTGCGTCGGGCGTCGATCGGCGGGCGGCGGCTCGAGCTCGGCGACAAAGAGTTCCGGATGCTCGCGACACTCGCCGCGGAGCCCGGGCGAATCTTCGATCGGCCCGAGCTCCTGAGGCGCGTGTGGGAGCTCGAGTTCGACCCCGGTACCAACGTCGTCGACGTGCTCGTCGCGCGCCTGCGCCGCAAGATGGCGCCGCACCAGAGCACGATCCAGACGATCGCTGGGCGCGGGTATCGCATCGGCGATACGCAGGCTCGTGAGGCGCTCGTCCGTGAGTGAACGCACATGGTCGATCGAGCAGCGCCTCGTGCGCTGGATCGCGGGGAGCTCGCTCGCCATGGCGGGACTCTTCGGCGCCGCCGCCGTCTGGTTCGTCAAGTCCGAGCTGCACAACGAGCTCGACCTCCTTGCGTTGGAGGAGATCGAAGAGCTAGAGGCCAACTTGCGCGGACGCGCGTTCTCGCGCATCGAGCTCGAGCGTGTGCTCGGCGTGATCGCGGTCGATCATGCCGATCACCGGTTCACTTGGCGGCTGTGGCGTCCCGGCGATGCGGACCCCTGGATGATGGTCGGGCCCGCCACACACATACCGCTGCCATCGACCTCGGCCGCGGCGGCCACGATGCCACGCACGCCCGAGCGCGGCGCACGCTGGCACTGGATCGACGTGCCGATGACGGTGCCCGACGACACGAGCGTCCAGGCCCTGCGGGTCGGCCTTCTGCTCGACGCCACGCCGCGGCGTGATTCCGCGAATCGTGGCCTTGGCCTGGTGCTCGTGGTCATCGGCCTGACCTCGGTCGTCGCGGTCGCAGGCGGGGTGCTGCTCGCGCGGCGTCTCGCGCGGACGTTGCGCGAAGCGGCGCAGCGGGCGCGCGAGCTCGACACCCTCGCGCGCGGCGGGGACATCGCGCCGAGTAACGCGCCGACCGAGGTCCTCGCGCTCGCGGATGCGTTCCGCGGCAGCCTCGAGGAGGTGCGGCAGCAATACTCGCGCAACTTGCTGCTGACGGCGGGGATGGCGCACGAGCTGCGCTCACCTTTGCAGAACATGCTGGGCGAGGCCTCGGTCGCGCTCTTGCGAGATCGGACGTCGGATGAGTACCGCGCCATCTTGGAGAGCCAGCTCGACGAGCTGCGCGACCTCGGCCGCGTGGTCGACAACCTCATCACATTGACCGCGCTGCGCGAGCCCGGCGCCCTTGCGCGCAAAGAGCGCTTCCAGCTTGGCGCCGAGGCGGAGCTGCGCCTCGCGAAGGACGCCGCGCGCGCGACGAAGCGCGGGATCCACTACGACATCGAGCGCGACGGCGACCTCGAGATCGCCGGTGACCGCGAGGCGCTGCTGCTCGCCGTGCGCAACCTCGTCGACAACGCGGTGCGTCATGCGCGCGACTCGGGCCACGTCGAGGTGCGGCTGCACGGCGACCCCGAGCGCATCACCGTCACCGTCGACGATGATGGCCCGGGCGTGCCCGTCGCCGAGCGCGAGCTGATGTTCGAGGCCTTTCGCCAATCGCAGGCCGACACGCAACGACGGGGCGGGTATGGCCTCGGGCTGGCGCTCGCGCGCGCCGCGGCGGAGGCCCACGGCGGCACGATCGAGGTCGGCGACGCGCCGCGGGGCGGCGCGCGGTTCACGCTCTCGCTGCCACGCGCGTGACGGCCCGGCGTTGCGCAGCGCTTCGAGGCCGCTCCTATGCTGTCGGTGAATGGACGAGCAGCAATGGAAGGACTTCGCGGAGCGACTCACGGCCGCGCGCCGTGAGGTCGACGGCAGCGAGGGGGCGCGCCGCGCGGCCGTCGCCGCGGCGCTGCGCCAATCGGAGGACGGCCTCGAGGTGCTGCTGATGCGGCGCGCCGAGCGCCCGGGCGACCGTTGGTCGGGCCAGATCAGCCTCCCCGGCGGGCACGTCGAGCCGACCGACTCGAGCGCGGTCGCGGCCGCGATCCGCGAGACGCGCGAGGAAGTCGGCCTCGACCTCGAGCACGACGCCGAGGTCCTGGGCGAGCTCGCCCCGCTGCAGGCGATGGCGCGCGGGCGACGTGTGGACCTCTGGATCACGCCGGTCGTGTTCCTGTACCGCGGGAAGGGCGCGCTGGAACTCGGCCCGGAGGCCGATGACGCATTCTGGCTGCCGCTCGGCCCCGTCCGGCGCGGTGAGCTCGACGCCGAGCACAGGTACGAGCACGAGGGGCTCTTCTACCCGCTGCCGAGCTGGCGCTTTGGAGAGCGGGTGGTCTGGGGGCTCACGCACCGTATCCTGGGCGAGGTGCTGGCGGCGCTGCCGTGAAGTTGCGGCGGGCTCGGGTACCGAGGCAGCGCTCCTTGGAGCCTGCCGCAGCGATCCTGACGCAGAACTGACGAACCGAGCGCCACCGGCACGCGGCGTGCGGGCATTCTCTTCTGGCAGTCGCTCCCGGCATTCACTCTCGGCGCGCAATTCAACCACTGGGTCCGCTCCCGCGGCCCCCACCAGCCATGCAGACCTCCCATAAGCTCTTTTCCTCGCTCACGTTCATCGCCGTCGCCGCCTTCGCGCCGTTCGCGGCCGCAGCCCCCCGCCAGGAACCCGCGCCGCAGCAGGAGAAGCTGCCCACGATGGAGGAGGCCGACGCGCTCCTCGAGAAGGGCGACGCGAAGGGCGCCGCCGCTGCCTTCGGGCGCATCTCGGCTGCGCAGCCCGACAACGCGCGGGCGGTGTTCTTCCACGCATACACGCTGCACCTCTCGGGCGACCTCAAGGCCGCGCACGATCGCCACCTCGACGCGGCGAAGTTCGAGCAGTTCCGCCCCGTGGCGCTCTACAACCACGCGTGTGTGCACGCTCTCTGGAAGGAGACCGACGCGGCGATCCGCTCGCTGCGCGAGGCGGTCGACGCGGGGTTCGGCGAGAGCGATCAGCACCTCGGGTTCCTGAAGACCGACTCGGACCTGGACAGCCTGCGCGAGGACGCGCGCTTCAAGGCGCTCGTGGCCGAGCTCTCCCCCATGCCGAAGCTCGCGGAGCTCGCGCCCGAGCGCCTCTTCGACTTCTACCCCGGTGAGTGGGAGATGCTCGACGGCGAGACCGTGGAGATGCTCGTCAGCGTGACGCCTGCGTTTGGTGACCGTGGCCTGCGTGTTTCGATGCGCAACCCCGCCGACGGCGCCGAGACCGCCACTGCGCTGTTCGTTTACGAGAGCGAGCGCAAGCAGTGGCGCCAGACCTGGATGAGCGACGCCGGCCAGACGATCACGATGACTGGCGGACGCGACGGAGACACGATCGCGCTGCGCGTCGAGACGGACACGAAGGGCAGCGCCAAGAACGGGCGCGCCGTGTTCAGCGACATCACCCGGGGGTCGTTCACGTACTCCTGGCAGACGACGACGGACGAAGGCAAGACCTGGACCAAGGCGGCGTCGCGGACGTTCAAGCGCCGCGGTTAGTGCTCGCTCGTTTCCTGCACCGTTGCCTTCGCGCGCGGCTTCGTGACCAACGCGCGGAGCTGCGCGCGCTCGTTGGGCACCTCCGCCGCGGCGACGTCGCCGCGGCGGAGG
>Ga0163154_10007518_pt1 | contig 12955 bp, 6 predicted proteins | sample OliLakLV19MP9P1_FD_148649 | JGI IMG/M metagenome (GOLD analysis project Ga0163154, IMG submission 148649) | Freshwater microbial mat bacterial communities from Lake Vanda, McMurdo Dry Valleys, Antarctica - Oligotrophic Lake LV.19.MP9.P1 | ecosystem: Environmental > Aquatic > Freshwater > Lake >... | reverse complement strand
ACCTGAACTTTGCGCCGCAGATCGACAGCCGCACCGATCAAGCCACCATCGCGCTCATGATGCGCCAGCAAAGCCAGCTCATGATGATCGAGCTGTCGCAGCGCTTCGCGCGCAATGGGGCGCGCGGCATCGCTGCGGCGATGAGCTAGCGCGGTCGATTGCGGCCTGCTAAATGTGTATCATAGAGACTAGCGGAGTCCCGGATTGTGCTGAAGTGGCCTGTTAATCCGCAGGTCCCTGGTTCGAGCCCAGGTCGGGGAGCCAAATTCCTTCACGTGAGGTTCCAAATGGAAACCGTGATCATTGAAGCGGAAGTGCCTGAATCCGTGGCCACCGTTTTGATGCAACTTCCCGCTGATGAAAAGGCTCACTTGCGCCGTGTTGTATCAGCGGCAGTGGTCGAATTTGCAAACGCCGCGGCCTCTGACGCATCAGCCAACGATCCCGATGCGTGGGACAGTTTTCTCCAGCAAAACTCCACCCTCGCGGTGTCTGGTCTGCCGGCAGATTTTTCCGTCAATCACGACCACTATCTTCACGGCGCCCCAAAGCGCATTCCGGCGCCTTGAGCGCGCCCGTTTTTCTCGATACTTCGGCACTCATCGCCCTGATCAGCCGCGATGACACGTGGCATGCGCAGGCGACTAGGATGTTCGCGCAGTTCGCCCAGCAACGCCGCCCTTTGCTGACCTCATAGGCTGTGCTGTACGAGTTGCTGGACGGCGCCGCGGCGCGAGGGCCAATGCGTGCAGCGGCCGTGAAATTGCTCAAAAGCATTCGTCAATCGCCGCAGTGGACGCTCGTGCATGTGACCGAAGAGCATGTGCGCAAAGGGGAGTCCCTCTATTTCAGCCGCATGGACAAAGTCTGGAGTTTGACCGACTGCACGAACATGGAGATTGCGCGCGAATGCCGTGTTGTGGATGTTTTGTCGAGTGCCAGCGACTTTGACCAGGCTGGATTCCAGACCTTGCTGCGCCCGTAACAGTCCCGATACTTGTTCGAGCCCAGGTCGGGGGGCCAAATTAAAGCTGTTGCTTCAGAAGGCCTTCTTCGGAGGGCCTTTTGCTTTTGTGGGGGCCGTGCGGATGTGCCGGGGGATCGGCATGGGAAAGTCCGTGGGTGGGTGTGGGTCCAAGCTGGGCGTGGGGAGTCATTTCAAATTAGACTTACGTCGCGATTCATAATGCATTGAAGGCGCAACCAAATGCACCCCAATCCTCCGCCCGGATTCAAGAATCTCTTGCTAGACGGAATACTCGTTGGCCAGATTCCCTCTACAGGCGACCTTGAAAAGGATACGGAAGCAGCAACGGCCTACCTGAAATCCAAAGGACTGTACAAGGAGATGTTGCTGCCGAAGGCGATGTTTAATCAAGCTATGGCTTTCTTCAGCTCGGCGATTGACATATACAACGCAAATCTCACCAAGAACCCCATCAATCCGAGCGGTGTCGCGCCGTTTGTGGTCAACGCCGCCTTCAGCCTCGAAATATTCCTCAAGACCCTAAGTCAAATTCACGGGAATGTTCAAAAGGGACACGAACTCCTAAACTTATATGACGTCCTCCCTGCCACTGCGATTGACCCGATTCAACAGGCAAAGGCTGACGTGGAACGCGAAGCGGTTCGACGATGGCCCGAATTCGACGATTTCCGCACCGACGTCATTCAACCCATGGACAAAGCATTTGTCGAATGGCGATACGGGTACGAGATCGGAAGCAACAAAAACTGTTCACACTGAACCATTCAGTTCGCCATGGAGGTGCCGCGCAAGGCGTGCTTGGCAAGCGGCGCCATTTAGTCCAGCATTTGCCGTTTCAAGAATGGCTCTTCACGGAATCGAGTGGGCGATTTTGGGGCTTCATAACTCTCAGAAAGTTGCTGAACCGCCCCGCCGAGCCCTCCTAGCATTGAGCGTTCAGCACTTGCGTATTCAAACTGCTAACGCGGACCTGATACCGACGACCATTTGTACATGCTTCCACGTGGTGTAGTGGCCGTGCGCAACCACATTCCTGAGGCCAAGCAACTTGCGGTGATTGTCCAGGACGTCGGAATATTGGTGCGCGTGCAAATATTCACCCAAAGTCGCAAAGGTCCACTCATCACCCGCCCTGATGGGCGGCCTCGGATACCCGGAAGGATAGTGGAGATAGTCTTCCTCACCCCTGACGAGCCTGTCGAGAGCTTGTCTTGATGATTGCGGCACGTCGCCCCGCTTTGGCTTGTTTGCGAGCAACTGGCGGACGACACCCTCGGCGCGCTGGCAAAGCTGGAAGATCTCACCACGCAATGGTGCACATACGAGATTGGAGCGCAAACGCGCCAGGCTGTGCGGGGCGCTTCCCGAACGCAAGACGGCGCGACTAGCCCAGGCGGCGACGTTGAGCGCGCCACTTAGCGGCGGCCGCCATAAGGCACCCGCCGAAAGCAACTCGGCCTCAGCAACGTCCGAATCACTAGGCCGAAGTCTCGCGGATGCCCGATCGACGTGCGCCAGATATGCGAGCAGGGCAGGCCCGACGCCCTTGGACGCAAGCAGGCTGTCGGCTCCTGTACCGAGCCGACTTTCAAGATCGGCATCGTCACCTGACCGGACTCCCCTCACATGCTCATCGATCAGGTACGCAGCGGAAATACTTCCGCCCGCCTCCCAGGCAATACGGTGATGGAGGTATCGACGCCAGCGCGAGGCATCGGTCTCCTCTGGGTCGGAAAGCACGTCGGGAAATGGGTACATCGACAGAAAGTCAAAGTCCGCAACGCTGTTGATGACGCGCCTGGGATCCATAGCCACGGCACAAAGGCCGACCGAGGGTTCATGCTTGACCAGAAGTTCGGCAAGCGCATGCAGCTCCGACCACCAGGCCGGCTCGAATCCGGCATGGGTCGAAAACACGAGCAAGAAGTTGAACGCAGAAAGCTCCCGACCTAGCGCACGAACACCTTCATAGTGCGGAAGGGTTTCGTCAACGGACAAAAGCGATTTCAAGCGTCGAACCGGCGACGCGACGGCGCCTGGCTCCTGGTCGAGCCATTCGACTCTGAGACGTGCACTTCCGCGGTTGACCGCGTGTGCCGAGGTCGCAATCGCATCAAACAACGCCTCCTGCGGCGCATCGTCTCTGCAATGAAGAGCGCAGATTCCACCGCCGCGCCACGGCTGGTCAGCCAACCACCCCAAGAACGATGCTGCACCAACGGCCGTCCACTCCGTCACGTGACCTTGCAGATTTATGGAAAGTCGCAAGTCACCCGCCAGCGTGCCTGAATACCCGCGCGGCGAATCCGTCCGCTGCTTCGTCTACCAGGCGCTTGCCTTTCGATTCATCCCTGATCCCGATCATCCCTGCCAGCTCGAGTACGCGCATGCCTATCGGATCCTCCGCCTTCGCATAGGGTGGCGCAAAGCGCGCGCTTGCCGACAGACTATCCGCGCCAATTTCCCAACTTTCGACAAATCCTCCCTTGATATCAAAAGTCCCCAGTCCGAGACTCGCCAGGCCGCCAATCATTTGAAGCAATTCCCATTCGCGCGGTGCAAGCAAATCATCGCTGGCGAGGCCCCGTATCAGGTCGCCCTGTTGGTTCTCGAATTCGACAAGGACCTGGTCCAGCTCGCTTGACGTGACGTCGCTTCCACCTTCGTGCCCGAACAGCGCGTCGATTTTCATTGTCAAGTACGGACTGCCGCATGTCGCATCCATCAATCGAGCAATCGCATTGCCCGCTTCAAAATGAAGCGCTCGTGCTGTCTCGAACCACCATGCGACGATGGAAGCGGTAAATCGGCGTGTCCCCGCAATCTCTATGGGAACGTCCAATTGCGATTCCTGCAGCTCCGTGAAACGTCGCAGCGCGCCCATTCCGCCAACCACGATCGCGGGGCGCTTCCATTGCTTCTTGTGCAATTCATCACACTGGCTTGTTGACGGATCACTGAAGAGCCTGTCTCCGGCCTTCAATCTGCTGTCGTACTGGCGCGCCTCCCGACAATCAACCACACCTTCGTGCGGAATGCCGAGCCGATTCGCGACGCCCACCTTTTCACTGCGAAGCGCATCGGGCCAAACGCCTGCAACGACGCAGAGGCGGCAATACTCGGCCGTTGGCTGCAAGTACCAATGACGGACAGCCTCAAGTAGGCTTTTCGGCAGTACGCATCCGCCAATACCTCGCGCCAAAGGAGCATTGCGCAGGCTTGCAATGGCCTGCTTGACCTGCAGTGGCAGGTCGGCTTGCTGGGTCAGGACCGGCAGAAAATGAGGGAACCTGAGCCGGTAGGTGCGTTCCTCGAATCTTGTTTCGTCGGACTCAAGCAATTCACGATCGATGAAATCCTGCAGGTTCCTCTCAACTTCAGCCTTTGGATCGGGGTCGATTCGATAGAGCCAGTCGGCATTTCCTTCAACATCCCGCAATTTGTCTAGAACCTGCTGCGCGCCATTTTCCAGCATGTACCCGGGCGCGAGATCCTTCATTGCAAGCAATGTAGCCGAGAAAATCGCTTGGCCGGCCGGATTCGAGTGAAAGTTGTTGTTTACGACGGTGCGAATCTCGCTTTGCACTGCGGCGTCATTGAAAGTCTCGATGACATCTTCTTCGGTGACAGCGATGGACTCCCTTTCAGACGCGCTACGCGTCCTTTGCAATCTTGACAGCAAGACGGCCCCGAAACGGATCAGAACTGCCGGCTGAAATCCGCAACGGGACGCCACATAACCAGCGAGCGGACCCACGTTGACGCCAATCCGCGCAAGCGCGCCTTCCACAAATGATGATGCCTCCTCAGGCTGAAGCGGTTTAAGCGTCAGGATGTCCCCTGCATTCGCCCACACGCCGTCTCGGGTGTTGGTCTTCCTGTATCCGGAAAAGACCACCCGAACACGGGGAAATCCTCGCTTGTCGACAGTCGAGGGCAACTCCTTCATCATTCGAAAACTGAGGGTACCCTCGGGCCTAGACTGCTGTTCGATCAACTGGGCCTCGATGAATGTATCGGCTTCATCCAGGATGATCAGGATGCTGTCCTCTGGTCGCGCATCGAGGATTCCCCGCACCAGGTCGACGAAGCGCTCGGCGGGCTGTCTCGACGGATCATCCGTAAGCCCGGCCACCTCGAAGCGCCGGCGCAATTCATCCTGGATGCGACGTACCATCGCCAGTTCGCTGTCGATCCCGGGGATGCTGATGAACACGACATTCAGCTTCATGCCGGACGGCAGTTCAGTGCCGTCGTACTTGACTTCGATGTGCTTCAGCATCGCACTCTTGCCGAGCTTTCGTCCGGAGAAGACTCGAGTGATTTCCGCCTTGTAAGCAAGGGCGTCGGCCATATCCTGGCGACCAACGAACATCTCCATCGGCGTATTCTGGCCGTCCACCGGCGAGAATGGCGAGATATTGTGCAGGTCAAGTGCCAATTGCTCGAGGACGATCTCCAGGAACGGCACGAAGTCATGCCCGGCCGGGTGATCCATGGCGACGAGACGACAGATGTCGACGTCGTCGATCAGCGCCGCGCAAATCTTTCGTTGCCTCAAATGTCCAAGCACCTCGGCGCGAAGTTCGGCAGGCAAGCCAGGCGCAAGCATCACCAGCAACGCATTCGCCTCATTTTGCTCAACCACGGATCGAACCCACGTCGCCACGCCGGACCCGGTACGCGCTGCAGGGGCCGACACGATGATGATGCTCCCGAAGTCCTTGAGCTGGGGAATGAAGGTCGGATTCACCCGACTCTTGTTGAACATCTTTCGGATTTGCTGCGCATCAATGGTCACGCGCTGATTTTCAAGATTGCGCAATTCACGGGGGTAATTCGCCTTCTTCCGGGCTTTCTCGTCCGCCCCAGGGTCGCCGCTCACGAAAAAGTAGAACTGGTGACGCAGCCGCCGGTTGTGATCGTTTTGACCGCCATAGCTTCTCGTCAGCCACAAATTGAGCAAACTCTGTCCGACTTCATTCTGGGTCGGCCTCCGGTCATTGAGATACCGGGCAGGTTGCTCGAAAAATTTCTCGGCCGCTTTTCGCCAGATCGTTCGCCGTGTTGTCCCGTGGGACTGTCCGCCCTTGCCGACCGAGTCACGGGTAAGCGGCGGGATGGACCGAAGATCTCCGGTATCGCGCGCCAGTTGAAATTCACCGAGACGTTCGGGAAACCTGCTTTCGATCAAGGTCTCGTACTTACCGATGGCCATCGCCCTGACGCTTTCAGCGCGCCCAACCGTGGATTCAATCCAGGCTAGCACCAGCTTGGTGGCGCCAACGCTTTGCAGATGAACGTGTTCCGAGGTGAGGGACTGCGCCTCCTCCGCAATCCGTTTGATCAGATGCGATTCCGGCGCGATCAAGGCCTCGCAGTCGCGCCAAAGGGAGCGCAGGGATTCACTTGCAAGAAACGCCCGGGCACCAAGAGCGTCCGCTTCGCGGTGCAACTTGCTCTTGAGGGCCGAATCAAGCTTCCCGGACTGCGCCAGAATCGAGAGCAGTTCGGGGCGTTGGCGGTCCATGATCAGCAGGCGCAGCGAATCGCCAAATTCGGACGGCTTGACATGCGCTCCTCCGGGGATGCCTGTCAGGGCACACGACGCCGCCTGTATGACATCGGTCAAATTACTCGCAGATACACCCTTGCCTGCCAAATCGTCCAAATCCTGCGGCGGCACTGGAAGAAACCGCATGAGATCCGGGCATGCAAGCAAGTACGAGGGCGAAAGTCGCATTGGCGACGTGCCACTTATCTCCTTCGTGCAGATCGCCACGAGCACCAATCGACAAAGCTCTTCAACCGGATCATTCAGGCTTTGCCCAGAGAGCAGCGCTTGGACTGCGTCCGGCGAAAGCTTGTCGAATGCCGCTTTTTGGTGCGAGGTATGCCGATGAATTCGGCCTGCCGTCTGGATGACTTGCCTGAAAAGTTCGGCCAACTTCGCGGCCGCCTTGTCAGCCTTCTTGCGATCTGCATTACCGATCTCCCCCTCGTCAGCAATCGTCCTGTAGTTCGCAAGGAACTGACGCTGCATTGCTTCGAGTTCATTGATGTTCCAGCGCTTGTAATCGCCCGAGACCTCCCTGCTCGGAAGGACCTTGTCGCGGAGGGGAACCACCTCCTGATCCACAAAGCGCTTCCACGCTTCCCGGCAGTGCGTTCGCGCAAGGCTCCCGCCCGCGGCGCTCCACATGGTGGCAACTTCGGCGCGCAATTGCTTCCGGAATTTGTCCAGATCGCGCTCCAGCTCAATTGCATCCGTCGGACGCTCCTTTTCGCATGCAAGGAAAATCGCACCGAATACATCCCCGCCGGCCGCCCGCTCCTGCAACATGCCCAGCACAAGGCCGCCGAGATTTCGATCATGAAAGTGCGCGAAATCGCACATCCGCTTGAAATCGGCAGGGTTGAGCAAGCCCGGAATGAGCGGCGCAAGGCCTTCAAGAAACAGCATGATCCGCAGTGCCGGACCCTGCTGCCTTTCGTTATACGCGGTGAGGAATCTCTGCGCACGCAGCGGATCCGATAGACCCTCCGCGGCAGGCCCCTTTTCAAGAAGTTCCGAAATCGTGCCCAGTTCAGCGGCGGCAATTGGTGGTCTGAGGCCCGATTTTTCCACTGCCAGAAAAAACAGGAAAGCGAGTGCAAAATCGTGCCTCTCCAACGCCTCGCTACCGGCTGCCACCAGGCGAGTCGCGTATTCTTTTTCCCGCCATGGCGCTGACGTAATTTCACCATCTGAAGCAATCCAGTAACGATCACTGAATTCCTTGAAATCCAGAAGTTCTGTCGCTGCAACGGCGGCGTCGGGCCGCGACTTCGATTCGGTGGACGCACCATGGTGTACAACTTTCGAAATCGCGTACTCGTCAATCGGGTCTTCATCCGCCTTCCGCGGATCAGGTACGGAAACGGCAGGTGCATTGGCGAGCAACGATGCCTCTCGTGCTGGAAGTTTCTCGGTCACTTCCTGGTAAGAACGCGCTGCAATTTCGACTCTCGAACTGTCCTGTTCCTTTTCCGCTGATGGGGTAGGGATTTGCGGATCGGTAGGATTGGCCTTGTCAGGCGATGCCTGTACGGCCCCCGCGAAAGCTTCGACATCGTCGATCGTCGGACTTTCCTGCCGTGTCGTAACAATCAATGCGATGCCGGCCGATCGGGATGGCGGATCACCGGCAACGGCTAAAGCGCCGGGAGGGTCTTCGTCGGGCACTTCCTGAAATGCCAAACGTCCTCTCGCCACCGCGCGAAGCACGTCGTTTCCGAAGACACGCTCGACCTCGGCATCGAGCGCGTCCTCCTCCTTTGACGTAAGCACCTGCATCCGGCCTACAAGCGTCGCGAGCGCGCGGAACGCCGACAGATTCTCCTGCATGATCTGCCCCGACTTCATGATGGCAAGCGCTCGGTCACATTCCTCCCGGATGCGCAAGCCTCCGGGAAATTCCGGATATCGTTCGTTCCGAATCGTCTGGACGCGCAATACCAGACCGCGTGCATGTTCATTGGCATTGCGGCGTGCGTATGCGGCCTCAATGCCGGCGAGGGAAATCTCCGGCGGCTCGCTCAAAGCCGCCAGAAGGCCAAATTCCTGGCAAGCCAAATGAAGCGAATTGCCGAAATCGTCTACCTCGGGAAGCAAGCCAGCGGAGAGCGCCGCCGACAATCGATCGGCGAGCTTCTTGAGGTCAGTGAAGGCTGCCCTGAGCACCTCGATGCGCGAGCCGACATCCGGTGCGGAATTACCTTCGCTGCTTCCTTGTCCTCCGCCTTCAACAACCGATGTACGGGCTTCCACGTCCTCCGGGGCATCAAGTTGCAGCGGTTCGGCCAACTCTGTGACCTGCGCATCATCCGTCTCCGCTTCGGTGGGTGGATCGATGGCCGTCAAACGCAGGGCCAAAGGATGCAAAAACGCCCATGAGTAGGAATCACACCACAGTGCGCACAGAGCTATCGCCAGCCGGGGCGGTGAAATTTTGCCGGACAGCTCCCCGATAATTGCCTCCAGCGTATCCGGCGCGGGCTCTTGAATCGCGTATCCCTTCTCTCTCATGCCCTTCTCGTCGTGCGGTACACCGAACGCATCGAGGATGATCAAAATGTCGTCGAGATAAGCGACGCGCGAGACTTCGTGGAGCGGCCGTGTCAGGCAATGCCCACCCCGCTCGGCGACATCAAAAAGCCGCTCTTTGAAGCGCTTGACTCCACGCCTCAGTTCCTCAATCCCAAGTTTGCGGCGCTTCGGCGGCAAGGCACCAGGTCCGCGAGACCTGCTCGGCCCCGCCTCAAGGTCGCCGATCATTTGGCTCAGCGTCACCCGGACACCAGAGTCACCAGGAATCCAGTCGTACATGTACTTCCAATAGGCCTTCTGATCATCTGGCGTCAGGCGCGGCCACACAGCCTTGAGAAGCTGGCTGTCATCCTTCGAATCGATTGGTTGGCTCATGTTGGATCTTGTTCCTCATTGGCCTTAATGCATCGCGGTTCTAGCACTTGCTGCATCGGTTGCACGCGCACTAAATCAAATCGCCAACGCCTTCAACAACGCATCCCGCGCATCCAGGTAGTAGTGAATTGTGATCTTCGCCGCCAGGTCGTCCGGAAGGTCATTAAGCTGCCGCCGGCTGCTGATCGGCATCAGGATGCTCGCGGCCCCCTTCTCGATTGCAATTTCGACCGCCGCCACCGGGTTGAAAATCGTCTCGATAGACCCGCCCAGGTTGAGGCCGCCAGTGATAGCCAAGCCGCCCTTCACGCTTTTTTGCAGCAACGAAGAGCAAAGCGCCACCAGGACCGCCACGCCGACTGCGGACCCACTCTTGGCGCTGTCAAACGCGCGCAGTTGAATCGAGAACTCGTGCTGGCGCGGATCACGGTCGCCGACCAACTCCTTCGCCCGTCCGTACAAATTCTGCTCCGCGCAGCGCACGCTTTCTTTGAACGGCGGCGGCGCCGGCTGGTTCAGTATCTTCACGCCGCTGCCGGGGCCTTCCGTGATGTCGACCTTGTACAGACCCGGGTTCTCATCCCCGCCACCAGGCGAAATGACCCACGCCTGCCCAGGGGGCAACGGATCACCGCCGATGCTGCTCTCGCTGAAAAGCTCCGGCGTGGCCACGAACTTCTCCACGCCATCCTCGCCCATCGAATAGCTGAACTGGGTGTTGCGAAACTCGGCTGATCCGATCCGCTTCTGCTGTTCCTTGACACGCCGGCGACACTCCAGCGCCAGACGCAGTGCCCACTCCAGCACCTCGTCGGTTACGGGCGTCTCCGGATTGGGCGACACCAGCTTGATGAGGCCACTGACGGTCTTCTGCACGCCGGTGGTATCGCGACCGCTCAATGCACCGCCCAGATGGATGCGCCCTTGAAACAGGTTCTGCCGACTCTGGCGCCGCAACTGATTCCAGCATTCAGACAGAAAATCGCTAACCAGGCCGAAGTGGTTGGTCAGCAATTCGCGGTTCACCTTGGGCAGATCCCAGCCCGGCAGATAGGCGTGGATGCGATCCATGAACGCGGTGTCATCGCGCATCTCCGGCGGCAGCGGTCCGAAGAGGTGGCCGACTCGTTGCTGGTGTTGCACGTCCACATCGAAATTGCCGACCATGACGACGCCGCCGTCCGCGCGGATGCTTTCCTTCCCGCGACTGAACTCGCCCGACTCCATGTAGCCCTTCATGATGTTCACGCCGTCCTTCTGGTCGAAGGAAACACCGGATATCTCGTCGAAGCAGACCACGTCGTACTGGCACACCAGTCCGCGCTGGCCATTGGCATTGTTCACGAACATGCGCGCGACTGTCGCCTTGCCGCCTGAAATCAGGTGGGCATAGGGCGAGACTTGCTGAAACAGGTGGCTCTTGCCGGTGCCGCGCGGGCCGAGTTCCACCAGGTTGTAATTGCGTTCCACGAACGGCACCATGCGCAGCAACGCCATGTCACGAGCACGCGGCGTCAGTTGAGTCGGCTCCATGCCGATGCTGCGGATCAGAAAATCCTTCCACTCCTCCATGGCAAACGCCTCGCGCCCCCGGTACAGCGCCGGCAGCACTTCGCGCTTGGAAAGCTGGATTTCACGGAGTGAATCGATCCCGAACGGGCGACCACCTTTCTCCTGGGCGATGGTCGGGTCGTAGGACAGTTCCACCTCTGCATAGAACCCGCCCGTGAGCATGCGCTCATTGCCGTGGACCATCGTCTCGGTGATCCGTACGTCCTTCAATTGCAGGCTCGGCAACGTGGCCACGAACGAATCCGAACTGGCATCCAGCCGCGCGGTGATGATGTCGATCAGCTTGACATGCCCCTTCTCCTTGGCGCGAGCCTTGAACAACTCATGCTCGCCGGCGCGGACAGTCTTTTCGCCCAGTTGGCGCTCGACAATCTTGAGACCCTCCGCGATTTCATCCTCATCCACCGAGGCGCAGTAGCGACCCAGCAGAAACTCCGCCACGTAGGTAGGGACCGGATATTGCCCTTTGAACTTGCGCACCAGGTCCTTGCGCACCACATAGCCTTCAAAGGCCCGGGTGGCAATCGTATCGACAGGGTCCAGTTGCTGGCTCATAAAGTCATTGTCCCAGTGTGGTGGGCAGGGAATGAATCACCTGCCCCGAAGCATCCAACAAGACTATCTCGGCCTGGTTGCCGATGTCCGCATCATTTTCCAGAAACACCGTGACCTTGCCGTCCGCCGTGGTTTCGCGTGCGAGCTTGTCAGGAAGCAGTGAAGAATCAGGCTCGCCTTGGCTGGTGCGCACATCTACCCGCACGCCGGTGATGGGCCCGCTCACCGTCACCCGGCATTTCGCGCCGGTCCACTTGACTTCCTGCAGGCGGGCCACACCCTCCGCCACATGCGCTGCCTTTACGCGCAGCACCGGGGTCACCATTTCCTGCAACGACACGCCACCATGGGAATACTCGATGCCCGCTCGAAAGCTGCCTGCACCCGGCGGGCTGGCCATCATGACGGCCGGGTTCCAATGCCACTTGAACGCCAGCGCATCGGTCTGCGCCGCGGTCTTCAGCGCGGCACATCGGCTCCAGCGCGTTTCGGTGAAGAACGCTTTCAGCTCAACCTTCGGCAGGCCATTGGGAACTAGCAGCCAGCCGTGATCCGTCACCACAAGCACTTCCGTCCAGCCGGCCCTGAGCAGGACAACGATCCTGCTGACCATGTCGTGAACTTCGGACTCCACACTGCGGGCCAGCTTCCAGCCTTCCGTGTGACCACGCTTGTCCAGCGCGCCGGCTTCCGTCCAGGCCGATCCGGTCGGGTCTCCGGTCTCGTGCGCGCCCAGGAACTGCCAACCACGCGCCTTCAGGGCCGCTGCGAATCGGTCCTGCGTCAAAAGCTGGTCGGTCGAGATCAATCGCGCCGCAAACTCGTCGCCTGGGTCACGCCCTTGAACGGCGTCGGCGATGGGTGACGCGGCGGGTTTGGCGGTGGCCGTCACCGACGGAATCGCCGACCACTCCCAGTCCTGCGTGGACTCAACACCCGCCGCGGCCAACTTCGCCGCCAGCTGCTGGGCCACATCCATTCGCAGCCCGTCGGCAAACACGACCAGCCGCCCTGGTGCCGTTTCTATGGGTTTGGCGCGCCGCGAAACTGACTGCCCGTTGGCGTGAATCAGCTGCTGCAGGTGGCGCGCAGTGTTGTCCAGCCACGGCAGATAGACGGCACGCAAAGTGCCCAACACCGCGCCGTGCAGTTCGGGCGACCCGCAGGCCGCCATGGTGGCCAGGGCTGCGGCATCCACGCGCCAGCCAGCGCTGGCATAGGCTGCTGCATACGCGTCCGGGCTGGGCGCGCCGGGCGCTGTCTGGCACAGCGTTGCCAGCTGCGCCAAGGGCTCGAGCGCCATTGCCAATGGACTCAGGCCCAGCTTCTGCCAGGGATAGCGGCGCCGGCCTGCATGCTCCGCCTCCAGTGCGGCG
>Ga0163154_10007514_pt1 | contig 12962 bp, 9 predicted proteins | sample OliLakLV19MP9P1_FD_148649 | JGI IMG/M metagenome (GOLD analysis project Ga0163154, IMG submission 148649) | Freshwater microbial mat bacterial communities from Lake Vanda, McMurdo Dry Valleys, Antarctica - Oligotrophic Lake LV.19.MP9.P1 | ecosystem: Environmental > Aquatic > Freshwater > Lake >... | reverse complement strand
TTGAAATTGAAGATATTAAAGAGCCTGTAAACGTTGCTGTTTACAGGCTCTTTATTTGTACAGGCTTTGCAAAATATAGCCACTTTACGCTAACGGATTTTTTGTTTACAGAAGTCGGCTTATATAACGTAAATCAATATGTTATTGAAATAAAAAAACAATATATATTTGAGCATCTGTTACCCATTTTATGTTTTCAATTTTCAACGATTTTTTCTATGCGTTGAATGGCTGTTGTAATATTTACAGCAATCATTATTAACCAGGTAAAAAACTTGCAGAAGATTATACCGGTTTTTGAACACATTATTTCCGAAGATTTTATTTGCTTGTCATTTTTTGAATGGTATTGACAGTTAACAATAACATGATATTGATGTTATGTCAACTTTCCTATTATTGCAATTAATCCTGTAATGGATGAAAAACCAGCTTATTTATTTTCTAACCCTTTGAATAATCTATGCCTGCAACGGGCATCTTTAAAATTCAATATTATGAGAAAAATTTACTACGTAATTGTATTGGTATTTCTATTGGCACCGGTGATGGGGTGGGGGCAAATATATACAAATGCCTTTGCGGGAACTGGTGCATGCCCTACACAGGGAAATACACCAGTTGTTGCAACAAATGCAACAGGTGCTGCAATGTTGAGGAGTACTTTGACTTGTAATAGTACAGGAAATGTTTTTAACTCTACCACCTTAAACGCTACAGGTTCCCTCAGCTTAACTTCCTATATAGAATTTTCTGTTACGGCCAATGCAGGTTACAAGCTTAACCTTACAAGTCTTTCATTTTTTCGACAGGGTAGTAACACTGCTCCCAACTTATTGGATGTTCGATACAGCACAGATGGTTTTGTAACGAATACAGCATGGGGAGCGGTACCCAACACAACAACTGGAGGCGGAATATTAACCTGGGATTTTACAGATTTTTCAGTCAGCAATCCAACCACAATTACTTTTCGTTTCTATCCTTATGGCACACAGCGTTGTGATCTAACGGCTCCCGCTGCTGTTTCTACTGGTACATTTAGGGTGGACGATGTAACGCTTAATGGCACTGTTTCTTCTACATCAACATTGTCTGTGCCATCGAGTGGTGCAGGCTCTCTGGCAGCTTTTGGAAATGTTTGTAAAAATACTACCGCTGGCTCCAATTCATTTACAATAACCGGAACATCTCTTACCTCAGCAAACGTTACAGTAGCTGCGGCAACCGGATATACGTACTCCACAACTGCCGGGGGAACTTATACCAGCACATTAAATCTTACACAGTCCGGGGGATCATATTCCCAAAATATATTTGTAAAGTTTCTGCCTACCGCAACCGGATCGTATGGTGGGCCAATAACTGTTTCTGGTGGTGGTGCTACCACAGCTGTTGATGTTGTTCCTATCGGTGAAGGAGTCAATAATTCACCAACCCTCAGTAGCGGTTCCGTAAGTGCAATAAATACAAGCAGTGCAACTATTTCTGCCAACATAACGGATGTTGGCTGCAACCCCATTACAGCCGATTATGGAATTGAGTGGAGTACTACTGCCGGGTTTGCAAATGGAACAGGCACCGCCATTATTTCTACCAACTTATCCGGTGGAACTTTTTCAGTTCCATTTACGGGAGGTACTGCCGGACAAACCTATTATTTTCACACATTTGCTAATAATGATGTAATTGCCAACAGGGGCTATGGTGCCGAAAATTCTTTTACACTTTTAGCTTTAACACCAACATTGTCGGTACCTGCCATGGGTGCAGGTTCGCTTGCCTCTTTTGGTGCTGTTTGTATTAGCACAAGTGCAACCAACACTTTTAATTTAACAGGAAGCGTGCTTGATGGCTCAAATATTACTATCGGGGCTTCGGCAGGTTACACCTATTCAACTACGCTAAACGGAACCTACAGCAGCACTTTAATATTATCCACTGCAGGTACTGATTACAGCTACACTGCCGGCACGCTGTTGGGCTGCACCATTTTTGTAAAATTTTCTCCCATAATTGTTCAGGCCTATAATACTGCTATTCCCATAAGTGGTGGCGGTGCGGCAGCAATCAATATTGCTATCTCGGGTAATAGCGGCGTAAATATTGCGCCAACTGTAACTACAGGGGCTGCTTTATTTATTGGAACAACCACGGCCACATTGCCAGGTAACATAACTAACGAAGGCTGCGGTACGCTTACCGTTTATGGTATAGAATACAGTACCACTATTAATTTTGTGTTAGGCTCAGGCACACAGGTTACCGGTTCTAATTTAAGTGGGGGCTTTTTCTCTGTTGATTTGTCTGCGCTTGCTTTGGGACAAACTTATTATTATAGGGCTTATGCTCAAAACGCTGGTGGCGTTACTTATGGTGGTGAACAAAACTTTATTACTTACACACTGCCAACCAAACTTGTAATCACATCAGTTTTCCCGGCTTCTCCCACAACTGGTTCCCCCTTTAGTTTAACTGTTCAGGCCCTGGATGGATCAAATAACCCGGTTGATGTAATAACGGACACAGATATTCAGCTTGCGCTGGTAGCTGGTGGAGGATCATTTATTTTGCCAAACGATCCATCGCCAATTGCCGGGGTTATTTCTGCCGGCAACAGCTCCATCACCATCAGTGGTTTGTCTTATGATTTAACAGGAGTAGCAAAATTTACAGCAGCAGTAATAGCGGGAATGACACTTACAACCAGTGCTGAATTTGAGGTTGCGTTTGTTCCATATTCAGGCCCTGCAACCTTTATTTGGAATCTTGACGGCGGAAGCAGATGGACCGCCGCTGCCAACTGGTTTACAAACAAAATACCTGGAGTTACCGGCAATGTGCTGAATAATGAATTTGCAATTTATCAGTTGCCGGATGGCTCCGGTCATGGTGGTAGTGTGTTAAATACCGGATTAGGTGGTGTGGGTATTAATATGAATGACTGGACAGGTGAGCAAATGAGTGTAGGAGGAATTTATTTTAATGAAACTTATAATTATGCTGGGTTTAACAATATAGTTTCAATTGGTAATTCAAGTGGTTCTCAATCGGGCAACATTTATCTGTGGGGGGTAAATATTATTAATGTTGGCGATATTGTTGGTAACAATTTCACCAACCTTATGCTTGCCAATTACATGACCCATGCAACAACCAAAACCCTTCAGCTGCAAAATAAGATAGGAAGCAACACAACAAAATCATTAACATTCAACATTGCAGCATCGGGTTCAATTGTAGCAGGGGTTGGAAGAACGATTAATATCAACACTTTACTTGCTGGTGCTACTGCAAACACCCTCACATTCGCTGGCGGAGGAAATTTTTCACTAAAGCCGCTCGACGTGAACGATGTACAAATAAGTAATACTTTCTCCGGGCCAATTGTTGTGGCAAATGGCACCCTTACTGTTAATAATACAGGCGCCTTTAATAATAATTTAATTACTTTAGGCGCAGGATCCAACCCGGGCAAGCTTGTATTGAATGGCAATTCTGTTAGCATTAGGGGCTTATCAATTAGCGGCACGAAGGGAGTATTGAACATTGTTGAAAACAATAATGCAACCACGGCAACCATAACTATAAACAATAGCGTAGGTTATACTTTTGCAGGTGCGTTTAATGATGGGGCTGCAGGTATTTTAAATATAACAAAGACAGGCAGCAGCGCACTTAGTCTTACTGCTCAAAACAATTATACTGGATCTACCACAGTAAGCGCTGGTACCTTGCAGTTAAACAGCACCGGTGGTACCACTATTCCCATCGCAAACGATGTCACAATTTCCGGCGGCATATTAAGGATAAGCTCAAACCAAACGGTAAGAAACATTAATATATCCAGTGGTACACTCCAGGTAGATGCAGGGGTAACACTTACCATAACTGGCACCTACACTGTATCGGGGTCTTATTTCTTAAACAATCTTGGAACTATTAATCTTAATGGTTCGGCTTTGCAAACATTCCCGGGGGCCGTTGCCTCAATTACCAATAATGTTAACCTTAGGGTTTCCAATATAGTAGCTGTTACTTTAAACAGGGCATTGGGCGTTTCCGGTACACTTTTAATTACATCAACAGCAGGTACTTTAAGTGATGGTGGATTTTTATTAAACGGCACCGGCGGCCTTACCATGCAGGGCGGCATATTGCAGTTAAACAATAATGGCAATACGTTACCAGGGCTGGCCGGCACATATACACTAACTGCAGGCACTGTTACATTTAACGGAACCGGAGTTGGGGTAAATGCACAAACCATCCGTGCAGTTAATTATTTTAATCTTACTTCATCCCTTGCTGGTGATCGAATTTTGGCCGCTTCCGGTACAATTGGGGTATCCAATATTTTTACACCCGGCACCAATACATATACCACTACCGGCAGTACCATTGATTTTAATAAATCTGGTATAACTCAAAATATACCAGCATTTACATACAATAAAATCCGGTTCTCCAACGGGGGTACCAAACAATTAGCGGGAGATATCACTGTAGTGGATAATTTAAAAGTAGCCACCACCACCACTTTTGAACTGGCAGCAAGGAATTGTGTACTTAAATCGGATGCTTCTAAAACCGCAATGGTAGATGTGGTTGATGGTACCATCAGCTATAGCGGGGCTGGTATTTTTGAAGTGCAACGCTTTTTTCCTGCTGCAAGAAAATGGAGACTTGTTACGGCACCACTCAATAACACCAGTATCCCAACTATCAGTACTGCCTGGCAGGATGGACAGGTGGCAACCACCATACCTCCACCAGCATACACGCTAAACTCAGGTGTACTTATTACGTTGAGCACAACTGCAACAAACGGATTCGACAAAGGATCAACAGCTAACCCATCATTAAAATACTGGGATTTTGCTGCTGCTCCTGCTGCCTGGAAAGCACCTGCCAATACAAATGTTTTAAAAGTAAACAATGATCCTGGTTATATGCTTTTTGTTAGAGGCGACAGAAATTTTATTATTACCGACCAATTTGCCTCACCAACCATTACAACATTGAGGCCTAAAGGACGCATCAATACCGGGACTCAAACATTCACTTCAACAGGTGCAGGGTTCAGGGTGGTGGGCAACCCGTTTGCCTCCGCAATAGATTTCAAACAAGTAACAAAAAGCGGCCTTAGTGATATTTTTTATTTGTGGGATCCTAAACTGAGCAGCCAGGGTGCCTTTGTTTCGTTCACCCGGAGCGGCGGTTCTTATATTGTTTCCGGCGGTTCTTTAATTGTTGGTGATGGAACGATACAGTCAGGTGCTGCATTTATGGTTAACTACACCGGTGCAGGAAGCGTTGGTATCCCTGAATCAAGCAAAATAACTGGCAGTTCAAATATCTTGTTTGGAAGACCAACACCGGCTTTACTAAAACTAATTCGTGTCAACCTGTCCAGCGTAAGCAATGGGGTTACAACCCCAACTGATGGTGTTGTTGTGAGCTATAATAAAGAAGACAACAATGCAGTTGACGGGAATGATGCGGTTAAGTTCACCAATATTGCGGAAAATATTTCACTGGTTGCTGATGGTAAACTGCTTTCAATAGAAAAGCGAAAAAGCATCAGTTTTAACGACACGATATTTTTCAAAATGTACCAGATGAGGCTGCGTAATTATTCGCTTGACTTTATTACTGAGCATATTGCTGAAAATAACCTGAGTGGGTTTATAGAAGATATTTACCTAAACACAAAAACTCCTCTGAACATGAAGGGTATTACAAAAGTAGATTTTGCGGTAACTGCCGACACATCTTCTTATGCAGCAAACAGGTTCAGGATTGTATTTAAAAAAGCAGTACGATTTGGAATTATTAAAGCAACTAACAATGCCAATGATATTATAATTGACTGGAAAGTAGCAGGCGAATTAAATATTAATCACTACGAAATTGAACGTTCTGCAGATGGTATTAATTTTTCTGCAGTTATTAACACGTCATCTAAAGGCAATAATACCGGTGTAAATAATTACAGTGGGTTAGATGAAAACCCAGCACCGGGTATTTACTTCTACCGCATTAAAGGCATCAGCAACAACGGCGCCATCGGCTACAGCGAAAACGTAAAAGTAGTAGTGTTGAATGTTAAAGATAGCCTGTATGTTTACCCCAACCCGGTAACCAATGGCAGCATAGGTTTACAAATGAACAGCACGCCTGCAGGGGTTTATAGCTTGCGCCTGCTTAATTCTGCCGGGCAATCCATTGTTACTAAAACGGTTAACCACGCTGGTGGTACGGCCTCTGTAAACATCCAATACCCTGCACAACTAACCGGCCATTACCAGTTGGAAATTACCGGTGCCAATAAAAAGAAAACGGTGCTAAAAGTAGTGATACAGTAATTGAAATTGAAGATATTAAAGAGCCTGTAAACGTTTTGGTTTGCAGGCTTTTTTTATTCTGTAGACTAAATCCGGATTTATAGGATTATAGGATTGCCAGGATTTGATAGCTGGGAATACCAATTTTCGTAAGCGATTACATCTTTTAATAAGATGTCATCGCTGCGGCAGCATCTGCAGTTGCATTGGATCAGGCTGTATCTCCTTTGGCATCAGTGTTGCGCTTGGAGCTAATTGCGCTGTTATATTCCAGCTTTTAGGCCACAGTTCACTAATGGGCTGACACCTCCCAGATTGAATGTTATAGAATAAATAAACCGGGTAAACAAGTTGTTACTTGCTCATGCCATGACACCTTTTGTATTTTTTGCCACTTCCGCATGGACAAGGTTCATTTTGACTTGGGGTTAGACTTTTCTTTGAAATTGGTGTCATTCCGTATGTAGGGTTTGACACATAATCTATTTCATGGCTTGATGGAACTCTAAAAGACATACAAGTTCTGCCATTATGATTCGTAATTGAAAAATCACCTAACGTAATAATATCCATTCCTATTAAAGCATCACAGCCCACACTTAAAGCATCGATTTCTGTAACAATTACACCTTGTATAATAACTGCATTTGGTAAACCAATATCTACAGTGTAGGTATTTTGCGTTGCGACACCATTAGCCGTATTTACTTGTGCCATACCAGTTGGTATTAGCCCTAATTTGGTTGCGACACTTTTTGTAATTGCAGACCCAGAAGCACCTGTATCCCATATGGCTTTTATGGGAACTAAGTTTGTGGTACCTGAAACATGGATATTAACATCGGTTACCAAAACTCGTAACAGACCAACATTTGATTTGGCTGTAAATGATGAACTATTAGGCGACTGCATGAATTATTACCTGTGAATGAAAGGTTTGGGAATAGCTGTCTTTACCAGGCCTACAATGCTGAATGAGAAATGTTCCGAGTTCGTGGCTTTTTACAGTTTCATTATAAGCCTCTGAGTGAGAAGCGTAAACACCAATAACTTTTTCGTCTTGTATAACAATGAATTTACCATTGTATTTTTTGACTAATTCAGTTTGATGCGCTAAATAATATTTGAAACTTTTTTCTAACATGAGGAGCGTTTGTTGCTATAATTATACTGTAAAAGTATTACAATTTTACAAAAATTAGGTTTAATTATTGTAATTCTATTGTAAAATCATTGCTATTTAATCGTAATAACGCTTAAAATCAACAGTTTATTACCCCGTTTATTTCAAAGAACTTTTGGTGGACAGCCCAAGCCGTCATACACAAAGGTGTTGATCGAAATACGCATCTTCAAGCTGTGTTTAGTGAAGACAGGAACGAGGGCAATAAGTCTAAATCAAAATTTACAGGATCAATTAGGCGCAGGGCTCCCGCCCTGTGTCTCCCTTGTTACTAATCTTCGCCTGTTGCCAATTGTCTGAATCAGGATTTACGGGATTGTAGGATTGACAGGATTTAATTGTCTGAATTAGAATTTACAGGATTATAGATTGGCAGGATTGGATTGCTGGCAACACCCGGTAGGCACCGCAGGTGAGACCGGAGTTATGCAAGACGATATTTTTTCAATTTCCTCCAGCTTTAACTGGCGGATAAAAAGATTGAGATAGTAAAATGATGGCTTTAGCCAAACTGCATTATTCGCCACAGCATAGTTGTTTGGCTAAAGCCTGTTGCAATTGAATAAAACAGCTAATCCATCAGCACAATTGCAAATAATTTTATTCATTTGCTCCGGTTTTTCCTTCGATGCCAAAAGGTTGGTATCTAATTAAAGATTCACCCCATCATAAATATCAGGCATTAAAATTGTTTGGCCAATAGATTGAATAGTTATAGACGAAGCCAAATCGCTTATAGTGGTAAATTGCCACAAGTCATCATCTTTTTTTACAATAGTCTGTATGCTGCAGGCTGTTGAATCAACCAGAATATATTCTTTCAAAGAAGGGATTCGCTGGTAAGTAAAAAACTTATTTCCTCTGTCGTAAGATTCTGTGGATGGGCTAAGTACTTCTATAATTACTATAGGGTTTAACAGGTTATCGAAATGATCATCCATCAGCTCCGGTTTGCCACATACAATGGTTAGGTCGGGATAGGTGAATGAATTAGTACTCGGGATATTTACCCTCATGTCGCTGGGGAAAACTTCACAGGATTTTCCTTTTAAAAATGGGTTGATATTGCCTATTAGATTGCTGACAATTTTATTATGCTGTAGCGATGCGCCCGCCATGGTAAAGATTTTGCCATTCATTAACTCATTTTTTCCATCGGCGTTTCTTTCCGCATAGAGGTATTCTTCTGCAGTTAGATAATTGTATTTGAGTGCGGGCTCGTTCACTAAATTTTCCATAAGCCAAATATAAAGTTTTTTTGTTTTTATGCAAAATACCCCTTTTACAAACACAGCGTCTGTTTGTAGGTTTAGGGTATTTAAATTACGCCTCAATCAGGTGCATGGCGCTGCCCTGTGTGTCTCTTATTACTAATCTTCGCCTGTAGGCAATTGTCTAAACCAGGCTACTTTCAAGCATCGTCTCTCCACTAGCTTTTGTGCGCTGTCTGGAGGACGTTGCGTTGAAAAGAGTAGTGTGTCTGCAATATCAAACTAGTTACAGCAGGTGTTATAGGCGCAACTTCCTCGCCTATTCTCGAAGCTCGTTGAGAGATGGTGCCAGGAAGTGTTTACTATGAACGGTATGATTTTTTTACGCCCTCGTCTGGTCTCCGACCAACGGGGATCCATTGCGAATGCAGTTTGCTTAATTACGGCACCTTTGCACTGATTCAACAGCACTGTCTGCAATTGTCTGAATCAGGATTTATAGAATTAATAGATTTACAGAATTACATTGCAAAAGGATAAATCCATTCTGCAAATTATAATGCTCCCCAACACCATCTCTCCATTTACGCCCCCGTCTGGTCTCAAACCAACGGGGATCCATAGGGAATGCAGTTTGCTTGTGTGATTTTTTTGATTGCCATAATTCAATTCCGAGCTGATGAGAGCTTATTGTCTCAAAAAAGCCCCATCGGGGTAACATGTTGGTAGAGTAAAATAATTAAAACCATCAACGGATTAAAAGCTCCATAGGAGCGGCATGTAGTAAATACTGCTTATTAACACATATCGATGTATTAAAAATAACTTCCCAGCAACGTCAACTACCTGCTTGAAATTATCTGAACCAGAATTTACAGGGATAAAGGATTGCCGGGATCGGATACGTGGCAACAACAATCATCCATTCTACAAATTGTAAAACTTCCCGGCACTGTATTTCCGTTGGCATGTGTGTTGCAGCTGGAGGTAATTGCGCCGAAATACGTATCATCAAGTTGTGTATTGTGAAGACAGGAACCATTGCAATAAGGACCTTGTACCCATTTGTTCATCAAATTGCTCCGTATTGACAAAATAACTAAATTTAATTCATGGAATTGAAAATACAAGTCCCGTTTCAGCAGCTTTTGACAATAGTCAAGACATTAACACCAGGTCAAAAGGCCAAACTTAGTGCAGAATTAAATGAGGAACAGCTTGAAGGAAAGCAAGAAGAAGATTTTATAGAATACCTTTTGAATGGTCCTTTTTATAATAATAAAGACATACAAAATATTGAAGAAAATAGAAAAAGTATTGCGGCATGGCGGACAAAAAATTAATGGTTGATACTTCTCTTCTTATTGATTATTTCCGTAAGACTGACAAGAATAATGCAAGATTGGTGAATCACTTTAGAAACTACAAGCAGCTTTTTATATCAAGTATAAATGAATTTGAAGTTATGAATGGAGCAAAACTATTTCATGTAGAATTTTGGAACGGTAAGTTACCAAGATTTACGGTTCTTGATTTTGACAGCAAGGCGGCAACACAAGCAGCTGCGATAACAGCTCAACTTAAAACAAAGCGAAAGACAATTGATAAACCCGACCTCTTTATAGCTGCAACTGCTGTTGCCCACAGTTTGGACTTTGATACTTTAAACATAAAGCATTTTATACATAATGATGGACTTCTTATGTTGGCAAAACAAAACGGCGGCTAACATTAAGACGAATAGCCGCAGGCCAACACGGGAAAGTGCCGCATTAAAAAATGTTAACTGGCGTTTGCCGTTATTCTTTTTTGACCGACGCATATCCATCAGGCAATTAGTAGCTGTCGCATCAGGGTTTACAGGATTATAGGATTACCAGGATTGGATACCTGGCAACATCAATCTCTCATTCTGCAAATTTTCAAACTTCCCGGCACCTCATCTCCGTTGGCTTTTGTGTTGCGATGGAGCTAATTGCGCCGAAAATAGCATCATCAAGTTTTGTTTCGTGAAGACAGTGACCACGGCAATAAATTTTGGGCGGCCCTAAGACCAATATTTGGATGGGAGTTGACAAGAAAAATATTAAATTTGCTTTGATAATTTATAGAAGAAAATGAGTAAAAAATTAATTCGATTTGACTGGGCAATAAAAAGACTTTTGAGGAACAAAGCTAATTTCATAGTACTTGAAGGCTTTTTGAGCGAGCTGTTGTTTGATAATATTAAAATCGAGTATATTTTAGAGAGTGAATCAAATCAAGAAACAGCAGATGAAAAATTCAATCGTGTTGATATTTTAACACAGAATTCAAAGCACGAACTTATAATAGTTGAAATACAAAGTACTTACGAAATTGATTATTTCCATCGAATGGCTTATGGTGTTTCAAAAAGTATATCAGAGAACTTAAAACTAGGACAGAAATATTCGGAAATTAAGAAAGTAATTTCTGTCAATATCGTTTATTTCGATCTTGGACAAGGAGAAGATTATATTTACTCTGGAAAAACAGATTTTAGAGGACTTCACCAACACGACCTGTTGGCACTTTCCGACAAACAAAAAACAACATTTTTAAAAGAAGATGTTTCAGATATTTTCCCTGAATATTATTTACTAAAAGTTAATCAATTCAACGACAATGCTAAAGACACCTTGGACGAATGGATTTACTTCCTGAAAAACAGTGAAGTAAAAGAAGAGTTCAAGGCAAAAGGACTGAAAGAAGCACGTGAAGTTTTGGACATCATGCGTTTACCAAAAGATGACGAATATGGGTACAACCGCTATCTGGACAGTTTGCATTTAAAAGCAAGTGAAATCTTTTCTTTACAGTCAGAAGCGGAATTTAAAGTAAAAGATGAAAGGAGTATTGAAATAGCCAGGAAGCTAATATTAAATGGAGCTGACAACAATCTGATTTCAATTTCAACGGACCTTTCAAAAGATAAAATTGAAGAACTAAGAAACGAGCTGGGAAAATAAATCTGCAGTTACACCCGAGTAAGAATGGCGGATTTTACCAGTGCTCCTAATAGAAAAGCTCTTGAACGGCTCGGTCCGATACATTAGATTACACCATTTTTCATATCGTTTGTCCACAAAGCGCCCCAGGTCGTTCAGGGTTCTTTTTATAAAATGGCAGTAGCAGTTTTTGCCCGCCATGTATCTATGGATTTAATAGATTTAGGGCCGTGGTTGTTGTCCTCAATCAGGCGCCGGACTCTGTCCGGTGTCTACCCGTTACTAAACTTACTATTTCCATATTGCTTGTTTTTAGTTTGAATTTTAAATTAATTTGGGAATATAGTAAAATGTTTTTTTTACAAATTTTAATACCATTGCAAAGCAGCTGTCTTTAGTGGCAGTAGTAACAAAGGGCAACCGGACAGTGTCCGGCGCATGATGTTAATTGAAGAAAAAAACTTTCTAACTTATATCATTCTTATGCTGGCTATACTTTCTCCATTTGTCAATGGCCTGCTGCATATCATCCGGCAACGGACATTCAAAATGCATGGCGTCCTTTGTGCCGGGATGAATAAAGCCGAGTTCTTTGGCATGCAGTGCCTGCCGGTTGCAGAGGGCAAAGCAATTATCTACAAACTGTTTGTATTTTGTAAACACGGTGCCTTTTACAATTTTGTCGCCGCCATAAAAATTATCGTTGAATAACGGGTGACCAATATGCTGCATGTGTACCCGTATCTGGTGCGTACGACCTGTTTCCAGTCTGCACTCTACCAGGGTTACATAGTTAAATCGTTCCAATACTTTGTAATGGGTAATGGCCTCTTTTCCATGGTCGCCTTCGGGGTAGGTAGTAAAGAGTTTTCTAAGGCGTTGGTGTCTGCCTACATGCCCGGTAATGGTGCCTTCATTTTCTTCAAAATCGCCCCATACCAATGCAATATACCGGCGGTGTACGGTGTGATTAAAAAACTGTTTGGCAAGGTCCGTCATTGCCTTGGGGCTTTTGGCCAGCACAATTAAACCAGAGGTATTTTTATCAATGCGGTGCACCATGCCAAACCTGGGTAAGGTACTTTCTTCAATATCCGGTTGTTGTTGTTTAAGGTGATAAGCCACGCCATTGATAAGGGTGCCATTTGGATTGCCGCTGCCGGGGTGTACTACCAAACCAACAGGTTTGTTGATGAGGATAATATCATCATCTTCATAAGCAATATTCAGCGGCATTTGCTCGGGTATGATA
>Ga0163154_10007512_pt1 | contig 12966 bp, 7 predicted proteins | sample OliLakLV19MP9P1_FD_148649 | JGI IMG/M metagenome (GOLD analysis project Ga0163154, IMG submission 148649) | Freshwater microbial mat bacterial communities from Lake Vanda, McMurdo Dry Valleys, Antarctica - Oligotrophic Lake LV.19.MP9.P1 | ecosystem: Environmental > Aquatic > Freshwater > Lake >... | reverse complement strand
GGAATTGCAGACGGTGCTTGAGAATTTGCCAACCTATCTGATCACCAAGCACGAAATCCAGGAACTAACCGTTGCATTAACGGCCCTTGGTGCGCTCCTGGCAATCCTGGCGATTGTGCTATCGCTGCTCTGGCATCCACTTCCGTAATACCAACATAGGTAGAGACGCTCCGTTGGAGCGTCTACAGCTTCGCGTTATACAGCCACACAGCGCTTCCTCACATCAGCGCTAACCACCTCATTGACTCGGTCGGCAATGGCTCTCAGTAAGCGGCGATCATAATTCAGATGCTCAGTCAATAAGAGCTTGATATCAGGATGGCGATCTGCCGCATCTGCGATTTGTTGGGTCAACTGCTCGGTATCCTCAGCCGTGAGTTGCAGCATATATGGCACAATCACAAGATAATGCAGGCCACGGGCAGCAAGCTGATCAATGGCTGTGGCAACATCCGGCTGATTATGATGCGTAAAGCCGAGCCCAACAACAGTATACTGGCTATGCATGCGTGTACACTCTGCTGCTGCAATCATTGGCCAATCCCATGCTGGTTTTAGGCTTCCATGAGCAACAAGCAACAGTCCAGTCGGATGATTCTGAAAGAGCGGCTGCCATTGATCCGCAATAAGTTCAGGCCCCTGCCCATCCGTTCGTAGCGCGTAAAGCGCCGCAGGCGGGCGACGTATATTATGTTCATACGCACTCATCAATGGTAAACCATCCATGCCATGCGCCGCTGCATAATCTGCCTCCATGGCCCGCTGAAGTGCAATCTGTGCAAGCGCTGGATGATCACCAAGTGGGCGAGCAAGACGCAATGAAATGTTTGGGTGCGCTTCGCAGGCAGCAAGCAACAACCGCCGGAGATCGCGCCGAATGGGCACATCCTCAACCAGTGCATAGGGCTGCACAATCACATCCGTTGCACCATCGGCAATGCAGCTCTCTAGGGCCTCACGAAAGGTTGGGCGACACCCATCAATAAACCCGGCTGCTGCAATTGGCGCAATGCCGGCTGCGCTAATCCGCGATGCAATCCGAATCATAGCAGTACCAATCCCTGGGAGCACGCTTCCATAGCCGATCAATAGTACTGCTCGCACAATCTGCCTCTCAATCGATGTATTTCAATATAGTATTGTAGCATTGCAAAAATAGTTTTGCAATACCTGGGCAAGCGAGCTTTCAGCTCTCAGCCTTCAGCTTTCAGGAGGCCATCCATACTCACTACCATAGAGCCAAGAATGGTGCTTGCTGATGCATTCGCACATAACGGTAGAAGTCCACCAATGGTTCGTCATATTGATCCCAATCTTTGGAATGCGGCAGCCATGCTGCCACGCGCGCAAGCGCGGCTTGCGCACTCCATATCATCAACCTTTTGCACGTTGCTATAGCTATTCTGACTCCTGACTCCTGACTTCTGACTCCTGCTCTATGCCCACCATCCAATGAGTAATCACATCAGCAAGTGAACTGGAGGCACCTGGCATCAACGGTATGGCACCGACACGGCTTGGGTACTGTTCCATGTGAGCTTCAGCGGGATACAACAGAAACGCAGCATCAACACATGGCTGGCCAAGCTGGCCAATCGACCCCTTGTATGCATATGCTTCGGCCAAAGCATCCAGAGGCACATGGTGTCCATCGGCATCCAGACGATACTTTGCATCAAAGATCAACAGGCGCAGTGCATTATCGGGGCCATGCGCTTCGAGCACAAGATCCGGCACACGTGTATGGCGGTCGAGCGATCCCAATTGTGCCCTGGAACCATTATGCAATCGACGATAGCGCGGCTGGTAGCGCAGCACTATTGTCCATGGATCACGCTGGATGCGTAACAAATCGCCCGGTTCGATGTGTACAACCGGTTCGCCATCAACGCCATCACCAATCAACTCCTGATGATCAATCACCCACCCGGAGGCGCATGTGAGCACAAGCGCCACCTGTAGCGCACACCATAGTTCATACAGGCGTGGCAATTCGGCAATCGGAATCTGGAACAATGGCGCATCTGGTGCCAGTAGCGGTTCACGGCGCAGTGTCATCCAGGTTCGATAGACTTCACGATAGGCAGCATCGCGCTGCAACACTGGTGTCGGGCCGCGAAACGCATCGAGTTCGCCAACATCACGCAAGAATGCTAACGAACGCACCTCACGCAACTGCACAGCCGCAGCCCCACATCCTGCAATGATTCGCTGCATCTCGGCTGCTCGACGATTCGTGCCAGATCGCTCGGCTTCCTCTTTCGCCGCGCTTTCGATGCGCTGCACACGGCGCAATAACAGATCAATCGTTCGCTTCAACAAGCGATGCTCATAGGTATCCATATTCGGGCGGCTGCGGCGCTGTGTACTATGGGTTGGCAACACTCCACCACCAGGACGAATTGCCTCCTGAAGCTGGGGCGCAAATGCTGGCGGCACCTGTTCAAAGCTCAATGGTGGCGCTGATGCATCCAAGGTGCGCGCCTGACCAAAGGGAATTTCTTCCGATTCGGCCCGCAGATGATCACGCGGACGAGCCGCAATCTGCTGAACGGCACGAATGAACAGATCGAGGCGTTGTTCAAACAGTGTGTAATAGGCAAGCAAGATGCCACGCGGTTCACCCAATTGTGATGATTGCGGCAAATAGGGAGTAGCAGAAGCATCCTCGAATGCGCCGCCAAGCATTAAGGCCAGATCACGAGCAGCCAGACGCAGATCATGAAGCAGAACTTCATAGCGCTCACGGTCGAGCATGCGTGGAAGCACCCGCACTATCAGCGCCTGCTCGTCCTCACCAACATGCAATGTAATCAGGTGTACACCAGATGCAGCACCCGGATTCCAACGCCACCGCCAGGTTGGATCACCAGGGTGCAGGAACGGTTCAAGCAGCAAACCATCGATCAGCAGCCTGAGCCACACCCCAGGCTGCTCCTGGTGGGTTAATTCAACCATCTGCTGTTCTTCGAGATCCGCGAGTGTATGAACACTATCAAGCGCAACCACGAGCATAGAGCAATCCTATCGCGGTTATAAAATCAGGTGCAACTAGTCAAGGGTTTACGCTACCCCGATGCGCTGAGGATCGCACGGTTTATGGCTCACATAGGATTGTTAGAGCGAGGTCAAGAGCCATCGGTTGCTGGTGGTGGCGTTGGTGGCGCTTCGTTTGTAGCAAGCACAGCATCCATACGAACCCATCCCACAACACGCCACTCGCCACGAACAACAACCTCTAACCAACCATTCTTCTCCTGAAATGGCATCAGGCGCTGATCCAGATTGGCGCGCAGCAGAATCCGCGCATCATCACGGGGAGCAGATCGAATGGGCACATTATTTGTTGCGATCCGATACATTGGGAAATCCGGTGGTAATAATGCGGCACCATCATTCGGATCGCGGGTGTTTAGGTAGTCCATAATGCCATTGGTAATGCCAGCAGCAACTGTATCTGCGCGGCCATACATAAATGCTCGGTCGGCAGCATTGGTCAAATACCCCATCTCCAGGATCACGGCTGGTGTGGTTCGTGCAACGGCGTGGGTATGGCGGCGAAAGCTGAAGGCATAATAGCCACGCATATTGAATGTAATCGCATCACTCAACGGCAGGCCGGTTGCATTGCCATAGGCTTGTTCGATTGCATCAGATAACTGTTGGGCCGCTCGTGATGTGCGCCATGGCGTAGCGACTTTGTAGCCACGCGCCCCACGGCTCGTCGAACCATCGGCATGCAGGGCCACAAATGCATCAGCATCATAGTTTGGTGGAACCGTGGCAGGCAGCACATCCACCACAATCCCGCGTTGGGTCAACAGCTTTTCGACCCGCTTTGCAATCAGGAGGTTCAGATCGACTTCGGCATAGCCATCGGAGTGCCCACCTGTCGATGTACGCAAGCGAGCCAGTTCATCTGGCAGTTCATCTGAATTCCAATGACCAACCTGAATGGCAACCCGTGGAGCTACCCCAATCGGCCTCGGCGTCGGCGTTGGCAGCGGAATCGGTGATCGATATGGTTCCGCATTTGGCGTGAGTGTTGGGTTCTTTTGTGCTTGGCTGGCCGCTGGAATAGCAGCCAATGAATGTGCATCAACCGGAGTGCGAACACTTTCGCCAATTGCCAACAATAATGTGGCGATCAGCATACCAGATATTGCCGAAAATGCTCGTTGCACATTCCACCTCATATATCCATTGTGAGGTTTGCTAGTATAGCATGGCAACATTGGTGGAGGATGAGAAATAGCCGCATGGCTTCAGCCTGCGGCTATTGGATGGGTGATAGAATCAACCTTTTTAGCCGTATCAGCAGCGGCTTTGCCGCCGCTGATACGGCTCTCCAACTAATTCACCGTGAAGGTGAATGTGTATGGCGTCCGAATGTTTACACCATCGTTCTGCTGTGTCAACGAGACGATATGATCGACGGTGACGCTATAGCTGCCAGCCACGAGCGTCGCTGAGGGTGTGAACGTCAGCGATTTCGTCACGGCATTGTGGGTGACTATACCGGCCACTGCTGTACCATTGCGGCTGACAGCAATAGCACCGCTGAAGTCTGTCGTATTTGCCGCTTCCGGCGTAACATCCCAGTTAAAAGTCACATTGATCGCCGCCGGAGCCGTACCCACAGCGCCATTTGTTGGCGTTGTGCCTGAGACCAGCGGATCACGCCAGTTCTGCACGGCTCTGTGGTTTTCGTCGGCGTTTGTATCGCTTGTATCATCGAATAGTTGGGTCAGATCGGTTGGGCTATTCGGTTTGACAAGCGAATTCACGCGGTTTGTGAAGCCAGTGATCGAGCCCCACTCCTCAACGAAATTATATGTGCCGCGCGTGTACTTGTAATTGATCTGTGTGCCATCCGGGATGCCAAGCGTAATCTCCCAGATACGCGAGCCAGGGGAGGTCTCGTGCATTGCTGTACTGGCATTACCACCACAATAGCCACACAGAGGATCGGGTGAAACAGCTTGCGATTGGCCAGTGATATAGATTGTGTCGCCTGGCGGCGTAAAGGCCGGAACCCTCACGCGGAAGGTGACAAGCACAATCTTTGCTCGAACGGTCTCGGAGACCTCATTCGATGCCGATGATGCATTCAGCGCTGTATCAAAGGCTTTGACGATGTAGTAGTAGGTTTTGCCCGCACTCACGCTTGTATCAACAAAACTGAGCGTCGTACCCGACACAATCGCAACCGGCGTTGCGCCCTCGCCACCAGCACTTGTGCCCCGATAGATGCGATACTCAGCGATACCATTCGCATCGATTGCAGCACTCCAGTTGATGGTCAGGCTACCAGCGCCATAATCGATTGATGCAACCGGTGTACTTGGTGCAGTCGTGTCACTGCTGGCGTTCACTATGAGCACGCCAGGCATATCGGTGCCTGATTCGCCAGGATAGAAGCCATCCTGATCGCCATAGGCCCAACTGCGCCCGCCATCATCCGAGAAGCGTACCAGGTAATCATACGTTCCAATGGCTTCGGCACGCAGGCTACCCTGGTATTCATAGTTATTATCGCCAGTATGGCCAGCGTTATAGCTCATCGGCTTCCAGGTCGTCCAGGTTGCCGGGTTGCTGCCTGGTGCGCCATAGCCAACCTGGGCCAGGACGCTGCTTGGGTCGCCACCGGCGTTGGTCAAGCCATCAATATAGGTCTGACCATAGACGGTGGTGTAGCTGGAGGTAATGGCCTGAGTTATCGTCTTTGGATATTGCAACACGGCATAGCCAATTGGGAAGGCTGGTGTTGCGTTGGCCTCGTTCGAGCCCGCACCCTCATTGCCAAGCGCATCCACACCCCGAACCGTATAATAGTAGGTCGTACCATTATTCACGCTGGTGTCGGTATAGCTCGAACCGTTGGCAGTGCCGATTTTCACATAGCCGCCAGCCTGCAATGGGCTGCGATAGATGTTGTAGCCTGCCGAGCCATTGCTATTCCAGCTCAGATTCACGCTACTTGTGACACCATTCTGTGCCGATGCCGTCAGGCCAGTTGGTGCCGTCGGGCCGGTAATATCCTGCCGCGGAACCAGGATGAAGATCGCACCCTGCAACGTACCTAGCGTTATGCTAAAGCTCCCGTTGGTGGTTGTGACAATCTTCCCACTCAGGGCATCAATCAGCGTCACACCATTCCGCAGGTAGGCAGCCGTTGGAATAGTGATCGTCTGCGATGAGTTCTCATTGCGATTGATCACCATAATTGCCAGATTATCGCCCTGACGTAGCGCATAGGATACCGTCTTGTTGGTATCATCAGCCAATAGAAAGGTCATTTTGCCCTGGCGTAGCACTGGCGTCAGTTTGCGGATGAGTGCCAGCTTGCGATACCAGTTGAGCATCGTGTGATCGCCAAGTGCATCGAAGTACAATGGATCTCTGGTATTGATGTATCCACCGGCAGCATTGGTTCGCCATGGGAACGTCCGGCGATCATCTGGATCATCGGCACCAGTGACAGCAACCTCATCGCCATAGTAGATCGTCGGCGTGCCGGGAACCGTCATCTGTACCAATGCCGCAATCGACTGGCGAGCCTTGCCTTTGGCCACGTTTGCCGCATTGAATTCCTTCTGCTCACGATTCTCCTGGCCGGGTGTCAGGCTCCATAACAGGCGCTTGGTATCGTGGCTGTCGAGGATATTCTGGAAGGTATAGTAGGTTGCATCGGCATAATCCTCACGGATCGATTCCAGGCGCTTCTGGAATGTCGATGGTGGTAGATTCGGGTTGCCTTCCTCATCGAAGCCTTTATCATCGACTGCGCCAAGCAAACCTAATACTGCATTGCGGAAGCGATAGCCCATTGCTGTATCGGCCTGTTCGCCATGGGTCAGTGGCAGATTATCGTACCAGTGCCATGCCTCCGCGATCAGTGTAATATCCGGATTGATACCCTTGGTGATCGTCCGCAATTCCTGCCAGTATGATGTCGGGAACGAGCCGTCGGTCATCACATCGAAGCGCCAGCCAGCGGCGCCACGATTGAGCCAATAGCCAGCAACACTGAACCGCGTATCCTTATAGAAATACTGAGCGACTGGTGCATATGGCTTGTTTGGATCGATCGGGTCGCGCTTGACGATCACTGGGATTGAGTCAAAATTGGCCCAACCATCATAGGTTGCCGCATTCGCCCGATTCTGGCTATCGACACACGTTCCGGTTCCGGGAGTCACATCGCGGAACACAAACCAGGAGCGATATGGCGATGCGGTGCTTTCACAGGCACCAATCGTCGCATAATGATGGTAGCGATCAAAGAATAGGCTATCCGATGACAGATGGTTGAACACGCCATCGAGCACCACCCGAATACCGCGCTGCTTGCCCTCTTTAACAAGCTCGCGGAAATCGCTCTGCTCGCCAAAATAGCGGCTGATCCTCAGGAAATCACGGGTATCGTAGCCATGGTTTGAACCAGATTCAAAGATCGGGTTGAGATAAAGAATCGTAATCCCAACGCTCTTCAGGTAATCGAGTTTCTCGGTAATTCCCTTCAGGTCGCCGCCATAGTAATCGCGGCCCTTCGGGCTTTCATTACATGCTGTTGCAGGAGCAGAATAGGCCCGGCAATATCCTTCCGGCAGCGTATTCCAACTGCGCCGCTGGATCTGGGCATCGGTTGCTGCCCGAATCTGCGCGGGAGTTGCATTGGCCGGGGCCGGGTAATCATAGCGTGGGTCGGTTGTCTTTGGATCATTGCCGGTTTCACCATTGCGGAAGCGATCTGGGAAGATCTGGTACATCACCCCATCCTGCATCCAGGGAATAACCCTAAACTGGGGATCGACAGCATTCAGCCGGAAGCCAATATCCTGCTCGCTTGGTGTGGCCTGGCCAACACCACCATAGCGCGGGCCATTATCGGCATAATAGGCGGTTGATGTTCCATCGGTAAGAATAAAGCGATAGTAGGTTGTGCCGAGTTTCTGCGGAGTATAGGTATACTGCCAGTAGTCGCATGTCGAACCGACAATCGTGGTATCAAAACAATCAACATTCCTGGCCGCAAGGATCATCGGCTGCTTATCCTCAGCACCGATTGCCGTATCGTACAGCCGAATCGTGGCGCTGGTGAGATCATTATGGAAGGTACGCAATCGCAGCGATACTGGCGTACCAGGGTTGATCGCGCCGCCAGGCGTGCGATACAGCGTGTCGCGTGAGTCGTGGCGTAGGCCATCATACTCAACATTGTTATCCTGGGCATGGCCAGCACTAAACAATGCAGCATGGGTGCTGGCATTGTAGCGGAACGTGACCTTCGCGCCATTGGTTAGCACAGTAAACGGGATGTTCGGGCCATCCCGCACACCACCCTGGCCATAGTTCTCATCCCAACTCTCGTTGAGCGCAACCTTGCCCTCATACGAACCAGCAAGCAGCCCAGTCGTCTCCATGCTGTACGTTCCATCGCCATCAACATCGGTCAGGAGTGAACGCACACACGCTGGATCCCAATCGCCAGGGCAACCAAGCTCACTCTGGAAGCTGCCAGCTGCAACGGCGATCACATCAGTTGCGCTATCAAGCACCGCATTAGTCTTGCGATCATAATAGAAGCGGATCGTAGCGCCTGTGGTGCTGAGTGTCGTATTGCCGCCACCATTACGGTGGTTACCGGTATAGCTCTCGCTCCAGTCATCGTTGATCACCAACTTGTATTCCCATTCGCCAGCGGGAATCGTGAACACGCCACGCCAGATCCCATTGCCAATCTCGGTCAGATGAGCGGCGGCACAATCCCACTGCCAATCAGTACAGCCAGGAATCGTATGGCCAAGCGAGCCAGCCAGGGTGACACTCGTTGGATTAGTTGCAGCGGCCAGCGCCGAGGGGAGAGCGCTGGGTAAGAATGTGGGGAAGAGCAGCCCAATCAACAAGGACAGCGTAGTCCATTGGAATCGAAATCGTCGACTCACGGTAGCTCCTTTGCATACAGATCGCAAAACACACAACAAACAGGCCGACGCACATGCGCCAACCAGATGCCACACCAGTAATTATGATACCAACCGGCCCAGGAATCATTTCAGAATCGTTGAGTTGGCGGAGTATAGCACGACCACCAATCGTAGGCAAGGCCGATCCCAGGTAAGAATTGCGTGAGAATCAGTGGATGACAAGATCGTTATTCGGTGCTGCGATCTTGCCGAAGTACCTTGGATCGAGTAACATCAGTGAGTGTGCTACGTAGATCAACATTGTGATAGGGCAACAGGTAAGGAGGCGAGCATGACGTTCCTTGGAATTATATTTGGGTTCGTCGTATGGTTTCTGGTACGCTACCTCGTAGCAGGAATCTATACCGTCGACCAAAACGAGCGGGCGGTGAAAACCGTTTTTGGGCGGGCCGAACGTCTTTCAGATACACCAATGGATGATCCATTGCTTGAGTATCTGCGCCCAGATGAGCGCGAACGCTATCGCTACCCAAAGCTCAGAATTATTCCACCAGGTGGGCCATACTTTAAGTGGCCCTGGGAAAAGATCTATAAGGTCTCTGTTGCGACACAGACGATCAACATGGCAAGTGATCTCGAAACACCAACGGCCAATAGCAATGGAACAATTCTCGAAGCCGTCACAAAGGACCAACTCAATATCGGGCTGACTGGCCAGATTCGCTATCGTGTGGCGGAAAGCAATCTGTACGCCTATCTGTTTGGCGTCAAACAGCCGATCATCCATGTGATGGGCTATTTCATCTCGATCCTACGCGAGCGAATAGCTAATTTCGAGGCACCCAAGTTGCCGGCACTGACCGATAATGCAGCAGCTACGGATGTGGTGACGGTCATGGCAGGCATTTCGATCAACGATCTCCGCAAGAACCTGCGCGATCTGAACGAACTGATGGATCGTGAGTGTATTTCCTCGTCCGCACGCTATGGTGTCGTTTTGGATGCATCACTGATCACCAGCATCGACGCACCGCACGAGGTTGAATCGGCATTGGCAGCAATCAATACCGCCCATAACCAGGTCTCGTCCGATATCAGCCTGGCCCAGGCCTCAGCGGACCAGAAGATCGTCCAATCACGGCGGGCTGTCGAAATCGAAACCCTCAAGGCCCAAGCCGAAGTCGAGCCGCTTCAGGCATTGGCAACCACGCTACGGAGCCTCAAGCAGAGTGGTCCGAATGCATTGGACACCTATTTGCGGAGCGTTCGGCTGAAACTGTATGGCCAGGCTAAACGGGCTGTGATTGAGACGAAGAATTAGGGAGATACATTCATGTCAGACTTTTTTGTCGCTGCCATCGCAACATTCATTTTCTGTATTGTTGCGATAGGTGTGTTTCTTGGGTTACTGCGGGCGCTCGGCTTATATGCGATCGTCCAGGAGAGCACCTGCCGCGTCTATGTGCTGTTTGGTAATGTGATCGGCGTGTTGGACGAGCCAGGGTTGCACATTCTGCCACTCAAACTCGGACCAGCGGCGTTTATCGTCAACTGGCTTGGGCGCTGCACTGTCCTCGATCTGCGGCTCGATCAGAAATACCTACGCAGCCAGCCTGTCAACTCCGAAGAAGGCGCTCCAATGGGTGTTGGTATCTGGTATGAGATGAAGATCAGCGAGCCAGTTGGGTTTATGTTCCGCAATGCCGATCCCCAGGGTTCGCTCTCGGCCAATGTGAGCAATGCAGCAGTTCGTACACTCAGCAATCTGCCATTGGCCGATATGCTCGAAAATCGCCATGCCATGAGCCGTGCTGTTCGCGATGAAGTAACGCCAAAATCGCAGGAGTGGGGCTACCAGCTTGGGTCAGTCTATATTCGCAAGGTTCATCTGCGTGATGATGGCATGATCCGCCAGATCGAGGCCAAGGTCGTCAACCGGCTACGGCAGGTTACATCGGCGATTAAGCAGGATGGAGCCAACCAGGTCAGCGTAATCACCAGCACCGCCGAGCGGCAGGCAGCGATTGAGTTTGGTAAAGCCCAGGCTATGCGGCCATCGATCGTTGGTGAAGCGCTGAATGATATATCCCAGGATGTGCAAGTGGCCGAGGCATTATTCGAGATCCTGGAGATCGAACGCCTGAGCGAGAGCAATGGCGAGATCACGCTGGTACCGCCGCGCAGTGGCCTGTTAGCCCAGATGGTTGCTTCTGGCCAAACACCACAACCACAGCCACAGCCACAATTGACAAGACGATAGCAGTTCTGGAAACCCGCTAATCGAGAGGACAAGAACACGCTCGACCCTTATTCGCTTGTTCAGCAACAAAGCAACAAACGAACAAATCCGCATTATGCAATGTGTACTTGTCCTTTCTATACGGAGCTAGTGAGCCTTTACATGCCCTAGCTCCTTTCTCATGGCACTCACATTCGTTACAACATCGTTATGAATGATACTAATGCGGAAAACTGCGTATTCTGGTAACGCACATATACTACACTTCGATATAGGTATTGGCTGTGTGCGAGCAAAGCAGAATGCATCTATTTCATTATATTCTCACCACCATCCGCAATCAATTCGCCAAACGACATCAGCTCTCGTCGGCGATACACCAGGTTACTGGCCAACCCCCAAAAACGCCGATTGATGGGGATTGTGGCGTACCAACCCATGCAAACCAGCACTCCACAATCGCGGAGAATGTGACCGATGGTGTGATTATCTGTGATGAACAGGATCATATTCTTCAGCTGAACCAGGCAGCTCGTATGTTGCTTGATCTTCAGCCAGGGCAGCCAGTACCCACATTCTTTTGGGAGATCCCACTGACGAAATTGACCTGCGGAAACCCTGCGATCCAAGATGTCTACCGAATCAACCAGGAAATTGTGCAGGTATCGGTTTCGCCATTCCAGAATAATGCTGGCATTGCACTCGGGCGTGTGTATATCCTCCGTGATGTGATCCAAACCGTTGGTATTGATCAAGCCCGAACCAGCTTTATCGCAACAATCTCACACGAACTACGAACGCCACTGATGGTTCTGAGTGGCAATACCGATCTGCTCATTCGCGGCTGTATTGGCCAGCTGACAAACGAGCAACACGTACTGATGGAGAGCATGCGCAACCATACCCAACGAATGACAACGCTGGTCAATAATGTTATTACCCTCGCTGAGCTTGAATCGGGGACACTCACCGCTGATCTGAAACCACTGATCCTCAGTGAGTTGGTGACTGACGTGATCAGGCCGCTGCAACACACACTGGCGGCCCGCCATGTCGTCGTATCGCTGGATATCGCACCCGAACTGCCGTGCGTATTGGCCGATCCGCATCAGCTTACGATTGTACTCCAGCAACTGCTCGATAATGCCCAACGCTACACCCAACACGGCCATGTGACGATACGGGCATCGTTCAATCAGCAGCAATGTATACGGATTGATATTGCCGATACTGGCTGCGGAATCGCGCCAGAGGCGATTGCAACGCTGTTTACTCGTTTCAGCCGTAGTGTGGATCGGATCAGTTCGGCTGATCGCGGGTTTGGGTTGGGGCTTGCCCTCGCCCGAGAACTGATCGAGCGCCAGGGGGGCCGGATCTGGCTTGCCGAAACATCAGCCCATGGCAGCGTTTTTAGCATTGCCATCCCATGCGCACAAGCCACTGAACATCCCCTCCCGACCAACAGCCGCACTGCTGCAGCATAGAGCTTGTCCAGACGCAAGATATTGTGTCTCTCCCTGGTTCCCTTGGTTCTTCTGGCCGTATTCTGACTCCTGACTCCTGCATACTCGGTTCTGAATTCTGCTACGATAGAGGTATCGTGATTCAGATGGAATAAGGGTACGTAATGAGTCATCTCTCTGGCAAAGTAGCCTTGGTTACGGGTGGGGCGCGGCGGCTTGGGCGGGCGATTGCACTGGCATTGGCCGAATCGGGCGCAAATGTGATGATCCACTATCATCAATCGGCGAGTGTTGCGGAACAGACCCTGGCCGATCTACGGGCGCTTGGTATCGC
>Ga0163154_10007506_pt1 | contig 12970 bp, 7 predicted proteins | sample OliLakLV19MP9P1_FD_148649 | JGI IMG/M metagenome (GOLD analysis project Ga0163154, IMG submission 148649) | Freshwater microbial mat bacterial communities from Lake Vanda, McMurdo Dry Valleys, Antarctica - Oligotrophic Lake LV.19.MP9.P1 | ecosystem: Environmental > Aquatic > Freshwater > Lake >... | reverse complement strand
ATACTACTATCTTCGGTTTTGGCTACAGGCATATAAAAATGGTGAGAAAAGGGGTAATAGAAATTCCTTTGAATATCTTTTGGTAAAAAATGAAGAAGATGTAAAAAAGAATTATTTGAATTTTGATATTCTTCCCAATCCAACTTCTGACAGGAGTTCACTTTGCGGTCTCGATGATTTTACCAGCGCCCTATAAGGTCTGCAGCAGGGCCTGACTGCACTGCAACACCTTATAGGTTTTTGCTGCTTTCTCCGCCATGCTTTTCTATTTCATTAAAGCCCCGTTTTTTCAATTCATACATGAGTTAAAAGAAGGGGACTAAATATTATGATTGCTCCTACTTTTTATTTGCCATTTCTTGTATAAATAACAGCCGTGCTGCATCCATCTTTTTATAAGGCAGTATTTTAGTTATAGCTAAACCAAGCCCCGTTAAATTTTCTTTACCTGTTGACCTGGCAGTAAGTTTTGCGTATATACCTGAATGGATTAAGTATTGGAAGAAAAAAATCAAGTATCGGCACTCCCATTTAAACTTTTTAAATCGCTTTCTGCATTTTATTCCCGTTGCATGTCGGGAAGAATTCGCCGCTCTGCATTCAGCAGCAAACAACTTTTTTGTTTAGCTGCTGATAGGGACTTGTTATTATCCTGCTCATCCTTGAACTTAATATGCAAACATTGCTTAAAACGGGGAAATAACTACCCGGAAATAAAAAGCTTCCGCAATATGTACATCCGGAATCTTGCGTATACAATTTTTTATTCTACTAAATCATCTAAAATTGGTAGCAATACATTTCCCATTTAATTGCCCGAAGTAAATATTCTAACAGCATTATTTGCTGATTTACCTCCCTATATAAAATCTCCTTTACTGTGTATAGATTTACAAAAATTTCTTAATACACCGTTTTTAACATTAACCGTTTATTTATAAGAAAACAACCCTATCTGATAAACCAAAAAAAATTTAAAGCGGATTGTATGTTTTTACGTTAAAGTAATAATAGACAAAATAACTTGCTAAACAGCTGGCATTGATCTTGCATATGTATTTCATATATTTATCAGGTACTTTAAATAATTACACACATGAAAAACATCTTCATCATTTGTAAATTGGTCTGTATGGCTGCACTACTTAACGCCTGTGCCCGAAACCCGGTTACGGGCAAGAGACAGGTCGTTTTGATGTCGGAGGAGCAGGAAATTGCTATGGGCAAAGAGGCTGACCCTCAAATAGTAGCGCAATTTGGGTTGTATCCTGATAGTAGTGTTCAGCGTTTTATTAGAGAAAAAGGAAATGAGATGGCGAAGATTTCGCATCGGCCTAATCTTGCTTATGAGTTTAAAGTACTTGACTCAGATGTAATCAATGCATTTGCTACGCCAGGCGGCTATGTTTATTTTACCCGTGGTATTTTAGCGCACTTTAATAGTGAGGCTGATTTTGCCGGCGTATTGGGCCACGAAATTGGACATATTACGGCCAGGCATTCTGTAATACAACAACGCAATAGTATGCTGGGCCAACTCGGTGTTCTTGCCACCGTCATCATAAAACCCGAACTGGGGCAATTTGCCCAACAGGCCACACAGGGCTTACAATTGTTATTTCTAAAATTTGGCCGCGATGACGAAAGAGAATCAGATAGACTTGGTGTGGAGTACTCATCTACTATTGGTTACGATGCAAAGCAAATGGCCAACTTCTTCAACACGCTAAAAAGAAAGCAGGGTACAGAAGCCTCCGAACTGCCAAGCTTTCTTTCTACTCATCCCGACCCAGGTGAAAGAAATGCAACGGTTAGCAAACTGGCAACAGAATGGCAGCAAAAGTTAAACCTTACAAACCCTAAGGTAAACCGTGAAACGTACTTGCGTCGTATTGAAGGAATTATTTATGGTGAAGATCCAAAGCAAGGTTTTGTAGAAGCAAATGCTTTTTATCATCCGGAACTGAAGTTTCAATTTCTTGTTCCGGCTGGTTGGCGGGTGGCAAACTCGCCACAAGCTGTACAAATGGCTCCAAAAAGTGGCGATGCATTGCTGATGCTTACGTTGGCACCAGGAAAAACCCTGGAGGAGTCTGCAACTGCTATTTTGCAACGATACAATCTGCAAACGCTGGAGAGTAAAAGACTTACCGTAAATGGATTTAATGCAATTGCTATACTGGCAGATCAAAAAGTTGAACAACAACAACAGCAACAACAGCAACAACAACAGCAACCTGCTGTGAGAACGCTTTCTTACCTGATTCAACAGGGCAATGTAATTTATCACCTGGTAGGGGTTGCAGGAGCCAATAATTTTCAAAACTTTCAAAACCTGTTTAGCAATGCCATGCAGAGTTTTCAAACACTTACGGATGCCAGCAAGCTAAACAAAAAGCCAGAACGGATACGCTTAAAGACTACCACTAAAACAGGCACCCTGGAGCAGGTATTGGATGGCTATGCAGTTGCAAAGAGCAGGCAAACAGAAATGGCCATACTTAATGGGATGAAACTAACCGACCGGGTTGAAAAAGGCACCCTGATCAAATTAGTGCAGCTATAGAACATTCGGCATCTATACGAATAGTAAAGAATGCTGTTGGCTTTGCCCGGACAGTTGCAAACAGTAGTATGTGTAACAAAACAATCTACATTAACTACTAACTGCTGATTTCTCCAGGTTAGAAGTAATAAATATCAATGTTTATAACTGGAAGAGACAGTATGCAGCCATCTTGCTATAATTTTTTCGGCGTCACCTGCAGTGATAAAAATGACGCTGCTACCATATGGAAATCAGTTGCTTTTTAATTATTTATATTCTTCGCCGCCGGAAAAAAACTCTTTACGGTCGACACTATTTTTTCTACTATAAAACCTACCACAAGGCCGCCAATGCCGCAGGAAAGCGCCTTGGCAAACCAGGCCAATACCGGCAATTTTTCAAGTGCAACTTCCAGATTGTGTAGTAAATGAGCTGTAAATGGAATGCCATGGAAAATAATTTCGCCACCTACCCAAAGCATTGCTGCTGTACCCACATATCCAAGGACTACCAGAAAGTGCGGCATAAATTTTACTATACCTCGTCCAAATTTTTGCGTAAGAGGGTTGAATTTTGTCTGTGTAAGATGCACCCCAAAATCGTCGGCTTTTACAATCAATCCTACAAAACCATATACGGCCACTGTAATAAAAACAGCAACGGCCAACATAACAATAATTTGGTTGACGATTGTTTGTTCATTTACCTGGCTATAAGCAATGGCCATAATTTCTGCCGATAAAATTATGTCGGTACGCACGGCACCTGCCACCCGTTCTTTTTCCAATTCTGCTGGTGTTATTTCCTTTAAATCCACCGTTGCATCCACCACCGTATGCTGCTTGCTAAACACGGAATGTAATTTTTCATACCCTTCAAAACACAAATATGCACCACCCAACATTAAAATAGGCGTGATTGCCCAGGGAGCAAAATAACCCAGCAGCAAGGCAGCGGGACTTAAAATAATTAGTTTATTAAAGAGTGATTTTTTAGCTATACGGAAAATAATAGAAAGCTCCCGTGAGGGATTCAGGCCCACCACATACTTTGGAGTAACTGCCGTATCATCTATCACAATACCTGACACTTTACCTGTGGTTTTCGCTATCTGTGAAGGCACATCATCTAAACTTGCTGCACTTACTTTTACCAAAGCTGAAATATCATCTAACAATGCAAAAAAACCAGATGCCATAGTATATGAGTTGATTAATAATTTGTTCAAAAAAAATCATGCTACAAATTTGCAGCATGTCAAAAAATCTAAAACACAATGTGTTGCAAGATCTAAGCCATATCTATCTACAAGTTACTAGTGTTTGGTTTGATTGAAATATTTAAAAAATTTTTCTTTCACAGCTTTGAGCACATGCCCAATAACAATTTTTATTGGCGTTGGTTCTTGTACATGCGTAGTTTCCCATTACTACAGAGTTTGCAGCATTTGCGATACAGCCAGAACCAAAAGCAGTAGTTGTTAAGTTGCTTACATGCAACCAAATCCCCAGGCAGTAGCATATGCACTACTTGTTAAACATTCCCATACAAAAGCGGCAGATGTATTACCAATGGCATTATTAAGAAATCCAAAAGCTGTTGAAAGCAGGCCATTTGCGGTGCAGTTTGATCCAAAAGCTGTAGAAGTTAAATTACTTGGGTGTAAACGGATGGTTTAAGTATTTGTGTGTGTACAAATACTAAAAAAATACTGTAAAATTCAACCTCGCAAAAAATGGAGAGCCGGGTGTAAAATGAATTTCTAAAACTGGTGCAGGCTCGTTTTGTAAACGGCTCTCGGTATCAAATTGCGTTTCTTTCCATTTGGTGTTTAATACATTTTGAACTGATAAACCTGCTTCCCATTTCGTTGTAGAATAATTTACAGCAGCATCCACAATGAAATATTCTTTAGCTGTTACTGTGTAATCTTCGTTGGCAGGCCTTATATCCATAAAGCGATAACGCAAACTTCCATTCCATCCATATTCTTTGCGATAGGTGAGGCCACCTACACTTGTAAAACGTGGTGCCAAAGGCAAATAGCTGTCAGCTTTTGCAACATCAACTGCTCTTGGGTTAGCAAGTGATAAATCTACATCTGCAAAAAGATTATTAGCTACTTCATACCGCATAGATACATCTATACCTGCCCTTCTTGATTTACCACTTGGTTCTACTACTCCCTCATCACCTACATAAATAAATTCCTGATCGAGTTGCAAATACCAAAGGGCCGCCTGTAACAGCAATTTCTTTGTTGGTTTAAAAATGCCTCCAATATCTGTACCCCAGCCAGGCGGAACTACTTTTTTTCCGTTTTGTTGTACGGCAACCCTGGTATCATTGCTATGAAAGCCTCGGCCATTGTACCAGTATAATTGCACTTTGTTATTAACCCGGAAATTGAAGTTTAATTTAGGGCTTATCAACGCTGCATCTGATGATAATTGCTTGCTGTTTAATTGATCGTTGTAACGGTTACTAAAGTAATCAGCCCTAAGCCCGGCTGCAATAGCTAATTTATCGGTGAGTGAAAATTTTTGCGACCAAAATGCGGCAGTATTTAACTCATTTACTTTACCAAACATAATTGGCATAGTGGTAATATTCCTGTTTTTTGTACGAGCTAATTCCAGGTTATCTATAATGTCGTACCGTACCTGAACCCCGGCATTGGTTTGTGTTTTAATATTTCCCAATAAAAAATCTTTTTGGTAAGAACTGGTATATCCCAATAAGTTTCTGTCCTCGCCCTGCCTTATCTGGTCGCCATTTATTGGGTCTTCTTTAAAGAAAGTAAAATTTGAGTACAGCTTAAATTTATAATGCGTATAGTAAATCCTGTTCCGCAATACGCCACCATTATCAAAATTATTAACTAATTCTACGTTAGCATTGTACCGGGAAGTTTGCCCGCCTTCTGTATTATCAATGGCACCGTAAAAGCCAATGGCACCATCATTTACAGCCCTGTCGGGTATTTGGCCCGAAGCATTCCATTTACTCGTAAATCCGCTAACCAAAGCAGTTAATGTAGTATTATTGTTGAGGCTGCCATGGTATTTTAGCATTCCATTAAACCTATTGAAGTTTTGAGGACTATCAAAAAAACCTTTGGTAAAGGATGCTTCACCCGCAAAATATAAACTTTGGTTCCGCCTTTCGCCTTTTTGTTTTAACAGATTAAGCCCTGTAATACCCCGAAAGGTATTAAACTGTCCACCGTCTGCTTTTACAAAATTGTTTTCGAGATAATTCTTTGTTTTAAAGTCAACAAAGCCTGCTGTAGCAAAATTTCCTTTATCGGCAAAGTAGGGCCCTTTATTAAAATTTACTTTTTCAATTATTTCAGGAATCAGAAAGTGTAAGTCGGCATAACCCTGGCCATGTGCATGGCTTACCATATTTACGGGCATGCCATCTACGGAAAGGTTAATGTCGGTGCCGTGGTCTATATCAAAACCCCGTAAAAATATTTGTTCTGATTTTCCACCACCTGCATGTTGGCCAATAAATAATCCCGGCACCATCCGCAACACTTCCTGGGAATTATTGATGGGGCGAAGATGAATATCTAAATCACTGATAGTTTTAAACACGCCTCCGCTGCTACTATTGGCAGACGCACGAACGGTAATTTCTTTAAGACTTGATATGGCAGTGCTTAAATAAATTATGGCTGTATTTGTGTTAACCCCTTTTTTAAGCGAAAAAATTTCAACTATTTTAGTTTCATATCCAATTCTTGATACAATAAGCTTTTTTGTAAAAGGTGAAATACCTGCAATGTTTACAAAACCATTTTCATCGCCTGTTGCAGTAAACTTTAAATCTTCATTTTGAACCAAGGCTTCAGTAACAGGAATTTTTGATTTATCATCAACCAGGTAAATGCCCTTAATACTAGTTTGGGCAAAAAGAGGAATAGTTATTAATGTTAAAAAGCTACATAAAAGCACTGCTGATTTTGGTAAAAAAAGGTGCATAATAAAAATTTTGTTTTGGTTGGTAAATTTTAACAAAAATAAATACGGTAAAACCCGTTCGGTGGATTTAAAAAAAATTGCATTCAATAAAAAGAGTTTTTTTAAAACTTTTTAATCAGTAACCAGTTAGAAAAACAACTTTAAAAAATAATAAATCCAAAATTTAACATTTGTCGTAAATATATCCGAGCTCAACAAACCAAATGATTCCTTAGAGAAAAAGTTATACGGCCAATCTCCTGCAACCAAATTTTTTACAACCAGTTTTCTTTTAAAGAAAGCAAAAAATATCTTTTCCCTAAGCAATTGCATAAGCTGTATTACCCATGCAAGCTGGTACTTTAATTTTTCCTGAAAAAAAGGAAATTATTTTTCAACAATAAAAATTTTAAACATGAAAAAAAAATTTTCAGCAGCTTTCCTGTTGATGCTGATGATGGTAAACATCACGGCGCCGTTATTTGCATCATCACACCGAGAAGCACCATTAATTGCGAACGATCCCCTGGCGGATAATACAGATGTTTATGCCTTCCGCAGCCCGGACGACCCAAACAAGGTTACTATTATTGCCAGTTACATTCCGGGGCAACTTCCACAGGGCGGGCCCAATTATTATCAATTTGGCGAAAACATCCGTTACGAAATTCACATTGATAATAACGTAGCCACATCAGGCGACGATATTACCTATCGTTTCACCTTTAATAAAACAAATGAAGATCCATCTACTTTCTTCAACATCCGGCTCGGAAAACAAAACCTTAAAACCACTTATAAGCTGGAAAGAAGTTTGAATGGTTGTAAATCATTTCAAACAATTGTAAACAATGGAATAGTGCCACCACCCAATATTGGTCCACGTTCTATCAGTTGGCCTGTTGGTTTAAATGCACCTGACTACAATAGTCTCATCAACAAAGCCATTACAAAATCCAGCACTGGCGAAAAAGTTTTTTGTGGTACTTCTGATGATCCGTTTTTTGTAGACCTTGGTGGTATTTTTGATTTAGGTGATGCCCCACGTACAACAGGTTCAAAGCCAACCGACGGATTAAAATGTTTGAACGTTTCAACCATTGCTTTGCAGATAGATATTGCCACGTTGCAAAAAAATAAAAGGCCCGTATGTGAGGCCAAAAGTATTTTGGATCCCAATTATATTATTGGTGTATGGGCTAGTGCCAGCAGACAAAAAATCAGCATATTAAAGCCAGACGGAAAAGGTATAGAAACTTCCGGGCCATGGGTACAGGTATCAAGGTTAGGTATGCCATTAACCAACGAGGTAGTAGTTCCGATTGGAGATAAAGATTACTGGAATTCATTAACGCCTTACCAGGATCTTTCTGTGTTAAGCAAATTTGGAAAATATTTTTACAACCCCGAACTGGCTTTGTACATGGATAACACCTTTTTTGGTGCTGCAGTTCCTGCTTTAACACCACTGCGTATTCAAAGAAATTCCCTGGGCGCTTTTGGCTTCGGAAATAACCAGGACGGGTTGTTTGGCTTAAAAGGTAACGCTGCATTAAATGGAACAGCCCTTGCTGAATCAGCATTTGGGGGTCTTTTACTGCCGGCTGCCAAGTCTCCCCGCTCTGTAGATTTGTGGCCTATCTTTAATACAGGTGTGCCTAACCTGCCTCCTTATCAATTGGCTACCGGTAAAGCTGGTAACCCACTAGCGGCGGGTAAACCTTTTATAAACAACTTTTTACCCAATGGAGGAGATATGCTGCGCCTGAATATGGCTGTGCCGCCTACTCCAAGAAACAGCGATAAGTTTAGCTCTTTAGGTTTGGTGCAAGCAGCTGTACTTGGATTAACGGATCCGGCATACAATGCAACAAAAGGTATCCAGAATATACCTAACATGGATGGTTTTCCTAACGGTAGAAGGCTGGAAGATGATGTAACAAGAATTGAATTACAAGCTGTAAGTGGTGTGGTACTCGCCGCCATTGGTTTATGGTACGATGATTATATACCTGCATCAAGCCTAAGCCCTGTTACACCGCAGCTGTTGAGTGTACTTACCTATAGCACAGGCATTGATAAAAATGATGTTCCCTTTAAAACTGCATTCCCCTATGTACAGGCACCGTTTGCAGGTAATTATATTTGTCCCTGTAATACGAACATTAAAACAAGTCCTCCAAAGTTATCTTACAGAAGTTCGGTGAACACAGGGGGTAGTTTATCAATGGCTGCACCAGAAGTTTTTGCAACTGTTTCTCCCAATCCGTTTGTTGATAATAGCTCAATTATCTATCATTTAGATGCCCCGGCTAACGTAAGTATTTCGCTTTTTAATGCAGATGGCCGGGAATTAAAAGTATTGGTAAATAAAAATTTAAAAGCTGGAACCTATACTGAAAGATGGAGCGGTAACGATCTTAATAAAGGAGCCTATTTTATCAGGGTAACTAAAGATGGTGAAGTAAAACAAACCATTAAAGTTGTAAAAGGATAAATAAATTATAGGTTTAAGCCCTAAGTCGCAAAGCCCTGTCGCTATTGAGTTAGACTCTATTTACTTTTTTGCCTCCCGATTTTTTCGGGACAGGTTGATGCAAAAAGTAACAAAAAAAATCAAGCCCGCCCGGCTGACGCCAGTCGGACGGGGCTGCGAATAAAAAGGCTGAAAATTTCAACAGAATCCTAAAATCAAGGAACTCGCCGCAAGTAGTAGAATACTTTTAAGTTTCTGCCCGGCTCAAACAACCTTGATTTCTTAACGGATTCTACTGAAATTTTCTAGCACTTTTTATTCGAGGCCGCAGCAGTATTCATTTGCGAAGTATGTGCCTAATCCTAATAATTTATCAAGGCTGTTTCAAAAAATAAAGAAAACAAAAAAGGGCTGCAATAGAATCCCGTATTGGTTTTCAATTGGATGGAGGATTTATGTTGAGCTTATCATTCTACCAACATTATTGTTTGAAACAGCCTTTAATTAGAATCTTGACCTTCTTTTAATTTCCCTTAAAATCAAAACAATTAAAATGAAAAATAATATACTTTATCTGACATTAATTATTGTGTTTATTGGCTCTGTTGGTTTTATTGTGTTGAAATACCAACATACGGAAAAAGACAAATTAGCAAAAGTTTATACCCTTCTTGAACGAAAAGGCTTATTGGCAAAAACGGATGAATGGATTAATACAAAAAGAAACGTTGCATTGCTCCAGAATAAAATTGAGGCAAATCCTGCTGATATCAAATCAAAAATTGCACTGGCTAATAATTTTATATTAGAATCGAGAGCCACCGGCAATTATGCCTATTACGATATTGCAGCTATGAAGCTGGCAAATGATGTGCTGGCGATAGATAATAATAATTTTGAAGCCCTTACATTAAAGTCATTGATCTATCTTTCTCAGCACCATTTTGCAGATGGATTGGCAACTGCGGAAAGAGCAAAAAACCAGGCACCCTACAATGCATTTGTGCATGGAGTGCTGGTAGATGGTAATGTAGAAATGGGTAATTATGATAGTGCAGTTTTGTGTGCACAACAGATGATGGACATAAGACCCGATTTGCGTTCCTATGCAAGGGCATCTTACCTGAGAGAAATTTATGGCGACTACCCTGGAGCCATTGAAGCTATGAAACTGGCCATTGAAGCCGGTGCGCCGGGTGACGAAGCTACTGAATGGTCGAGGATACAACTAGGCCATTTATACGAAAATACCGGCGACTTAAAAAGCGCTGAAATGAATTACCAGATTGCATTGAACGAAAGACCAGGTTATATGCATGCCAATGCAGGAATGGCAAGGCTTGCAATGGCTATGAAGGATTACAATAAAGCCATCAGCTTTTATAAACAAGCTGCTAATGATGCTGTGGAAGGCGCTTTTAAGGAAGAGTTGGCAACTGTTTATTTTTTATCAGGACAAAAAGAAAAAGCCAATGAACTTACCGGATTATTAATTGAGGAACTGGATAAAGGTGCAGCGGCAGCCAATACAGATGAAAGCATTGGGCACTATGCAGACAAAGAACTGGCTTATGCTTACCTCTCTGTTAATAAGTATGATAAAGCCCTGGAGCATGCATTGCTGGAATACAACCGGCGACCTAAAAATATTGAAGTAAATGAAACAGTGGCATGGGTTAATTATAAGAAAGGTGATGTTAGTAAAGCACTGCCATTTATTTCCGAAGCATTAAAAACAAATAGCAAAAATCCAACGCTCCTATGCAGGGCCGGTTTGATTTATTTAAAAGCAGGCGATAAAGAAAAAGCTAAACAATTACTAAGAGAAGGCACACTAAATAATCCAAATATTGACGACTTATTAAAAGCCGAAGCAGCAATTGCTATGCAGCAATTATAAAAATTTTGAAAAATAGTCATGCAAAATATAGCTCTGTTTAATTATAAAAAATTAGTACTGCTTTTTACTGCAATACTTGTTGCTCCTTCAATTTTTGCACACAGTATTAATTATGCGTTGGAAAATGCACCAGCCAATGAAGTGGTTTGGTTTTATTTAAAACTTGGATTTACCCATATCATCCCATTCGGCTTAGATCATATTTTATTTGTAATGGGCCTTTGTTTACTCAGCACAAAAGTAAAAACCATCCTTTGGCAGGCCACTGCTTTTACAGTGGCTCATTCCATTACGTTGGCGCTAAGCATGAAAAATATCATCGTTGCACCAAGTGCCATTGTGGAACCCATCATTGCCTTATCGATCCTTTTTGTTGCGGTGGAAAATATTTTACTAACCGAGCTAAAACCCTGGCGTATTGCCATCGTTTTTCTTTTTGGGTTGATACATGGAATGGGGTTTGCCAGCGCATTAAATGAAATTGGCCTACCAAACGGAAAATTTTACACTTCCATAATTGCATTCAACGTAGGGGTAGAGCTGGGACAAATAGCTGTGATTATAGCAATGTTCTCTTTGTTTATTATACCGCTTCGTAATAAAGTATGGTATCGAAAAAAGGTTGTTTATGGTTTCTCGGCTTGTATTGGTTTGGTAGCGGCGTTCTGGACGGTGGAAAGAATGTTTTTTTAATAAAGAAAGAATTGCAGGCGATGGAGATTTTGAAGCATAGTGTATTCTTTAATTTAATTTTTTTAAATCATTCCGGTGATATTAGCTAATTGCACTATTGCGCTGGTATCTGTTGCGCTCTGCCTTTAATTATATTGCTGCGATGATACCCCCGCAGTGATGGTACCGATAAATAGCATTGCAGAAATTTTTTTAGTATCAATATCTGCCGAATTCAGCTATAGTATTTCCTTTTTTTCTTTTGATAATGAATTTTTACCGACATATTTTTTGTCTGCAGGAAGAACAGCGAAAAGTATACGTTAAAAAACTCTTTGCGGCTAAACGAAGAACTGAAAAATCAAAATATGGAAAGAAATTGAAAAGCTGAAAACGAACGAGGAGCCTTCAATTTAAGCACTGATGATAACCAAATAAATATGCTGAACCAGTACAAACCAACAACCTCATTAAATTCCCTGAACATGTAACTGCGGTTAATAATTTTCTGCTAAAAATTGCTAAAAGATAAATATCTAACTTGAGGCGAAATTACTTGCAATGGATAAAATAAATAGCCTGCTTGCCATGCGCCAATATTTTGATAATGGCCACACACAATCCTTTCAATTTAGAAAAGAACAATTACTAAAACTAAAATCCTCCATTATCCGTCACGAGCAGGATTTGTACAATGCCTTATATAGCGACTTGAAAAAAAGCCCGGAAGAATGCTGGGTTACCGAAATCGGGATTGTTCTATCCGAATTAAAAAATGCGATTAAGCATTTAAAACGCTGGATGGCAGCGGACAGCGTTAGTACCAATTTGCTCAATCTCCCCTCTTCCAGCAAAATAATGAAAGAGCCATTAGGCTTAGTTTTAATTATCGGCCCGTGGAATTATCCTTTCTATTTATTAATCAATCCATTAATAGGTGCTATTGCCGCAGGGAATTGTGTGGTACTTAAACCCAGTGAATTTGCACCGGCTACTTCAGTAATAATGAAAAAAATTATTGAAGAAACATTTGCCCAAGATTATATTTTATATGTGGAAGGAGATGGCGGAACGGTAATTCCCGAAATGATGAACAACTTTACATTTGATCATGTCTTTTATACAGGAAGCACCACTGTTGGAAAAATTATTTACAAGATGGCTGCTGAAAAATTGGTGCCGGTTACATTAGAATTGGGGGGGAAAAGTCCCTGCGTTGTGGAAAGCGATGCCAATATAAAAGTGGCAGCCAGGCGAATTGCTATTACAAAATTCAGCAACTGTGGACAAATGTGTGTAGCACCCGATTATGTGCTGGTGCATGAAAGCCAGCAAGTAGCATTGGTGACGCAATTGAAAAAATGCATCCTTGATTTTTTTAGCGATAAGCCGGAAGAGAGCTATAA
>Ga0163154_10007503_pt1 | contig 12976 bp, 9 predicted proteins | sample OliLakLV19MP9P1_FD_148649 | JGI IMG/M metagenome (GOLD analysis project Ga0163154, IMG submission 148649) | Freshwater microbial mat bacterial communities from Lake Vanda, McMurdo Dry Valleys, Antarctica - Oligotrophic Lake LV.19.MP9.P1 | ecosystem: Environmental > Aquatic > Freshwater > Lake >... | reverse complement strand
CCTGCCCCCTCACTCCGCCCAACACACCGTCTTCATCTCGGTGAAGAAGCGCAGCGCCTCGTCGCCGCCTTCGCGGCCGATGCCGCTTTGTTTGGTGCCGCCGAAGGGGACGCGGAGGTCGCGGAGGAGCCAGCAGTTCACCCAGACCGTGCCGACGTCGAGGCCGCGGGCGATGCGCTGGGCGCGGTGGATGTTGCGGGTCCAGACCGAGGCGGAGAGGCCGTATGGAGTGCCGTTGGCGATTGCGAGAGCCTCCTCCTCGCTGTCGAAGGGAATGAGAGTCGCCACCGGACCGAAGATCTCCTCGCGGTTCACGCGACAGCTTCCGTCGAGTCCGGTGATGACAGTGGGAGAGAGGAAGAAGCCGTTGCGACAGCGGGCGGGAAGATCGCGCGGGGCGTCTCCGCCACAGAGCACCGTGCCGCCTTCGGCGCGGGCCAGCTCCACAGAGGACCGCACCTTGTCGAGGTGGGCCTTGGAGACGAGGGCGCCCTGCTCCGTCGCCGCCTCGAGCGGGTCGCCGACGCGAAGCGATGCGCTGCGTTCGACGAACTCGGCGCTGAATCGTTCGAAGATCGGGCGAGCGACGAGAACCCGCGAGCCGCAGAGGCAGATCTCGCCCTGATTGGCGAAGGCTGCACGCACCGCGGCAGGTACCGCGGTTGCGAGATCGGCGTCGTCGAAGACGATCGTCGCGTTCTTGCCGCCCAGTTCGAGAGAGAGCTTCTTGAAGAGCGGACCGGCGCTCTGGGCAATGGCCGCGCCGGTTGCGGTGCCGCCGGTGAAGGTGATGGTCGGAACCTCGGGATGGGCAACCAGCGGTGCCCCGACCTTGGGGCCGAGCCCATGCACGATGTTGAGGACGCCGCGCGGCAGCCCGGCCTCGACGGCGAGTTCACCGAGCATGAAGGCAGTCATCGGTGTGACCTCGCTCGGTTTGGCCACGACCGTGCTGCCGACGGCGAGCGCCGGAGCGATCTTCCAGGTGAAGAGATAGAGCGGCAGGTTCCACGGCGAGATTGCCCCGACCACCCCGCGCGGCGTGCGCAGCACGGTGTTGAGGGCGGCGCCGCCGCCGGTCACGCCCTGATCGGTTGCGTAGGACTCCGAGCGGGTGTGCAGGATCGCGGTGGCGAAGAAACGCAGGTTCGACGCGGCCCGCGGGATGTCAAGAGACCGAGCCAGCGCGAGCGGCTTGCCGTTGTCGATCGACTCGGCGCGGGCCAGGCGCTCGAGATTGGACTCCACCAGATCCGCGAGCCGAAGCAGCACGCGTGAGCGCTCCTCGGCCGGCGTCCGACTCCACTGCGGGAAGGCCCGAGTCGCGGCGGCAACGGCGCGGGTGACGTCGGCTTCATCGCCATCAGGCAGGTGCGAATAGACCGCGCCAGTGGCCGGATCGACATTGTCAAGCCAGCGACCCGAGGTCGGCTCGACCTGTTCGCCGTCGATGAGATGGAGGATGGTCTGCATGGAAGTGGCGGCCATGATCGTCGGGCGGCGCCTCTCGCGAGGCCAGGAACTCGGGCGCGATGCGCACCTCGCGTCGCTACTGCCCCGCGAGTCGCCCGCCGTCGACGGGCATGTTCACACCATTCACGTATGCCGCAGCAGGCGAGGCGAGAAAGCCGACGACTGCGGCGATCTCTTCGGGACCGGCGAGTCGCCGCGCGGGAATGGATCGAAGCACGCCTTCCTCGACCTCGTCGACGCTGGTCCCGGCGCGGCTGGCGCGACCCTTGAAGATCGACTCGAGCCGCGCGGTGCGGGTGTAGCCGGGCAGGACGTTGTTGACGGTGATGCCGAATGGGCCGAGTTCCCACGCCAGGGTTCGCATCCAGTTGCCCATCGCGGCCCGGATCACGTTGCTGATCCCGAGCCCGGGAATCGGCGTGACCACCGAGGTCGAGACGATTGCGATGATTCGACCGAACCCGTTCGCGCGCATGCCCGGCGCCACCAGTTGGGCAAGCGTCTGAGCGGTGAGGACGTGCAGCGAGAAGGCGTTGGCCAGATCGGTGGTCGCCGCGTCAAAGAGCGGCCCCGCCGCAGGACCGCCGGTGTTGTGGATCAGGATGTGGGCCGGCCCGACGCGTCGCAGATGGGCTTCGGTCGCCGATCGCACTGCCGCGAGATTGACGAAGTCGACCTCGACGGTCGCATGCGACTGCTCGCCGGGCCGGGGAAGTTCGCCAAGGACCTTGGCGAGGCCTTGATCGTTGCGACCGACGAGGGTCACGTTCGCGCCAAGCCGCGCCAACTCGATTGCGCACGATCGTCCGATCCCCTGTGTCGCTCCGCAGACGATGGCGCGACGGTCTCGAAGGGCAAGCGAGTGCGATGGGTCGGACATGGAGCGAAGCTTAACGTCGGCTTCGCCGACTGGGGGCTTCGGCTGCGCCGACGGGGTTCGTTGGCTGGCGCCAACGAAAGGAGGTGTGCCGCGTGCGCGGGATGGCTGCGCGAACTCGTCGCAGCCTCAGACCAGGTCGGGCCATCCCTGGATGCCAGCCGTGCGTTCGTCCACGAGCCTCACATCGCCCCCTTGGACCGCCGAGCACCAGCTCGGCCAATTGTCCGATGGCGTGAGTGCGGCGCAGCAGCGACGCCGGTGAATGAAGACACGGCATCCAGGCCCGGGCCTCGAACACTGCATCTGCGCCCCAATCTGTCCGCTCGACTCAATCGGCGGCGCAGGCGAAGCCGGAGCCGTCGATTGTGCCGAGCGATACGAGGTGCCGCGCACGCGGCACACCTCCTGCGCGGAGCCGCAGCCGAAGCGCCCCAGTCGGCAAAGCCGACCAACTCTTCGGCGAAGCCGACGCCCACTACCCTCCCCCCGATGCCTGTGCACGCCATCAACATCTCGGCTGGCGGCATTCCCAAACGCGGACTGCCGTCGTGCGCCGTCGAGCTTCGCGGCCTCCGCGGCGACGCCCACAATCACGAGAAGCACAACCGACCCGAGCAGGCCGTGTGTCTGCTCGATCTCGAGCAGATCGAGGAGTTGCGGGGCGAGGGATTCGAGGTGGGGCCGGGCGCAACTGGCGAGAATCTGACCCTTGTCGGAGCCCACGTGCGGCACTGCACCATCGGCGATCAACTGCTCTTTCCCAGCGGAATGCGGCTTGAGATCACCAGGCGCCGCGAGCCGTGCTACGTGCTCGATGCCATCGATCCGAAGCTGAAGGTCGCCGCCGCGGGCAGGCTTGGCATGTACGCCCGCGTGATCGTTGCGGGCGAGGTGGTTGCCGGTGATTGCGTCACTATCCTGCGCCGCGTGCTGCTTCCGCCGCGCGAGGTGGTGCGGGCGGTCGGCGTGGTCCTCGCAGGCGGCGCGAGCCGCCGCATGGGCCGTCCCAAGCACGCGATCCGGATTGAGTCGCGGGCCACTGCTCCATTCGCGGGTCGAACCTTCGCCGAGGCAGTCGCAGCCTCGCTGGAACCGATCTGCACCCGCGTCATCGTCGCCGGTCCGTCCGACGTGCTGCCGGAACTCATGCATGTCAGCGACCGCGTTCCCGCTCGAGGTCCGCTCGCGGGAATCGACGCGGCGCTCTCGGCCATCGAGCACGCCCCCGAGCTGTTCGCCGGCGCTGAGCACGCCCTGGTGGTCCCGTGTGACACGCCGCTGGTCACTCCGGCCCTTCTCGCCCGATTGCTCGAGCCCTCGGCGGCGGCGCTCGTTGGGTTCGGTGCATCACCCCAGGGGGATGCGCTCGGCGATGCCGTGGGCGATGCGGTCGGAAACGCACTCGGCGATTCCGCAGGCGCCGCCCGTCCACGCGGGAGTGCCTCGCGCCAGCCGGAGCCGCTGCCGGGACGATTCTCGCTCGCGGCGCTCCCCGCGGTGCGCCGCGCCCTCGAGTCCGGTCGCTACGCGGTGCGTGGCCTCTTCGATCAACTCACCCACGAGACGATCGAGACCCGTGCCGCCGAGCGAGCACTCCTGCTGAACGTCAACACGCCGGATGAACTGACGCGACTCGACTCGGCATGAGCGGGTGGAGGAACAGCGCCGCGTCAGCACCCATCAGCACGGGTCAGGTCGGCGCCCCGCCGCGCCAGTCGTCGCCCCGGTTGAACACACGAAGGCAATCGCCTGAGGCTCGCCACCTGCCGCCGCACTCGAAGCGCGTGCCGCCGCACCCGCTGCACCGTCCGGCGTCACCGTCACCACCACGCTCTTGAACGCGGGCGTCTTCGAGCGCGGATCGGTGGTGCGCGGCACGATCACATTCGCCTCCGGGCAGTACATGGCGCAGTTGCCGGCGCGGATGTCGAACTCCCTGACCAGCACGTTCGAAAGGGCCCCGACGGTGCTGCGCACGGTGACTCGCTGATTCACCCGCAGGCCCAGGCGGGCGATGTCGCTGGCGTGCATCAGGATCACGTCACGCCGCTCCTGCCCGCGATAGAAGTCCTCGTCCTCGTAGACGACGGTGTTGAACTGCCCTTCGCTGCGGATGGTCATGAGAGCCAGCTCGCCGCGGGCCGCAGGCGGGTCGGGCCGCAGCGCGCAGGTGGCGAAGCGGGCCCGACCGCTGGGCGTGGCGAAGCGCGGCTCATGCAAGGTGCGGCCCGGGATCTGAAACTCCTGTCGGGTCGTTCCGATGTCGCGCACCGGCTCGTAGCCGGGGATCACATCGGCGATTGCGGCGCGGATGGCGTTGTGATTGCGCAGTCGCGACCACTCGAGCGCTGCTGGTGGCGACTCCACGCTGGGCGAGGGATGCCGCGGCGCACAGGCCCCTTCGGCAATCGAGACGATGATGTCGGTCTCGGAGCGCGGACCGGCGAAGCGCTGCGGGCCGCCGTCGCTGAGCCTGACGTAGTTGAACATCGACTCCTGCGTCGTCGACTGCGGCTCCTCGTCGCGGGCCAAGACCGGCAGCACGATCGTCTCGCGACCGCGGCCCCAGACGTGGCCGGTGTTGAGCGTGGTGTTGAGCTGGACCACCAGATCGACCTTGCCGAGGGCCCGCGTGGCAAAGGCGGCGTCGGGGGTGGCGCCGAAGAGGTTGCCGCCGAGACAGATGGCCACCTTGAACTTCCCGGCCGCAGCCCGCTCGAGACAGGCAATCGTGTCGAGCCCGACATGCTGCGGCGCGGTCACGCCGAGGCGTTCGCTCAACCGCGAAAGCACGGTGTCGCGCAGTTTCGGGGCGACGCCCATCGAGCCCACACCCTGCACGTTGGAGTGGCCGCGCAGCGGAAGGAGCCCGGCGCGCGGACGACCGACCATGCCCCGCAGCAGGGCCAGAGTGGTGATCGCTTCGACGTTCTCGACCCCGTGCAGATGATGCGTGATCCCCATGGTCCACGCGAAGACGGCGCTGGATGCGCCGGCGTAGAGATCGGCCACTCGGGCAATCACCGACCGTTCGACGCCGCAGGCCCGCGTCAGGTCGTCCCACTGGGCGGCGCGGAGGGCGCTCTCCACCTCGGCGAAGCCTTCGGTGTGCGTGGCGATGAACGATCGATCCTCGGCCTCACGCTCGAGAATCGCCTTGCTCAGGGCCGTCAGCAAGGCGAGATCGCCGCCGATGTGGGGCTGGAGGTATTCGTCGGCGATGGTCGAACCGAAGAGCAGGCTGCGTGCATCGCTGGGCACGCGAAAGTTGACGAGGCCGACTTCGCGAATCGGATTGATCACGATCACCCGGCCGCCACGACGCTTGAGGTTGACCAGCGTGCGCATGAACCGCGGATGGTTCGACGCAGGGTTTCCGCCGATCAGAAAGAGCAGGTCGGTGTGTTCGACGTCTTCCAGCGCCACCGTCGCCGTGCCCGAGCCGGTGGCGTGCGACAGGGCCACGCCCGAGGCCTGGTGGCAGTAGTAGGAGCAGTTGCTGACGTGATTGGTCCCGTAGACCCGGGCGAAGAGCTGGGCGAGAAAGGCCGCCTCGTTGGAGCTGCGACCGCTCAGATAGACGAAGCACTCCTCGGGAGTGATCGAGCGCAGCGTCGAGATGATCCGAGTCAGGGCGTCGTCCCATTCGATGGGCCGGTAGTTCTGGTCGAGCGGGCCCGCTGCGAGCGGCTGACTGATGCGTCCCGCATGCTCGAGATCGCGCGGTGAGAAGCCTCGCAGCTTCTCCAGCGAGAAGTCGCTGAAGAAATGGGGCGAGATACGGCCCTGAAGGTCGGAGGCCATCGCCTGAATCGACTTCTTGCATACCTCGGGGAAGTGACCGGCTTCGTTCACCATGCCGCCGAGCTGGCCGCCCATGCCGAGCGCGCAGGTCTTGCAGGCGTTCTTCGAGCGCAGCGATTTCCAGAGGCGCCACAGTCCGCGGGGGCCATGGCCGCTTCGAAGGGTGTAGAGGATTGCGGGCCAGCCACCCGCCGAAGCAGGGAGGCGCCGCGGGTGCGAGTCGCTCATGGTCGTGTGCGGATGATGTGTGGCACGAGAGTGTGCGTGGTTGTGGTGCTCACTCCAACACCCTCACTCCCAGACGCTCAGCAGAATGCCGAGATCGTCGCCGTCGACCACGCCGTCCTCGTTGAGATCGGCAATCGACGGACCGGGACCCCACGCCGAGAGCAGGACTCCGAGATCGGCGCCGTCGATTGCGCCGTCACCGTTGAAGTCGGGCGTCGGCGGAAGGGCGACGAGTGTCGCCGTCGCATACCCGCGGGTGGCGCCGTCGGCCTCGCGCCGGGCGCTGATGAGGAGATCGATGTCGATGGGATGGAACGAGGCGTGTGCGGTCAGCGTCACCACTGCTGTTGCGCCCGGTGGCAGGAGCGGAGAGGTCGCCATCGACCAGCTCGTGCTCCACCCTTCGACCGGCTCGGTGAAGAAGGAGAAGGTCGAGGCGATCGGACCGGTGTTGGTGATGGTGAGTTGGGCGCCCGCCGCGAACCCCGGGGCGGCGGACAAGGTTGCCTTGGAGAGCGCGATGGCGATGCCCGCATCCCGCAGCATCGAAGTCTCCGAGGGATCGGGGAGTTCCGGACCCCACACGGCCGGCCAGAGCGACTGATCTCTCCGCAGGTGGGCGAGGAAGAACTCCGTCAGCAGGCGCCGGGTGATGGCCAGTTGCGCCGGTCGCGTGATGGCCCCGCTGTCGCAGAAGAGAAACGAGCCATCGGTGAAGCCGCAGTGAAAGCCTCCGTCGATCAGAAGCGCCTGCTTGGGCGCGGAGGCTCCCGCGTACATCGGATCGAGACTGCTCTCGGGCGGCACGATGCTGTCGTCGCTGCCGGCGATCAAGCGGATCGGGACATCGATCAAGGCCAGCGCGGCTATTGCAGAGGGCGAGGTCTCCGCGGCGGCGGTGGTGGCCACCGCGACGATCCGCTGATCCGCAGCGGTGGCCAGAAGGGCCGCGCCGCCGCCCATGCTGTGGCCGCTGGCGCCGAATCGATCCACCTGCACGGCGGCGAAGAAGGGTGAGTTGGCGAGGGCGTGCTGCTGCTCGAGCCAGGAGAGCGAGTGTCGGAGGTCCGAGGCGAAGTTGCCGTGGCTTGGGAAGAGCCCACCCTCGCTCTGGCTGGCGATCACGAAGAAGCCGTGCGTGGCCAGGTGCTTGATCGTCGAGGTGTACTGGGTGACGGCCTGCAGGAACCCGTGACCGAAGGTGATCGCCGGGTAGGGGGCGCCGCTGTTGTCAAAGGGCGCGCCGGCTCCGTCGGACAAGGCTGGGTAGTGGAGGGTCGCGGCAAAGGTCGATCCGTTGGGCCGCGAGACCGTCACCGCCATGGTCCCGGCGAAGTAGGGCCCGGGGGCAGCGAGATCCTGGGCGAAGGTCGGGCCCGTCAGAAGCCCAATTGCGGTGAAGGCGAGCAGAAGGGCTCGGCGCGGAGTCATGGAGCGAAGCGTAGAGCACCCCGGTGGATGTCGGTCGATCTGCGGGAGCCGGACGGGTCGCCGCACGCCGGTACGATCCGCCCATGTCCACCGCCGTCGAACTCGTCCACCGCATGCACGAGCACCGTCTCTGGGTTCGCATTCGCCTGATCGAGGCACTCGGCCCGCTCACCGAAGCGCAGCGCACCAAGGTGTTCCCGATGGGGCCCGGCAGCCTGCATCGGATCCTCATTCATATGTATGGCGCCGAACTGGTCTGGCTCGAGGCGCTCCTGGGGACCCCCTCGCCGCGGTTTCCCAACGACGACGAGTTCGAGGACTTCGCCAAGCTGCTGCACGCATGGGCGGCGCTTGATCTGCGGTGGTCCGAATATCTCGAATCCCTGACCCCGGCGGAGCTCGACCGGCTCGTGGTCCGCTCCAATCGGGCCGGCGTGCCGCACACGACCAACGTGCAGGAGATCCTCATCCACGTCTGCACCCACGGCTTTTATCACACCGCCCAGGCGGTCAACATGCTCCGACAACTCGGGGTCACGCCGCTGCCCGAGACCAACTTCATCACCCTGGCGCGGGAACGGCACGGTCGGGCGCAGGGCGCTTGAATAGCCCGCGGCAGGGGCGGAATCGGCCGGACGGCCTTCCTACACTCTTCGCTCGTTGACGTCCGAGGAGGTTTTTGGAGGAGCGCCATGGCGACCCGTCGTTCGACCGATACCCGAGGCACGAACTCCACCCAGGCTCCGGCCCGGCAGGGGAGTCCCACTGTCCCACTGGCCAGCCGGACCGCGGCCCGCACCAGCGGCTCCGGTCGTGGCGGCATGACCGGGTCGGCGCGAACCGGTGGCAGCAGCTCCAGTGCGAGCAGTTCCACTGCCGAACGTCGCAAGAGCGCTCGCTCGGCTCCGAAGGCCCGCAGCAGCGCCGCGACTTCAAACGGCGCTGCCCGCGAGGTGGCGGCGCCGCGGCTGAGCGTGTCGCGACCTGCGGTGCCGCCGTCGGCGGCCTCGGCTCGTCCTGCCAGTGAACTCGTCAAGCACTCGGTTCCGACGCTGGTGTCGTCGCCTGCGATCTCGGCCCCGCGTCGGCCGTCACCGCTTCCCCCGCGCCCGACGATGGGTTCGCGCCCACCGACCTCGGGTGTCGCCGCAGCCAGCGGCCCGGTCGTCGATCGGGTTGTCGCCCAGTTGAAAGCTGTGGGCAAGGACACCAATCGCAAGCTCTACGCCCGCCATGGCGTTCGGCCGCCGGTCTTCGGAGTCAGCTACGCCAATCTCAAGTCGATGGCCAAGTCGCTCAAGCGCGATCAGCCGCTGGCTCTGGCTCTATGGGCCCAGGGCAATCACGACGCCCGCGTCCTGGCGACGATGATCGCCGAGGTGAGCGACATCTTCCTGACCCCACGGTCGGTCCTCGATCGCTGGTGCCGCGACGTCGAGAATTGCCTGCTGGCGGATGCCCTCTCGGCGACCGTCGCTCGCAGCGCGGAAGGTTTCGCCCTCGCAGAGCGCTGGGCCGACGATTCGGCCGAGTACGTGCGCCGGACCGGCTACATGTCGCTGACGATCATTCTGAAGGATGGGCTGAAGGATGGGCTGAAGGATGGGCTGAGGGACGGGGTGAAGGACGGGGTGAAGGACGGGGTGAAGGACGGGCTGAAGGATGGGCTGAAGGAAGGCCCGATGCCGCACATCGACATCCTCCGCAAGCGACTTTCGATCATCGAGAAGGAGATCCATACCTCGGCGAATCGGGCGCGGGAGGGGATGAACGCCGCTCTGATTGCCCTCGGGGTCTATGCGGACGAACTGCTGGAGGAGGTGCTGGCCACGGCGGAGCGGATCGGTCCGGTCCGAATCGATCACGGCGACACCGCCTGCCGCGACTTCCCCGCAATTGCCGAGATCAAGAAGGCCCGGGCGCATCGGGCGAAGAAGGGAAAGTAGGCGCGCAACGCGAGGCGGGGGCGGTGGGGGCAGGGAGCGGGGGAGCAGGGAGCAGCAGAGGGTTGCACGATTGAGTGCGTGCGCGGAGTGGTCGCTCAGCGCACGAAGGTCCCACCGCGGGCGGAGAGGGACATGCGGGACCGCCGAGTTCCAGCTCGGCCAGATGTTCGAGTGCGAGTCGTACTGGTCGCACATCACCGGACCAATCAGCGCCTCAATCACCCGCTTCACTCGCCGCCGCGCTCTCGTCGATCACACCGTTGAAGCGGGCGCCGAGTTCGGTGCTGAGCCACGTGCCGAAGCCGACTGCCTTGGCTTCGCTGCCGGCGAAGACGCTGGCCGGAAGCAGGGCTCCGCCGCGCCGGTGAAGGCGGGGGGTGAAGCTGATGATCCGCTGTCCCTTCGAGCCTCGACTCTCGCTGCGAAGCACGTCGATTGCAGCGATGTCGTCGAATCGAAGTTCGCGCGGAGCGTCACGGGCGATGCTTGTGGGCAGCGTGATCTCGCGATGGCTCCGATTGAGGTGGAGATCGAGCGTTCCGGAGACGAGCGTCGCGCGGCGGATCCAGAAGCCCGCAGAGGCTGCGGCGATGGTTGCGCCGATGAATGTCAGCGGAAGCGTCGGAGGGTCGAAGACCGAGACCATGATCAGGGCCATGATCAAGGCGAAGATCAGGGCGAAGATCGAGAACACGCCGGCGATGATCATGGCGATCAGCCAGGGGCCGGCGACGGAGCCGCGCAGTCGAGCGAGTTCGCCGTCATCCTCGATGAGCCACGCCGGACGGTCGCCGCGGCGCAGGTGGCAGATCCCCGCGTGCGTGGCCCAGCAGAGCGCAATCAGAGCCGGCACCGCAAAGAAGATCCCAGTGGCGCTTCCTGCGTGGAGGCTGGGCCGAATGCAGGAGCGCGACGGATCGTCGGGATCGTGATGGATCTGGACGGCCGCGCCGATCGGGTGCTCTCGGAGAATCGCATTCACCGCGTCCAGATCGCGCGTGGTTTCATCACCGAAGGTGAATCGCGAGCCGCGGTATGTGGTGCCTGCGACGACGTAGGTGTAGTCGATGTCCGGGCGATGGCGGTGGGTGATGCGGCCGCGCTTCCCGCGGTGCTGGGTGGTGACGACGTCGCTGCCGGTGACCGTGCCGCTCGCCGCGACGAAGCGCTGCCCCGAGTCGATCTGAGGCCAGAGCATGAGCCCGAACCCGATGCCGAAACTGATCGCAACGCACCACAGCCCAACGAGCATGAACACGATGACCCCTCGGCCGAGCAATCGCATGGGCGGAGCGTAGAGGAGTTTCAGATGGGGTGCGTGGCTGCGAAGGCCGCCGCAGATGGCGCTGCCACGATCACCGCGACGCGCCCTGCGACTCAGGCGCTGCGATCGGTTGGAGCCGGCGGGCCACTGGCCGGGGGTGCCGCGGCGACCTTCCCGCGGAGCGCCGCAAAGCGTCGCTCGATGGACCGATACTCCGCCCAGGTCGGCGTCGTGAAGCGCCGTCCCGATCCCTGGGCCATGGCTGCAGCAGCAACGCGGGGCCAGTCGCGAATGACCTCGGCGAGGCTGCGGGCGCTGTCCACCATCAGCTCGGCGTAGGTTGCGCTCACCGTCTCCGCGAGCGTCTGGCGAAACGCAATCGGGCGTTCGACGCGGGCCAGGATGGCCCCGGTGTCGATGGTCCGCTCCACGCGATGGATGGTGTAGCCGGTCGTTCGCTTCCCATCGGCAATCGACCAGATCACGCTCTGGGCATTCTGATGCTCGGGCAGCAGCTCGTGATGCACGTTGATCATGCCGTGGCGAGGAATCGAGAAGACTCGCGGACTGATCCAGCCGTTTCCGAGCGAAAGCGCCAGGTCCGATCCGGCGTCGCGCATCAGCGAGACGGTGTGATCGTCGTTGACGGCGGGCGTGCGGAGGAGCGGCACACCAAGCTTCGGGGACAGGGTTGTCAGCGATTCGATGGCCAGCAGCGCAGCCACGTCGTCGCCGTACCACCGCCGCATGCGCAGACCGTTGATGGCACCGCGAAGTCCGATCGTCGCCACCTTGCGAGTGATCTGTCGCAGCCGCTTCACTCGAGAAACCTGCGGCCCCTCGGCCAGAATCACGGCGACGATCTCGGCCCCGGAGTGCTTCACCAGGTGCGGCAGACAGACCGAGGCGAAGCCGCGCTCGATGCTGGTGAGGATCACGACCCGCACGGTGGTGCTCCCGGTGGCGGAGGGCCCCACGCCCGTGGCCAGGCCCCGGCGTCATGGCGGGCGGTGCGAGCGCTTCGCGCGAGGAAGTGGAGCGTGTGGCTCACCGGCCAGGCGGCGATCACGTGGTCGCGGCAGAGGAAGCTCGGTGGGGCGGGTGATGGATTGCGCTGGTCATCCCGTGCGGCAGGATGACATCCTCGGACCGCAGAGGCGATCGAGCGGTGTCCGCTCGCGATTGCGGCCGCCGCAGCCTCGGCGGTGAAGTTGACGACGCCTCCGTAGGGCCACGCGAAGTGCTCGCACGCGCCGAGTCGAGCGATGATTGCCTCACGGGCCGACTCGATCTCCTCTCGCGACACCTCGCTCGAGACGCGACCGAGATTGAGGTGACTCAGCGTGTGGTTGCCGACGTCGTGACCGAGCCGAAGGAGTTCCTCGCACTCGGCCCAGTCGAGAAATGGTGTCGCCGGATAGTGCAGCCGATCGAGGCTGAAGCGGCGGACGACCTCGGGGTTGCGCTCGCCGACGATCGACGGACAGATGAAGAACGCGGCCTTCGCGCCGTGTTCGGCGAGAATCCGCGCCGCCGCGAGGCAGCTCCGCCGACCGTCATCGAAGGAGAACGACAGCAGCGGTCGAGTGGCCCCGCCGTTCCGAGCGGCGTGTGCCGCCGCGCTGTACGAGACGAAGGTGTAGCGCGTGGCAAGGGCTCTGAGCAGCCGGGTGAAGTTCGCCACCTCGTCGTCGAAGAGGTGGTGAAGCAGCACGATCTGCACCCGAGGGAGGGACGCGACGGCCCGCTCGCGCCCGAGCAGGCGTCCGCTGCCGGCGAGCACCGAGAGGGCGAGGTGCCGGAGGGCGCCGCGCGGCGTGCGGGGGTGGAAGTCGCGGGCCCGCGTGGCCTCTCCGACGACTCGCCGAGCCCAGGGGTTGTCGCTGTCGGCATCCATCATCTGGGGCTTGGCATGGAGGGTTTGGGCGTGAGGAGGGGCTGGAGCGTGGG